>WNFR01006601.1_pt1 | contig 21055 bp, 17 predicted proteins | sample 5400221 | NCBI WGS metagenome assembly WNFR01 (sample SAMN13153357, study PRJNA577476) | soil metagenome | isolation source: 40 cm soil under Madrone tree | place: USA:California | collected 2016-06-14 | reverse complement strand
TTGTTCCGGAGCGGACCAACGATTCCAATTGCGCTTTGGCGGCGTCATCAACGGAAAGAGCGGCGGCGGTAGGAAACATGGCCCGATTGGATCATGGCCAGTCTATATTGTCAATATTTATGTGGGACGGGACACTAGGTTCCCCCAATTCCGCTTTACGCAAGATTCATGGAATATTTTCGGCATTCCGGTGGTATTAGATGAAAGGCAGGGTGTAAGCTTCTGCTGTCGCTAACAGCCCAGCTTGGATGGGAGATTCTCTGTGAAACACACGATCGCTCTTGGGTTCCTGGTTGCGGCCGCGCTGGCGGCGACTTCCGCTGCTCCACAAGCCGAGAAATCGCAAGTCGCCAAAATGACACTCAAGGTCGGGGACACGGCCCCTGATTTCACACTTCTCAGCGACCAGTGGAAAACCGTGAAGCTCAGCGACTACCGTGGCAAGAAAAATGTCTTTCTCGCCGTCTACGTTCTGGCCTTCACTGGCGGTTGAACCAAGCAACTTCAGGCGGTCCAGGCTGGAATCGCCTCCAAAAAGATTGATACCTCGGATACGGAAGTCTTCGGTGTTAGTTTGGATAGTCCCGCTGCCAACTCCGCGTTCGCCAAGCAGATCGGCCTTACCTTCCCGCTCCTCAGCGACATGAACCGCAAGATGCTCCGAACCTACGGCATCCTAAAAGGTTATGACGTCCAAAACGAAACCTATGAGTGGGCTCTGCGCGCCAACATTATTATCGACAAGCAGGGCATCATCCAATTCGTCGAAGAGGGCGACAGCGCCGTCGATCCCAACACAGCCCTTACGATGTGTACCACGCTGCACAAAAAGGACGCTGCGAAGTAAACCTTCGCGTTTCTTGCGCTCGCCGCCACGATGATCGGCGCGCTGCCCTTCGGCCCCGGCGGAAGGGCTACCACACTTTGCAAATCTTCTCCGCCGGTTTCACCATCGGTTGCCCCGCGCGGCATGAAAACGCCTTCGCGAATTCCGGCATGTTCACCACCACTCCGTTGATGCGGTATTCCGGCGGCGAATGCGGGTCGGTCTGCGCGCGCACCCTCAGATCTTCCGGGCGTTCATTCGCGCAAGCCCACTGCGCAAAGCCGATGAAAAACCTCTGCTCCGGTGTCAGACCGTCCGCCGGCTGCAAATTCTTGCCGGCGGTGGCCGTGCCCCATGCCATGTAGGCCAAGATCTCTCCGCCCAGATCGGCGACGTCTTCGCCCTTGGTCAATTCGCCGTTGATGTGGACCTCATCCACCATCACATATTGTGAATACTGGTCGCTAACACACTTCGTGCGCTCGTCGAACTTCTTGCGGTCCTCTTCCTTCCACCAGTTCTTCAAATTGCCCTTGGCGTCGAACTGGCTGCCTTCATCGTCGAAGCCGTGCGTCAACTCGTGCCCGATGGTTCCGCCCGTGTCGCCGTAATTCGGCGCATCATCCAGCTTCGCATCGTACAGCGGCGGCTGCAGCACTCCGGCAGGGAAGTTGATGTCGTTCATCTGCGGATTGTAATAAGCATCCACCGTCGCCGGCGAAATCAGCCACTCCCCGCGGTCCACCGGCCTGCCGATCTTGGCGATCTGCCGGCGGTTCTCAAACTCCGTGGCCCGCTGCACATTTCCGAGGAATTCCGCGCGCGCAATTTTCACCGGACCATAATCCCGCCATCGATCCGGATACCCGATCTTGTTGCGAATGCCCTGCAACTTCACCAGCGCCTGCTGTTTCGTCTCCGGGCTCATCCAATCCAGTTGCTGAATCCGCTTCGCCATTGCGTCTTCGATTCGCCTCACCATGTCCAGCGTGCTCTGCTTCAGCTCCGGCGAAAATACTTTGCGCACGTAAGCCTGTCCCAGCGCTTCCCCCAGCATGTAGTCGGTGAACTGCACGCACCGCTTCCACTGCGGCTCCTTCTCTTTTGCCCCGCGCAGATACTTCCGGTAGAACTCGAAATTCTCCTGCACGAAATTCGCCGATAGATACTGCGCGGAACTGTCTGCCACGTGAAACCGCAGATAGGTCTTCCAATTTGCTAGCGGCTCGCTCGCCAGTGTTGCATTCACCTGCTTGAAGAACGCCGGAACTCCCACATTCAGAATTTCAATCTTGGGATATTGCAAAGCGCTGTAATACGTCTTCCAGTCGAAATTCGGCGCCAGCTCTTCCAGCCCGGGAATCTTCATTTTGTTTTTCAGCTTGTACGGGTCGCGCCGCTCCACGCGTGTCATCGAAGCCTTGGCCAGCGCTGTTTCCATGCGCATCAAAGTCTCCGCATTCTTCTTGGCGGTCTCCGTGTTGTCACCCAGCAGCTCGAATATCTTCTGTACGTGCTGCACGTACCGTTCGCGCGTCTCTTTCGATTTCGCATCCTCTTTCGTGTAGTAGTCCCGGTCCGGCAGCCCCAGCCCGCCCTGGTCCAGCGACGCAATTATCTGCTCGGAATCGTCCGGATCCTGGTCCGACCCGCCCCGAAAGAGAATGGATCTGTAGCCCCCAGTCGCCATCTGCAGCCGCGCCAAAACCGGCGCCAGCTCGCTCACGGAATTCAAACGTGCAATCGCCTCCAGTTCCGGCTTGATGGGGTCCAGCCCGCTCTTCTCGATCCCCGCTTCGTCGATGCAGGAGGCGTAAAAATCTCCGATCTTTTGCGTCACGGGATCTCGCTGATTCGTGTTGCTCGCCGCCTGTTCCAGGATTCTCCGCAGAAAATTGAGATTGTCCTGATAGAGCTTCCCGTAAACACTCCACGAAGTCTGGTCCGCGGGGATGGGATTCTTCTTCCGCCATCCTCCGCACGCGTATTCGTAAAAGTTCACGCACGGATCGATGGACTTATCCATCGAACTCAAATCCAGGCTCGGCGCGTACGGCAGCGCTGGTTCGTTCGCCGTCTGCCCGCTCGCCCTCCCCGGCAAACCGAGCAACGCCAGCAAAATGAGCGCGACCAAGTCCAAGCGCCGGGAACCCCCGGGAAATAGATGCAAGTTGGGAATCTTTCTCATTTGATTTCTCTCAGTCGGGTCTTTTCAGGTCAACCGGACGCGCAGCTATCCTAGTGACGCCCCGCCATTTTTCCAAACGGAAAAACTATCAGCGGACTCCTTTGAGGAGCGGCGGCAGATTTGAGAACGGGTCAAGGCTGCAAGCTTCTTGCTTCACGAGAGAGAGCCGACAGGGGGCTCTTTCAATTCGCGACCGTCAATCCAATCGTCGCCGACGCGAAAACGCTCGCACTCGCCGGACTCGCAAAGATGCCGGTGCCCAGTTCTCTTTTTTTTTACTTTTTACTTTGAACTGTCGATTGTCAACTTCCTCAATTCGCCACGGTCAATTCGATGGTCGCGGAAGCCGGAATCCGCGTGCCGCTCATCGGCGACTGGTCTATCACCGCTCCATGCGGCCATTGCGGTGCCGTCACATAATTAACCTTGCGCCGCATCTGCGCCATGTCCAGCCGGTGCTGCGCGTCCGTCTCATTCAGCCCGGTCAGATGTGGCATCACGTAGGCTGTCTCACGCGGACCTTGCGAAACCAACACGTCCACTCGCGGCGTCGCCGCTCCCGCGCCAGGTTTCGGATTCTGAATGACCACGGCGTCCACCGGCTGCTCCGTCATCGTCACCCCGGAAACTTCGCCCACCTGCAATCCCGCCCGCAGAAGTTCGATTCGCGAAGCGCGCAGCGAATTGCCTTCCAGCAGCGGAATCTGCAATTGCCGCTGCCCCAGGCTCAGCACCACGTGCGCCTGCTGCGATACTTTCATCAGCAAGCCCGACGTCGGTGTCTGCCGCACCACCACGTTGATGGGCTGGTCGCTGTAGATTCTGTCAGCCACGCGCAGCACCAATCCGCGCGACTGCAGCATCTTGCTCGCCTCGGAAACATTCATGCCCACGAGATTCGGCATCGTTACTTCGCGCCCGTGAATCGCAACGCGCATCGCTGTGATCGCGCTCAGAAACGCCGCCGATGCCAGAATGAACACCAGCAACGTAATCCGGCCCAGCCATTCCAGTCTTTCTCTCAGCGTCATAACCACCGCTAGGGCCCGCCTGTTGCCTGCCCGACCCGGTCGGAGAGGCGGGCCGCTGCCTCCTGGCCCAACTAGAGTTTCGAATTTCAGCCCCAATTCGTCAACGGCGCCTTGTGCCGTGCCTGCCCGCCCATCGCGCGCTTCCTCTGTAGGGGCGCAGCATGCTGCGCCCTTGTTCAGCAAGCCGCCAGCCGATAGAGGTTTTGAAAGAGGCTCTAAAAACTGAAAACCACTCACTACTTCAGCGGCGGCGGTGGATAATCCGGCAGCTTGTCCTTGCTGGTGTCCGCCCGCTTCACTTCCAGTTCACCGAAGAGCAGCGACGGGCTGATAATCGTCGTCGGCGCTCCGCCGGCTCGATTGCTCACCAGCGGATCGTTGCCGACCGCGATCAAATCGCTCCTCACTGCCCGGAGGTCGAGCTCGCTGAACACCGCGCCTCGCACTAACTCTTCGTGCCCATCTTTCGCGTACACGCGATAGAGCAGCCGCGGCGCATTGCCCGGCCCGAGCGTTTCTACTCGATAGCCGTAATCCTTGCCCTGATCCGTCACCATCTGGATGACTTTTTTCTTCAGCTCTTCGGGCGATTGTGCCTCGGAGCTCTTCACCAGCAGCACACCCAGGCTTGGCCCGGGAAAATTTCCCGGCGCGGCGCGTCCATGTCCATTCGAGGTGGAAAAGTCGCGAATCGGTTGCCGGCCTATCAGATAATTCGCCAACATCCCGTTCTCGATGGCCTTGACGGCTTTCGCTTTCACGCCTTCGCTGTCCACCGCGTAACTTCCCACCAGGCTCTTTCCCTGGAAAACTTTCAGCGTCGGATCGTCCACAACCGACAGAAAGTTCGGCAGCACCCGCGTCTTGTAGCTGGTCGCAAATGCTCCCGTCGTCCGATTTGGTTTCCCAAGCTGCGGCTTTTGCCCCAGCACGTTTTGCCCGATTAACGACGCCACGATGTCGTCCGCCGCATCCGCGGCGAACAGCACCGGCCCGCGGTATTCCTCCTCAACGATCGGCGCTTGCCGCAACGCTACCACCGTCTCCAGCATCTTCTTAGCTTCGCCCATCAGCGCGTCGTGCGTCGGCAATTCTTCTGGCCGCGCCACCATGAACGCCGGGCTCCTGCTCAGCCGCATCCCGTCGGCGGCCTGTGCTGAACTGCTCAGTTGCACGCTGTATGTCGTCTTTCCGCACCGCGTGACCGTGCCTTCGGAATTCACCAGGTATTCATTGATCGCCGAAAACCTCGCCGAAGCTGTCACCGATTGCACGTCGGGATACTGTTTGTACAAGCTGGTCACATCCTCCAGCGCTTTCTTCCACACTGCTTCGTCGATCCTAAGCGAAACCGTCGGCTCCACGGCTATCGTTTGCGGCGCCTTCGCGAAGTCATCCACGGGATTCGGGTCCGCGCTGAACTGCTTCATAGCCGCTTGTTTCTCGGCGAGCGCCTGGCCCGCGGCCTTATAAGCGTCGTCCGTTGCCAGCCAGATCTGGTGGCGCAGCGCAATCGGATCGTCGTCCAGCGGCAAAATGCTGGATTCGCCCTGGCCCCTGCCGAAATAGCTGTCTTGCTTGTAATCGCCGATGCGCACTACAACTCGAAGAACGCGAACGTGAACGTGCTGGTTTTCGCGCAATGCCCCGTAGGCCGCCTCCGCTCCAAAATCCTCGACTTCGTTCACGCGGTACTCGATGTAGTAAGGAGCCTGCACCTGATCCATTTTGAGCTGTGCCTTGGACCGGTCCAATTCCGTCAACAGTGCCTCAAGCAATCCGTCGCCCTTTGCTGCTGCGTGTGCCGTGACCATGGCCGCGTCCGGCGCAGGTATCGATCTCTCGGACGCTGCCCCACTTGGTGCAGCGTTCAGAGCCAGCAAAGCGGCGATCGCCATTCCTGTCAGTTGCCGGTAGACACGCAAAGCTGACGGCCGGTGAAGAGTATTCATGGCTTCTCCTCCGCCTTCGCTTGCGCATCTTTGGCAGCAACAGCATCTTCAAATCCCGGTGGCGGCAAGAGAGGCGGGCGTTCATGCTCATGCGCGCGTTTCTGAACTTCCATTTCGGAGAAGAGCATCGACGGCGCCACGGCCGCGACCGGCACCTGCCCGCTCTCCGCGCCACACACGCCATTAAATACACGCGGCTGATCGCCGGTTGTCAGAATGCGCGTCAACGCTGCGAGTGGCGTACCAACGATGTCCACTCCGCGCACCAATTCATCGGGACGCCCGTCGGCGTATACTTTGTACACAATCACCGGCAGCACCTGAAACGCCTGCGGCAACGCCCGCGTCGTCAGCGTAAACCCTCCCTGAATATCGTCGAAGTACAACCCGTACGGCTTGCCCTGCTTCTTCACTTCATCAATCAGCTTCTGCCGCATTTCCGCTTCGGGCACTGTTTTTGTCGATGTGACGATCAAGTTCCCCTGGCGTCCCGTAGGCATTCGCCCGGGCTGGTTTCGCCCATGGCCATTCGATTGGTCGAAATTCTTGATGGGCATCCGCGACATCAGAAAATTCTTCAGCACCCCGTCTTTGATCACTTCCACTCGCTGCGACGGTTCGCCCTCATTGTCAAAGTCATACGCGCCGGCCAGCTTGACTCCTCCAATCTGGTGCGTTGTCGGGTCGTCGATCACGCTCAGGAATTTCGGCAGCACTTCCTGCCCGATCTTCTTCGTGAACGTCTGTCCTTCTTCTTCATCGCGCTGCCGGTGGCCTTCCAGTCGGTGGCCAAGCACTTCATGGAAAAAGACCGCCGCCGCGCGCCCGCTCAATACCGCCGGTCCATCGTACGGCTCCGCCACCGGCGCTTTGCGCAACGCGCTCAAGTCCGCCGCCATTTTCTCGATCTTGTTGGTCAGCTCCGTTTCGCTAGGCAAGCCGCTCGCCGTAGGCGCCTGGAATGTTTCGACGCGCAGCAAGTCCATGCCGTCCTCGGCGCGCGTCTGCGCTTCCATGATCAGCCGGGTAGAAGCGCTGGGCGACACGATGGCGCTTCCCTCGCTCGATACCATCCTGGAGTTCGAGCGTTGGATCTGAATCATGACCGTCGCGAAGTACACTTCCGGGTATTTCCGGAACGCACCGGAAAGTCTCTTGATTTCGCCTTCCCATGCGGCGCGATCGAATGGTGCAGCCGCTGGCGCTTCCTCGATGTGGGTCTGCGGCTTCTCCTTTGAGAAGTCCGGCGATTTATCTTCTTCTTCGGCGCGAACCGCCGTGTTCGTGCGCACGTTAAGCAGCGAAGGTACCGCGCGTTTGTACTCGCGATCCGTCAGTTCCCACAACACTCGCGCGATCGCGTCCTGGTCGTTTCCGAGCGGCAGGCTTCCCGAATTCACTCCGCTTGGACGGCTCTGCCCGTGAGTATTGTCCAACTCCGGCAGGCCCACGCGCATGTTCACGTCCGCGAAGCGCCGCTGCGCTGCGGAGTTGGTCAGCAAACTGCCGTAAGCGCCCACAAGGACGACGAAATCCTGGTCGTACACCGTGTAACTCAGATAGTAAGGCGGCTGTTCCGTCTTGCCGAGTTCCGCGGTCGCGCGCTTGATCTCGTTTTGCATCGCTTTCAGGACGGGATCGCTCGCCGCGCTGACTGGCGCTGGCGTGTGGGCGGATTTGTCGCCCGCAGCCTGCGTATACTGCACTCCCGCAAGCTGCGCGATGAGTATCCCGCATGCTGCCGCGCGTAGGAATTCCTTCCCGCGGAGACCCACATTTCCGCGTTTTGCTGAGGATTCAGAGATCTTCATGTAAGGCGAGCTCCCGTTACCACGGTCAGTCAAGAGTGTTTAGTTTCAAACGTAAGGGGCAAAATTTGAGTATGCCCTAGCGGTCTGCGTCACGCAATCAGCTGTCGCCAAAGCGTTCACCGCTTTTCAATCGCGCGCCGTTTGCAAAATCCGTCGCCTTGACCGGCTTACGCCCCTCTACTTTGACGAGGCGAAGGCACAAAACGGTTGCGTTGCCACACCAAATGAATAATTCATTCCTTTCGCTGAGCAAAGTTCCGGGGGACGCTCCGCTCGGCAAGCGGGCGCCTCCTTCTTTAGACATCGGCTCGCCCCAGACGTGGCACGTCTGCCCGCGAAACGTGGTGTAAGCCCCGGGCCAGGGCGCGAATCCGCGCATCCGGTTGTAAATCTCAATCTCCGGCCGCTTCCAATCGATGCGCCCGTCTTCTTTTTTAAGCATCGGCGCATAGCTAGCTTCCGCGTGGTTCTGCGCTTTCGGAGCAATAGTTCCAGCGGCCAACCCGCGCAAAGTCTCAGCCATAAGCGGTGCGCCAGATTCGGACATGCGCGCAGCGAGTTCTGGTGCTGTCTCTTTTGGGTCGATCTCGATCCCCCGCTGCACCAGCATCTCCCCAGTATCCATCCCTGCGTCGATCCGCATCGTCGTCACGCCGGTTCGTGTCTCGCCATTCACAATGGCCCAGTTGATGGGCGCCGCACCTCGGTATTTGGGGAGCAGGGAAGCATGCAAATTAATCCAGCCCAGTTTCGGAATCGGCAATAATCTTGCCGGAATAATCTGTCCGTAAGCGATGATGACGATGCAATCGGGAGCGAGCCCTCGCAGCAGTTCCTGAACTTCTGCCGCGCGAATTTTTTCCGGCTGATGCACCGGAAGTTTTGCGGCCAGCGCGGCTTCTTTCACCGGCGAAAAAGAAACTTCCTGGCCGCGCCCTCGGGGCCGGTCCGGCTGCGTAATCACACCAACGACTTCAAAGTCAGATTGTGCGAGGAGATGTTTGAGCGTGGGAACGGCGAACTGGGGCGTGCCGCAGAAAACGATTCGCATCTTTAACCCGCCGCGGCCGCCAAGCGGCCGGCTCCGGCACTTACCACTCGCCGTGCTTCCTGAGCTTCTTGATTTTTCGTTTGATCAGGTCGCGCTTCAGCATGCTGAGGTGCTGCAAAAAAAGAATTCCGTTGAGGTGATCGATCTCATGGCAAAACGCTCGCGCCAGCAGGTTCTCGCCGCGAATTTCAAACGCCTCGCCCTTGGCGTTCTGCGCCTTAATCGTCACAAATTGCGGCCGCAGCACGTAACCCCGAAAACCCGGAATCGATAGGCAGCCTTCTTCTTCCCGAACTTCGCCCTCCGCATGCACGATCTCGGGATTCGCCAGCACGATCCTGGCTTCAGGATTCTTTCCCCCGGTTACATCCACCACCGCGATCCGTTGGCTCAATCCGATTTGCGGCGCCGCCAGTCCCACCCCCTGTGCCGCGTACATCGAAGCGAACATATCCTCGGCGAGTTGCTCCAGTTCGGCGTTAAATTTCTTGATGGGTGCGGTCGGCTTCTCCAGGATGGGGTCCCCGTACTTGACGATCGGATAGATCTTGCGCGCCGCGGACGGCGCTTGCGGCGTCTCGATGGCCGTCGGGACCGGTACGTCAGAACTCGTCGATTTGTTGGGCATAGTTGTCGAAATTCCGCCGCATCTCAGCGAGCGAGTCTCCTCCAAATTTTTGCAGAAAAGCATCCGCCAGCACAAGTGCAACCATTGCTTCGCCTGCCACCGCGCCGGCCGGTACCACGCACCAATCGGACCGCTCGTACGCGGCCTTCACCGGCTCTTTGGTGACCATGTCCGTCGTGTGCAGCGGTTGGCGCAAAGTCGAAATGGGTTTCAAGTACCCTCGCACGACCACGTCTTCGCCGTTGGTGATGCCGCCTTCCAGTCCGCCGGCGCGATTCGTCGCGCGACGGAACCGTCGCGCCGATTTTTCGTAGAAAATCTCATCCTGCACTTCGCTTCCGAAAGAGCCCGCCCCCGCCACTCCTCCGCCGATCTCCACTGCCTTCACCGCCTGCACGCTCATTAGCGCCTGCGCCAGCCGCCCATCCAGCTTCTCGTCCCACTGCGCATGGCTGCCAAGTCCCACGGGCACATTATGAGCCACAATTTCGAAGATACCGCCCACGGTGTCGCCCGCTTTCAGGACCGCGTCAACCTCCGCTTTCATTTTTTCCTGCACGGCAGCGTCGATACACCGCAAAGGAGAATCCAGGTCGGTGCTCACGGCTTGAATTTTCTTCCACGTGGCGGGTTTTTCCAGGCGCACGTGGCCTACCTGAATCGTGTGGCTCGCGATTTCCGTGTCGAATTTCCGCAAAAGCAGTTTTGCAAAAGCGCCCGCCGCCACGCGCGCCGCGGTTTCCCGAGCGGAGGCTCGCTCCAGAATATAGCGCGCATCGTGGTAGTTGAATTTCTGCGATCCCGCAAGATCGGCATGGCCTGGGCGGGGTGCGACGAGCTTTCGTGTCCCGGGATCTTCCTGCGCCGCTTCCACCGGCAGGATTTTCTCCCAATTGGCCCAATCGCGATTCTCAATCCGCAGGGCAATCGGCGCCCCGATGGTCTTCCCATGACGAACTCCGGCAAAAATTTCCGCAGTGTCCTTTTCAATCTTTTGCCGGCCGCCGCGTCCATAGCCAAGCTGACGGCGGCGCAGCTCGTGATCGATGAACTTCACATCAATAGGCAGTTGCGCGGGCAGCCCGGAGATGAACGCCAGCAACGCCTGTCCATGCGATTCACCCGCCGTGTAAAAGCGAAGCATCCCCGCCCATTTCCTCGCATGAACTTGCGCGCAATTGATTCAAAACAATTGGAAAACAAACAGTGTAGCCGCCGTTGCGCTCTGCGTCCAGCGCACGTCGCAAAGCTATCCCATCGCTGAGCTTGACGTGTCCTTGCCGCACGGTTAGGCTTTCGTTGTTCTAGTTGTGCCGAGCAGTTCGTCGCGGAAAGCCAACACGAACAGGTACTCGTGGCAGACACTCCTCTTCAGGTCACCGGCCGCCAGACAAAACAGGAAGAAGCCGTCTCCGTGGCTGCACTATTGGGGGATGCGGCGAAACGAGCGGTGGCCGCCGTTCAAGATTACGCGCTGCTCTCCGGGCACGCAGTGGCCAATATCTTCACAAGTCCTCACTACGTTCAAGATACTTTGGAACAGATGGATTTTATCGGCGCCGGCTCGCTGCCGATCATCCTGTTGTCAGGGTTCTTTATCGGTGCGGTCATGGTTCTGCAAACCGGGTCGCAATTCATCCGTTTTGGACAGACATCGCTGACCGGCGACGTCGTCGCGATTGCCCTGGTGCGCGAGCTAGGGCCGGCATTTACAGGTTTGCTGGTGACGGGCCGATGTGCAACGGGGATTGCATCGGAGCTTGGATCGATGCTGGTGACGGAACAAGTGGACGCCATGCGCGCCATGGGGACGGATCCCAGCCGCAAGCTGGTCGCGCCGCGCCTGCTTGCCGCACTTCTCATGCTTCCGTTGTTGACGGCACTCATGGATTTTATCGGTTTGCTGGGAGGATGCGCCGCGTCCGTCTTTTCGCTGCGCCTGAGTGCGGTGGAATTCTGGCGGCGCGCGATTGATGCGCTGGATTTCGCGGACCTCATGCAAGGTTTTACGAAGCCGGTTGTGTTCGGCTTCATTCTGGCCACAATCGGTTGTTACAAAGGACTGACGGTGCGCGGGGGCACGCAGGGCGTGGGGCGTGCCACGACGTCCGCGGCAGTGGTGGGATCGGTGCTGATCATCGTGGCGGACGCGTTTTTGACGAAACTTTCGCTGTATCTCTCCGATAAAATCTTCTGATGCAAGAGCCCGGCCGTTCGCGTTTCCTTTCCGACGCGCAGCGGATTTGCCGCTATAATCACGAACTAGCTTCATGAGCACACCGACAAAAGAGGGGGCGGGGTTCGAACCGGCCGTCACGTTTGAAGACGTGTGGATGGGGTTCGACGAGGGACCAGTCTTGCGCGGAGTGACGTTCCAAGTGCAGGAACGGGAGACGCTGATCTTGCTGGGTGAAACCGGAACGGGAAAAACACTGACGTTGAAGATGGCAGCGGGATTGCTGACGCCGAACAACGGGAGCGTCATCGTGCTGGGGAATGAAGTCTCCGAGATGAAAGAGAGCGAGTTACTGGCGTTTCGCCGGAAGATTGGTTTTGTGTTTCAGGAAGGGGCGCTGTTTGATTCGATGCCGGTCGCGGAGAACGTGGCATACAGGTTGCGCGAAGACGGCGTTGCCGAGGAAGAAATCGAGCCGCGCGTGCGGGAAGTGTTGCAATTCGTGGAGCTAGAGCACGCGCTTGAGCAGTTGCCCTCGGAATTGTCCGGGGGTATGAGGCGCCGCGTGTCGATTGCCAGGGCGCTGATCAACCACCCGCCGATCGTGCTGTACGATTCACCGACGGCGGGACTCGACCCGATAACGGCACAGACAATCATTACGCTGATCCTGCGCCTTCGCGACGTGTATGGAGTGACAGCGCTACTGGCCACGCACCGCTTGCAGGACGGATTTGCGCTGGCGAATTTTCATTTCGATCCGGAAACCAAACTGGTAGTTCCCAACACACAGAACGGGAACGCAGCGGCGGCCGCGAACGCGGCCAGAACGCGGTTCCTGGTCTACAGGGACGGGGGAATTTATTTTGAAGGCGAACCTGGAGAAATTGCAAACTCCGAGGACCCCTATCTCAGGCGATTCCTGGTTTGATTATAGAGTAGTCTGATTCACGGTAGCAAGGGAGGGAAGCAGCGATGGCGTATCGAAAACAACTCACGTGGACGGAATTACGCGTCGGCCTCTTCGTGCTGGTTGGCCTCTTCGTGCTGGCGGCGGGAATTTTCTATGTGACAGGATCGAAATTCCTGGGGCCGAAGTACCGGCTGAAGACCTATCTGCCGGAGGTAGGGGGGTTGTCGAATGGGGCGCCCGTGCGCGTGGACGGGGTGGAAGTCGGAAACGTGGAATCGATTCAGCTGATGCCGCGGGCTCCAGGCAAGCCGCTGGAGAAAAACAAAAACATCGAAGTGGTAATGCGCGTGGACAAGCGATATCAGGATGACATCTTGACCGACTCCGCCGCCAGCCTGGTGACGGAAGGGCTGCTGGGCAATCGCTACGTGAACATTACACGCGGTTTCACCGGAGCGCGATTGAAAGAAGACGCGGAGATCCCCGGGGTGGAAGAGAAGGCCATGAAAGAGGTGGTGGAAAGGAGCGCAGACGTGCTGGGAAACCTCAATGCGCTCTCGGACGACGTGAGGCAACTGATCGAGGGCGTGCAGGAAGGGAAGGGCTCGCTGGGGAAATTGTTGACGGACGAGCAGGCGTACAACCACTTGAACAGCATGCTGGCGAAGGGCGACGTGATGCTGGCGAACATTCAGGCGGGGCAAGGCACGCTGGGGAAGCTGGTGGTCTCGGATGAGATGTACACGAAAGTGGACGAAGGTTTGGACAAAGTAAATGTGATTCTGGCCGACGTGCACGCTCAGAAAGGGACGATCGGAAAATTGATGTACGACCCGACACTCTACGACCAAGCCAAGCAGGCGATCACCAACGGCAATGCGATGATCGGGGACGTGCGCGCGGGAAAGGGCACGTTAGGGAAGCTGGCGACTGACGATACTCTTTACAACAAGTTGCGCGACACGAGTGCGAATCTGGCGACCGCGTCCGCGAAGCTGAATGACAACACGACGACAGCGGGCAAACTCTTCTCCGACCCGAAGTTGTACGACAACCTGGCGGGCTTGACCGGGGATATGCGCCTGCTGATCGGGGATTTCCGGCAGAATCCAAAGAAATTCCTGCACATCAAGATCACTCTTTTCTAGATGAGCGGCCGGGCACTTTGCCGGAAGTGGGCGCGTGTGTTGTAATGCCAGTGTAACAATGCGGGATTAGTCTTGTGATTCGAGCAGTTTCTCCCAACGAGAATCATGGAAAACCAGGATGTAACGCAAAAGGCGCCGCGGAACGAGCCGGCGAAATCCACCCTTCCGCAGCCAGGGCGCCCGATTCCCAGCCGCGCGTATCCGGGCGCACTGATTGTGGTTGAGGGCACGGACGGGTCGGGCAAGAGCACGCAGCTTTATCTGCTCAAGCGGTGGCTGGAAATCGGCGGATACCGGCTGCATTTCACGGAATGGAATTCCTCGCCGCTGGTAAAGTCCGCGACACGACGCGGGAAGCAGCGGCGCTTGCTGACGCCGACGACTTTTTCGTTGCTGCACGCGGCGGATTTTGCGGACCGCTGCGAGCGGCAGATCATGCCGTTGCTTCAGGGCGACTACCTGGTCCTTGCGGATCGCTACATTTACACCGCGTTTGCGCGGGACGCGGCGCGGGGCTGCCCGGCGCGATGGCTGCGAAATCTGTACCGATTCGCGCCGATTCCGGACATTACGTTTTATTTCCGAGCGCCGCTGGACGTGGCGGTGAATCGCATCCTGAGCGGGCGTCCGAGACTGAAATATTATGAAGCGGGCATGGATCTGGGAATGTCGTACGACCGCGTAGAGAGTTTCCGGTTGTTCCAAGCGCGGATTCTGGAGGAGTACGACAAGATGGTGGACACCGACAATTTCGTGGTGCTGGACGGTACGCTTCCCGTGAATAAGCTGCAAAAACAGATGCGCGACATCGTGGCTTCAAAAATCGATCTCAAACGCTTCGCTCCACGCGTTCAGGAATTGGAGTGACCATGCCGGGACAGGAAAAGGAGAAAACGCCCGCGGCGGTAGCTTCCACGGAAACGCCGGCGGCCCCGCCACAGGCGGCCGGGGCGAAAACGGCGCTGGCTGCCGAAGAAGTTTCGTCCCAATATTTTTTTGGCGAGGCACTGGTCGGATTCGATCCAAGCGAAATTACCGGCAGCCTGATCGTTATTGAAGGCATGGACGGGTCGGGACGGTCGACGCAGATTGCCTTGCTGCAGGAATGGCTGGAATCGGAAGGCTTCGCGGTGCAGACGAGCGGGCTGCGCCGTTCGAATCTGGTGGGACGGGACATCGATGAACTTCTGGCCAAGAACGCGGCGACGCGGCTGACGCTGGCGCTGATGTATGCAACGGACTTTTTCGATCAAGTGGAACACCGCATTCTGCCGGCGCTGCGATCCGGGACGATCGTGCTGGCGGATCGATTTATTTTCACGCTCATCGCGCGCGGCGTGGTGCGCGGCATCAATCGGGATTACATGAGCGGTCTCTACGCGATGGCCTTGCGGCCGCACCTGACGTTCTGGCTGAACGTGCGGCCGGAGACGGCCTTCGGGCGCGAATTCAAGAAAGCGCAGGCCATCAGTTATTGGGAAGCCGGACGGGACATGTCGCTTTCGCACGATCTGTACTGGTCTTTCATCCGCTATCAGACGATGATCAAGCGCGAATTCGAAGTCATGGCCAAGAGGCACAGCTTCCTCGAACTTGACGGCGAGGCCAGCGTTCCCGCGGTGAACAAGCAACTGCGCCAGCGCATCGGGGAGCAATTGGGAATTCGCGCGACAAAGTACACTCCTTCCGCCGCGCTAGCGCATCTCTGGCGGTAGACACCGAAATGTCCGAACCGGTTCATATCGCGGCCATCGATGCCGGTTCCAACGCGGTGCGCTTATCCGTGGCGCGCGCCTATTCCGCACTGGATATTGAACCCGTGCACACGGAACGCTACCCGCTGCGACTGGGAGAGAGCGTTTTCGTGCGGCCCCGCTTCAGCGAAGAGATTTTCAAAAAAGCCGCGAAGGCCTTCCGGCATTTCCGCGAATTGATGGATGAATTCGGCGTCACGCGATACCGCGCCGTGGCCACGAGCGCTACGCGTGAAGCGCGGAACCGCAAGTTGTTTGTGCGCCGCATCAAACAGAAATCGGGAATAAAACTGGAGGTGATCAGCGCGGGGGAGGAATCGCGGCTCGGCAGGGAAGCGGTGCTTGCCGCGCTGGGACCGGAGGCTCCGCCCCGCTGCATCGCGGATCTAGGCGGTGGAAGCCTGGAGATTAGCATCCTGCGGGACCACACCGTGGAGCAGGGCGCGCAATTGCCGTTGGGCACCGTGCGCCTGATGACCACGCTGGAACTTCCCGGGGTGATTCGTCCGGCGGAGGCGGAGCAGGTGCGGCGGTACGTGCGCGCTCTGCTGGAGTCGAAATTGGGGCCGCGACCGAATTTGGGGGAGAGCATCGCGGTGGCGCTTGGGGGAAACGCGGAAACGCTGGCGAATGTCGCGCCCGGCCCGCGGCAGCACGGCTTGCAGACCATGGAGTTGTCGCTCTTGCGCGAGCGCCTGCCGGACATTCTCAGGCGAGACGTGCGCGAGCGCATGAAGGCCTACGCGGTGCGGCGCGACCGCGCCGACGTGATGGCCGTCGCGGCCATCACGTTTCTCACGCTGGGGCGTTACCTGAACCTGCGTACCTTTGCCCTCCCCGGCGTGGGCGTTCGCGAAGGGCTGCTGCAAGAGATTGCGCGCGAAGCGTTCTCCCGCAAAGAGCCGCACCGGTACAACGCCGCAGCGCGCCAGTTGCTCGTGGGCACGCGCAGTTTTGCGCGGCGGATTGGATATGAACAGCAGCACGCGGAACACGTGCGTGAACTGAGTATTTTATTGTTCGACCAGTTGCAGGCGGTGCATCATCATCACAAACATGGGGAGTACCTGGCGCTGAATGGCGATATCGCGGGGCTGGAAGGCCGCGACCGCGCCATCGCGGCGGCGCTGGTTCGCTACCACAATCGAAAGTCGGAGCCCGCGGGGCATCACACCGCCTATTCTTCCATGAACAATGCGGACAAACGCGTCACTCGGAGACTTGCGTCGATATTGCGAATCGCCGAGGCGCTGGATCATTCACATCGGCAGCGCGTGATGAAGCTCCGCGCTTCTTTTCAGCACGGAGCGGTAGGATTGGAGGTGCACGCGCGCGGCGATGCGACGGAAGACGTGCGGGATGCCAATCGGAGCGCAGAGCTCTTTGAGAAAGAATTTCACGTGAGGCTTTATTTCCGGCAGTCCCAGGCGAGTTGAGAGTTCACAGTTGAAAGTTGACAGTCAGAAAAAAGAGAGCCGAGGGTTTTGTCAGTGGTTGCACGCAGCGCTTATTCTAACTTCCAGTTGAGAGGGAATCATGCAGCTGTATATTGTTCGGCACGGGATCGCCATTGACCGCGAGGATCCAAAGTGCCCTCCCGATCCGCAACGGTATCTGACCGAGGAAGGCGTCGAAAAGACAAAACAGGTGGCGAAGGGTGTGGCAGCGCTCGGGGTGACGGCGGATCTGTTCCTGACGAGCCCGTACGTGCGCGCGACGCAGACCGCGGGAATTTTTGCGAGTGCGCTCGAGTATGCCAAGCAGAAGATTCGGCGGACGGATTTGCTGCTGCCTGGAGCGGAGCCTTCGCAGCTTTTTCGGGAACTTGCCAAGGACAAGCAGGCGTCCTCGGTCTTTCTATTTGGGCATGCGCCGCAGCTCGATGACGTCATCGCTACGGCGCTCGGCTCGAAAAGACACCTGACGGCGTTGAAAAAGGCGGGAGTGGCATTCGTGGAGTTGAAACGGCTCTCGCCGCCGATTGGCGTGCTGGTGTGGCTAGCGACTCCTAAGTTGCTGCGACGGGCTGGGAAGTAGTCCGATTATTCGGAATGCGCCGCCGATGGCTCGATCGCGAATTCGCTCAGTCGGAAGCGATGACTGAGAATTCCGGAACCTGCCGAGGCGCCAGGGCCAAGACATTCTCCGGTTTCGCGGCGGCCTTCACAATCAATGGCGTTCGCAGATGATCTTCCAGAAGATGCTTACCTGCAGCAAGGCGCGCCGCGGTCTCGACATCATCGGTCAATCCGGGAACACGCAGAACGATGGCGTCCGTGGATTTTTCGGCGCGGAGCCCGGCGCCGCTTGCCACACCGCACTTGCGAAGCGCGCGCGCCAATCGCAAAATGCCTGCCAAGGCGCGGACGCTGTTCTGCTGCTCCGCGGAAAGCTTGGAAAAGGGACCGTCCTTCTCTCTGGGTTCAGCCCCGCGATGGTAACGGACCGCAAGAGCGAGGAGTTCCCAATCTTGGTTGCTCCATCCGGGAGGAATGGTGAGACCAAGAAGGCACTTGCGCGCGGCTTTTTGAGGCGACTTGCCGGCCTCCGCGTCGCCAACGCCATGCAAGCAAGCCGCAGCAAGCATAACCCGGTGAAGAGACGCGTCACTGAACGCGGGAGCGGAGTCCGCGCGCTTGAAGGCATCGAAAAGAGCGACGGCGACGCGGGAAATTTGAGAAGTCCGGCGCACATGGGGATCCACGGCGCGGGCCGTGGCGCGCAAGCGGGCCAGAGCGGCGGCTTCGACGCGGCCATTCGTCAGGAGCCCGGAACGCCAGATATTCCAGATGCTGGTCTTGCCGAGAGTGAGCCGGCGATAGGTTTCGATGCGTTCATGCCGCTCGCGCTCGATGATTTCCTGCCAGAGTTTGAGAGAGTCTTCTGTTTCGTGGAAGTCCGATTTTTTAACGACTTCGGCTAGGACGTCGAGATCGTGAATCTCGCCGAGCATGTCCTGGAGGCGCTTGAGATTGTCGCCCCAGGCGGCGTAGTGCTCGGGGAGCAGGCTTTCGACCGAATAGCGGAAGCGCTTCAGTCCAATGCGCAGCGCGTGAAAGGGTTTGGATTTTTCGGTGCGCAGGGCCTTGGCGTGAAGCTCCCTGGCGCTTTCGAATCGTTCGAGTGCGAGGCATTCCGCGGCAAGGCTGCCGACGGGAACGAGGCGGGACCGTTGGTGCAGAGTGCGCTCCAGGCGCTTCCATGATTTTTGGTCGAATTTTCCGGCCACGCGCAGCGCGTTCTCTCGCAGCTTCGGTTCGTTCGATTCGAACGCAGTTTGCAGGTGCGTGCGGACGGGGTCGGTTTCGGGAGCGACCTTCTTGACCCACTCGCCCATCACTTGCGCGTCGCGAAGTGCACCAAGCCCGCGGAAGAGTTTGCGTGCCACCTTGCGCATGGCCGGCCATGCGGGATCAGGATCCACCTCTTCCATGACAGCTGCGACGGACCGGCAGCGGCGGATGGCCACGCGTAGATCGTGCACGGCGTCCGCGTCGGGAGACGAGCGGACGCTTTCCAGCTCCTTGATGACGCGGTCCATCCAGAAGGATAGGCCGCGGTGGTCCGGGTGGGCGACGGAAGAAAGAGGTGCGACGGTAGCCATGTACAGCCTCGGAAATCCGTTCGAATGTCTTCTTTGCGAGGAGACCTCTGCCGAACGGGTTCTCTAGCCTAACGCCTTGGCGGGGATGAGTCCAGCCGAGGCCTGTGGAAAAAATCCGGTGGCATGCCAGCCAAGATGATCGCCATGACGGCGGCCCCTACATGGTGAAAAGTCCGGAGCCTGGCGCCTTCTAATGGTTTCCTACTATTGCTGGCCCGCTACTTGACAGTTAGAGTCTCGGCAACCGGGGCTGAAAACCAATCTTGTGTAGCTCGAAACGTTCGTCTCTTGAGCCCGGAAGTCCACGCTTTGTGCAGCGAGCGTTTTTCTGGAGAGGCAAACCGTATGAGGCGATCCTGCGTACTTCTAATTCTTCTGGGGCTCGCGGTACCTGGATTTGGCCAGAGCAACTACGCAGTGCTCACGGGTACCGTCACCGATTCCCAGCATCTCCGTGTTGCGGGGGCTGCCGTCGAGCTCACGGCCGCGAGCACAGGAGCAATCCGCCGTGTCGTCACCAACCAACAAGGCCTCTTCGAGGCCCCAGCCCTCTTGCCGGATGATTACGAACTGAAAGTCGAAGCGTCCGGTTTAGCGACGGCAAAGCAGTCCCTGCAGCTGGAGGTGGGCCAGCAACTGGCCGTGGATATCACCCTGAGGGTAGGTACCCTCACGCAAGGGGTAAACGTCACGGCCGGCGGCGAAGTTCTGCAAACGACCGGCGCCAGCGTCGGAGAAGTCGTCGAGCCCACGTCCATTCGCGAATTGCCCCTCAACGGGCGCATGTTGATTGACCTCGTACTCACGGTGCCCGGCGCCCACATCGGGTTTGGCGCGCAAACGGGATCCACGAATCCTCTTTACTGGCGTCCGGGTCAGCGCTCCGCCGTGGTCATCGGTGGCAGCCGTCCGAACGCGAACCTTTTCCTGCTCGACGGCGCCACAAACACGGATCCCACTTTCAACACGCAGAACCTGAGCCCTTCTCCTGATGCGGTCAAGGAATTTCAAGTGGAAACGAGCAGCTACACCGCCGATATGGGAGGCGCCGGCGGCGGCCAGATCAATATCGTCACGCATTCCGGTTCCAGCCAATACCACGGAACGATTTACGAATTTCTACGCAATGGCGCGATGGATGCCAGCACCTTCGCGTCGATGGGCAACAATCACCTGGTGCAAAATGACTTTGGCGCCTCGTTCGGGGGCCTGCTCATCGGAAAGAAAACTTTTTTCTTCGTGAATTACGAGGGCCTGCGCCTCGCGCAGGCAGACGCCCAGATTCTGACCGTCCCCACGCCAGACGAAATCATGGGCGATTTCAGCATGAGCAATGTCAAGATTTACGACCCAACCACTGCTGTCAAGAATCCGAATTACAACCCGAGCCTTCCGACTGGGCCCTCGAATTTCCCGTACACTCGCTCTCAGTTTCCCAACAATCAAATACCGTCGGAAAGGATCAACCCTCTTCTCGAAAGCTTCCTGCTGAAGTATGTGCCCCAGCCGAACATGATGATGATGGCGGGCGCCGCGGATTCCAACAATTACCTCGATGTCCGCAACGAAAATCACATTCAGGACCAGGGCACGTTTCGCGTGGACCATAATTTCTCGAACGGCGACACCCTTCTGGCTCGCTACTCAGCCGGCGGTGAAAATGGCTTCTCACCGAGCAGCGGTATGACCGCCACGACGGAAAACCTGCCCGGCTTTGGCGTGAACTTCAACAATCTGTCCCAGCAGGCCGTCGGGTCGTGGAACCACATTTTTGCCAGCAACAGAGTCAACACCGTCTCCTTTGCCCTTTCGCGACTGTCGATGGACCGCACTTCGCAGAATGACGGAGTCAACGATATCGTCAGCGCGCTCGGCATTCAGGGAATCGGGTTCGGAGGCAAGAACGCCTGGGGCTCCCCATGGTTCGCCGTTCAGGGATACACGGGAATCGGTGACACGTTTGCCGCGACGCC
>WNFR01002034.1_pt1 | contig 21072 bp, 17 predicted proteins | sample 5400221 | NCBI WGS metagenome assembly WNFR01 (sample SAMN13153357, study PRJNA577476) | soil metagenome | isolation source: 40 cm soil under Madrone tree | place: USA:California | collected 2016-06-14 | reverse complement strand
TAACCGGACGTTATTCCAGGCCAGAAGTCGGCTTGCAGGAACTGATCTCGCACTTGGCATCGATTCTGGGCGGATTACGAGCAAAACGGAAGTTATGCTCAGCAGGAGCAAACCAGGCAATCAGGCTCGGTATCTAATCTGCGACGCGGCGGGTAATAGCTCAATTATTCACGAAGCCGATAGAGTTTCCATACTTCTCGACCTGTCTCAAGAAGAGATTCCACGCCTATGGCAATTCCGATTTTTCAGTGCGGTCGGACAAGAGGACGTGGACCACGAGACACTTGAAATTTTGGGGCTTGAAAAATTGAGGGTCAACCCGGGAAGACAGACAAGAGAGAAGCACGGAAACGAAGAGCCGCATGGCAGGAACGGTTCGCATAGCGCCGCAGGACGCCATACGCCCACCATGAATGCGCAATCCCTATTTTCCAAAGGTATTCCCGGCTAGATATGCTCAGTGCACAGATCTTTTTGGGGAGCACAAGTTGTCCAACCCACGGTTCACGCTACGGAGGTGACTTCTCGCGCTGATTGGAATCCAAGCATTTAAGGTAAGCGGGTTCTACAAATGTGCAAACCGAAGTCCACCGCCACAGCCTGCTGTCAGCCCCTGAAAAGGATTGGTTTAGTTCTCGCCTCGTCTAGCACTTCCCGATCATGATCCAACTTCCGGGTAATGATCACTGCGTACAGATTCTGCATAGGTTACTGGTTACAGCTCTCCATTTGAGTAATGAACCTCATAGAACTACGTCTGCTTCTTTTTTCCCACGTCTAGATCCCTGCCTGTGTGGAACCGGCCTTGCAAGACAATAGTGAATATCCTGTGAAGTTGCTATGAATATTTGATTTCGCTTGCTTCAGCCAAGAGTGCTTGGGGTTCGACGGGCGGGCGAACTTGGAGGGTTCATTGGTGTCCATCTTGGTGACTGGCGGAGCCGGATATATCGGCTGTCACACGGCGAAAGCGCTTTCGACTGCTGGCTTCTGCCCGGTCGTGTTAGATGACCTTAGCCGGGGGCACGCGCACTCGGTGAAATGGGGTCCATTTGTCTCCGGCGATATCGCGGACAGCTCATTAGTCCGTCGAATCATCGAGAAGCATGACATAAAAGCAGTTTTGCACTTTGCAGCTTCTGCATACGTGGGCGAATCGATGTCGGCCCCACGGACATACTTCTTAAACAATGTCAGAAACACGTTGAATTTTCTGGAAGCTGTCGCAGATTCAGGCGTGAATCAGGTCGTGTTTTCCTCCACGTGCGCCACCTACGGCATACCAGAGGGTCGACCGATCGCCGAAGAACATCCGCAGCGCCCAGTTAGCCCTTATGGTGAATCCAAGCTCTTCGTCGAGCGCGTGCTGCACTGGTACGCCCAGGCCTACGGCTTACGTTGGGTGATCCTTCGCTATTTCAATGCGGCGGGGGCCGATCCGCAGGGTGAAATTGGCGAACAGCACGATCCGGAGACACACTTGATTCCGCGCGTGATTCAAGCCGCGTTAGGCTGTTTGCCTGAGATAGAGATTTTTGGAAGCGACTATGACACTCCCGACGGCACGGCGGTTCGTGATTACATCCACGTGAGCGACCTTGCTGATGCTCACGTGCTGGCCCTGCAGCATCTTCTGTGCGGCGGGCCGAACTGCGCATTAAATCTCGGAACGGGCCGCGGTCATTCAGTGCGCGAAGTGATCGATACGGTCGAAAAACTGAGTGGCCGGAAAGTTCGCGTGCGGATGCAACCAAGGCGCGAGGGTGACCCGCCTGTGTTGGTCGCGCGAAGTTCCCTTGCCATGAACCTGCTGAACTGGATTCCCCGGCAGTCAAATTTGGATACGATCGTTCGGACTGCCTTGCGATGGCAGGAATCTTTGATGTTGTCGAAAGCACTGAGGGAGCCGGCAGGCGCGAGAACGCCCAGCCGACGGGGGGCAGCGGGCGCGATTTGAGCGCCCCGGCTGATTTGCGGAAGGGACATTTCAAAGGAGACAAGAACCACCTTGAGCAACCCAGCTCCAGCTCTAGGGTGTAGGTCCATTCCCTATGCTCAGACTTCGCCTCGTCCTCAGGTACGGGGAAAATTTCTCTTCGTTGGTGAAGAGAAGCTATATGTCCGCGGTGTTACGTATGGTCCCTTTCGCCCCGGCCAGGACGGCGTCGAATATCCTGACCCAGCTCGGGTCGCTCAGGATTTCGAGGCCATGGTTGCGACAGGGATCAACACAGTCCGGATCTACAATGTTCCGCCAAGTTGGTTCTTGGATGCGGCGCAACGCGCCAACCTAAGAGTCATGGTGGGACTGCCCTGGGAGCAACATGTCACATTCCTGGATGACTCGCGTACTGCCCGGGCGATTGAAGCACGTGTGCGTGAGGCTGTAAGAAAGTGTGCCGGTCACCCGGCTGTGCTTTGTTATGCGGTAGGTAATGAAATTCCTGCCGGAATTGTGCGTTGGCTGGGGCGCCGGCGAGTCGAGAAGTTCATAGAGAAGCTTTATCGGGTGGCAAAGGCTGAAGACCCTGAGGCGCTCGTTACTTATGTGAATTTTCCGACAACTGAATTTCTGGAACTCCCTTTCCTCGATTTTTTCTGTTTCAACCTATATCTTGAATCGCAGGAAGCATTCGAGGCCTACCTTGCGCGCTTGCAAACCCTTGCTGGTAACCGCCCATTGCTGTTGGCGGAGATCGGTTTGGACAGCCGACGAAACAGTGAGCAGGCGCAAGCCGATTCGCTTGAATGGCAAGTACGGAGTGCTTTCGGAGGCGGCTGCGCTGGAACATTTGTCTTTTCCTGGACGGATGAATGGCATCGAGGCGGATACGAGATCGAAGATTGGGATTTTGGGCTCACGAGACGAGACCGAAGCACAAAACTCGCTCTAGACGCCGTGCGACGTGTGTTCGCCGAGATCCCCTTTCCCGCCAACACGAACTGGCCGCGGATCTCGGTGATCGTGTGCACATACAACGGAAACCACGCATGGCTTGCAGAATGCTTCCGCCACCTGGAAAAGATCGACTATCCGAACTATGAAATTATTGTGGTTGACGATGGCTCGACCGATCGATTCACCGATTGCGCGAAAGATCACGCCTTTCATGTAATTCGAACTCCGAATTCTGGTCTAAGCAGCGCCCGCAATACCGGGCTCTTCGCAGCGACTGGTGAAATCGTGGCATACATCGATGATGACGCCTATCCTGACCCAGATTGGTTGAAGTACCTCGCGGCAACATTTCATCAAACTGGCTTCGTTGGTGTTGGCGGTCCGAATCTTCCTCCTAGTGGCGATGGCTGGGTCGCCGATTGCGTAGCAAATTCACCAGGCGGCCCCATACATGTGTTGCTGACCGATCGGGAGGCAGAGCACATTCCGGGCTGCAATATGGCCTATCGGAAGTCCGCGCTGCTTGAAATTGGTGGCTTCGATGAACGTTTCCGAGTCGCGGGTGACGATGTGGACGTCTGCTGGAGCCTCCAAGAACGACGCTGGAAGTTGGGATTCAGCCCAGCAGCTGTTGTCTGGCACCATCGCCGAGATTCGGTTCGAACATATTTAAAGCAGCAAAGGGGCTACGGTCGTGCTGAAGCTTTGCTTGAGAAGAAGTGGCCCGCAAAGTACAACTCAGCCGGTCATTTGTCCTGGGCAGGCAGAGTATATGGCAACGGTTTCTTTACGATTCTTCCACGGGCCGGCCGAGTCTACCAAGGACTTTGGGGGACCGCCTCCTTCCAGCGCCTCTATGGACCTGTACCAGGGTTGCTTTCGCCTCTGATATTGATGCCAGAGTGGTTTTTGATTGTGGGCCTGCTCTTCTTGTTAACCGGACTCAGCTACAGCTGGAAGCCGCTGCTCGTGATGGCGCCGCTTTCATTTCTCGCGATAGGAGCACCGATCGCCCATGCGATTGCCAGCGGCATTCGCGCACGCCCCTCTGAACCCGCCCGGAGCCTCCTTGAGAAGGTGCGCCTGAGAACTGTCACTTCCTTTCTCCATTTGTTGCAGCCGTTGGCGCGTCTTCTCGGCCGGGTACGTTGGGGACTCGCTCCCTGGCGTTGGGTTAAAGCAGAAAGCCCATCCGTTCCGAAGTCAAATTCGATTGTCGTTTGGAGCGAGGTCTGGCAGGCCGCTTCAGACCGACTCGAGGAAGTTGAAGCCGGTTTGAAGCAGTTCGGCGCTGTCGTGCGAAGAGGCGGAAACTTCGATTGCTGGGATTTAGAGATTCGCAGTGGGCTTCTGGGATCTGCACGTTTAAGGATGGTTGTGGAAGAGCATGGCCAGGGAAGACAACTCGTGCGGTGGAAAGTTTCGCCGCAATGTTCGGGAATTGGATTCGCAGTCTTATCTGGATTGATTGCGATTTCTTTTGGGGCAGGCATGGCTCGTGCGTGGACCGCCTGCACGACCGTAACGATGATGGGCCTAATCGTTGGTTTGTCTGTCCTTCAGGAGTGCGATGCCGCTACCGAACTCGTTCTCCGCACAATTGGCGTTGGGCGATCATCAGCGCAGCTAGTCTCTGGGCCTCTTATGGGCGCCACCCATGCAGTGCCTCGTTCCACAGGAGGCTGCGTCCCGATCATCCGGCCCGTCGCGGAAGGCAAGGATTCACCAACTTTTGTTTAGATCTAGGGTCGCGATGACGTTCAGGTTTGATGCCACGAAATGGTAACGACAGGATAGATCGAGGCCAGTGATGACAATGTTTAAGCAGGCCAGCCCAGAACAGATCGCCGAGAAAGTGCATCCAGCCGTTCAAGCCTGGTTTCGGCTTCAGCCTGATTCTTCCGCGCCCAGCGGAGTAACACTTCTTAAGAACACGGCGAGATCGACCGTTTGCAGGATCGAAGGCGTGGGTCCGGGAGGTTCCCATATCGTTGCCAAGTGGTGCTCTCGAGCGGACGGTGAACTTGAAGCATTCATATACAGAGAAGTTCTAGGCCGGCTTTCAATGGCATCCATTCGTTGTTACGGCTTTATCGGCGAAGGCGCTGGAGAGTACGGTTGGTTATTTCTCGAAGATGGCGGGGTTGCGCAGGTTGCAGGTAAGGGTGAGAGTTTTCCGATAGACTTTTCGCCTTGGCTGGGACACCTGCACGCCTCAGCCTCAAGTCTGCCAGTACGTGATCGCTTACCGGAACGCGGACCAGCATGGTATCTGGGAATTCTAAGGGCGTCTCGACTAGAACTTTGCCAGAGCCTGGCTGAACGAAATTGGGACGATCCGAATCGGTTGGCAGTTGAAAAGATTCTAATTTGTTTTGAAATCTTGGAACAAAACTGGCATTTCATCAAAGAGCGTTGCGAAGGCCTTCCGTGGACTATGGTCCACTGCGATCTTCAGCCTAAGAACATACTGATTCAACACACGGCCTGCGGAATTGCGTTCCTGCCTTTGGACTGGGAGGATGCCGGCTGGGGACCTCCAGCTGCCGACCTGGCCGGGATTGATGCCACAGGCTACTGGTCTAATGCACGAAGGACATGGCCACGCTTAAAGCTCCAACAGGTTGAGGAACAAGTACTTTGCGGAGTGCTGTTCCACAACCTCTCAGCAGTTGGTTGGGAGATGGTGCGCCTCGCAGCAGGATCCGAGGAAAAAGCGATGAGACGTCTGCGGATCTACACCCCTCGGCTGACTGCTGCTATTCAGGGCCTGAGTTTGGGGGTTTAGGCGTATGCAGAATTTCGTTTCCGGCCTCCCGAAGACTGACGCGTTAAAGAGAGGTCTCACCTTGGCTCTCCAAAGCGAAAATGTGAGCAGACGCTCCCTCACTCTTTTGGGCCGCGAACCTACCCCTTATTCGACGACATTTCCATGCGAGATTGTCACCTGCCGGATTGGGCGGGGCAAGCCGCGCCGACTCTTCTGCAAGTACACGGCAGACATCAACTACACAGGTCATGGCCATCGAGGGGGCGTGGGGTATGAGATCGCAACCTACCGGAACATCCTGGCGGCAACGAACAAGTTCCGTCCAAGATTTTACGGTGGTTACACGGACTCAGAAACCGGCCAATATTGGCTCTTTTTGGAGTACTTGGACGGCAGCTTGAGGGTCGGAAAGCTGAATGATCCTGCCGCGATGGCAAAGACAGCGCGATGGATTGCACATTTCCATATAACTAGTCAGCGTCTTCTAAGCAACGAGCGCCTTCGCTTCCTGAAAACCTATGACAAAGAGTATTATCTTGGTTGGATACGGCGGGCCGCCAATTTCGCCAACCAAAATCACAGCAAATCATCCTGGTTCCACTACCTGTGTGAGCATGCCGACGACTTTTTGTCTCCTTTGTTGGAGTTTGCTCCGGCAATCATCCACGGCGAGTATTACCAACACAATATTTTGCTTCACCAAGGACAGATCTGTCCTGTCGATTGGGAATCCGCTGCTGTCGGCGAGGGATTGATCGATCTGGCCAGCCTCACTGATGGATGGGAAAACAAGATCGCTGATCTATGCACGGAAACCTATGTCCGGACTCGGTGGCCTGAAGGGGCGCCCGCCAAGTTCGAGACCGTACTTCAGGCTGCGCGGCTTTATATGACTGTCCGATGGTTGGGCGACGATCCCGACTTCACACGAAGCTCGGGCGCCCATGGGCACTGGATCAAACTACGCAATCTCGTGGCTGAAATGGAGCGCGCATGAGAAAAAGGCGGAACAACACGGCACATAATAAATCTTTGGCAGTCTTGTTCAACGCTGCTGGCAAGCGAATCTATGTGTTACTCAATGCGGTGCTCGTCGTAGGGCTCTTGACGCTGTCGGCAGACTCGTTCGGCGCATCCGCTCAGGATCTGGCGGCTGGCTTGAACCTGGCACCAGCATCCGAGTCCGCTACGCTCGTGGTTTCTGGTGTGGTTCTCGACCCGAGCGATGCGGCTATCGCGGGAGCGAAAGTGACTCTACACGGAGGAAACTTCGGGATCGAACCTTCCACGATGACCGATCCGGGAGGCCATTTCCAATTCGCAGGCGTATCGCGGGAAAGTTATGAGATAGAAGTGCAGCATGAGGGTTTTAAGATATTGAAAAGCGCTGTGAAAGTCGGTCCGCGCACTCCCACCTTGCGACTCGTCTTACAGTTAGAGGACCTTCACCAAGAGATCACCGTAACGAACCCCCAGGGAGAAGTGAGTAGTGAGCCTGCCGAAAACGCAGACATTATCAGGATAGATCGTGAGGCTCTCGATTCTTTGCCCACCATGGACGGTGACGTTATCGGAGCGATCAAAGAGATGCTGGGGCCGGGACAGTCAGGTTCGGGAGGGACAGTCCTTATAGTCGATGGTGTGCCGGCTTCAGAGGTTGGAGTTCCGGCTTCGGCAATCCAAGAAGTGAGGATTAATCAGAATCCGTATTCTGCAGAATACTCGGCCCCTGGGCAGAACCGCATCGAGATTATAACCAAAGGCGGCTCGACCCAATACCATGGCTCTCTGGACGTGTCAGTCCGGGACTACCATCTCGACGCACGGAACGCCTTCTCGGAGGTCCGACCCCCTGAACGTCTCTCGCTTTTCGACGGCTATTTCAGCGGACCTCTCGGGAAAAACAGGACGACTTCATTCCAATTCAGCATCAGCCGGAAGCAGGACGACCGGGACTCGAACATTTACGCCCAGAGCCCCTCCGGCATCGTCAGCCAGAATTTTCCCAATCCACAGCGCAGCACGTACATTCTCGCGGGGATAAACAGGCAGACTGGTGACGGCAATGTTCTATCGATTCGGTATAGCTATTACAGATGGTCCGACATAGGCGCGGACGTCGGAGGACTCACGCTTCCAGCAGCAGCCTCGGATGGATTCAGCTCAAGACACTACGTCTATGTGAGCGACAGAGCTGTGATCGCTCCGAATCTGATCAACGAATTCTATGCGAGGGCCACCACCTCAAACGCTGCCACGCGGAGCGAGCTTTCGGGATCGCCCAGCATTGTTGTGCTCGACGCCTTTGTGGGTGGAGGTGGCCAGACAAATGTCAATCAATTACGCAATTATCTCCAGCTCACTGACACGGTGTCCTGGTCACATAATAAGAATGTCTTTAAGGCTGGAATCAGTCTGCCGGCGCTCGGCCGGTGGAGCTCGAATGACCGGACAAATTTTAATGGCACTTTCCAGTTTTCCACCCTGCAGGACTATTTGCGGGGAATTCCCTTTTCGTTCACCCAGCAACTAGGAACCAGTCAACTTGCGTATTGGGAAAAGGAGTTGGGTCTCTTCCTGCAAGACGAAGTGCGCGTCCGCCCTAATTTTTCTCTGGCATTCGGACTGCGGTACGACTGGCAGAATCACGTTTCAGATGCTAACAACCTTGCTCCGCGCTTCTCATTTGCTTTTGCCCCGAGCAAGTCGAGGAAGATCGTATTTCGTGGCGGCGCGGGAATCTTCTACCAGACCACGGGATCTTCGGCGGTCGCCGATATGCTTCGCTTCGACGGCCAAACCTTACGTCAAATTGTCCTCTCGAATCCCAGCTATCCGGATCCATTCTCGTCTGGCGGTGTTACGCAGATTCTCCCAAGCAGCATCGTTCGATTTGCGCCCGATCTTCGATTGCCCTTCAGTTTGCAATTCACCACTAGTGTCGAAACACAACTGCAAAAATCGACTACTCTCACGGCCAGCTATATCGGAATCCGGGGATTTGCCTTGTTTCGGTCGCGAGATATCAACGCACCGCTCCCACCTCTTTACATCCAGCGTCCGGATCCTGAAATTGGCACACTACGCGAGATCGAATCGACAGGAAACCTAACGAGCGATGCTTTGAAGCTCTCTGTGCGCACCAAAATTGGTCGCTACTTTAACGGAATGGCGCAGTACTCGTTGGAGCGATCCTACGATGATACAGCCGGGATCAATGCCTATCCCGCTAATCAATACAACCTGACGGGAGAATGGTCTCGGTCTAGCTCCAACGCTCTCCACTTCTTTTATTTCTTCGGCTCGTTCAATGCCCCAAAAGGTTTTACCCTTGGCACGTCGCTGTCAGCTCGCTCGGGGCTGCCATATACCATCACAACTGGAACTGATGTTTACGGCACCACGTTTGCGAATGCCCGTCCGGCAAGCGTTCCGCGAAACAGCTTAGAAGGGCCTGGATCGACCACGCTCAATCTTCGACTGGCCAGGACATTCAGCCTGATCAAAGCCAAGACCGGGAAGAGTAAGAAAGAAAATGGCAAAGAGGGGCTGAGCGCGACCGTGGCAGTGGATGCGTTTAACGTTCTTAATCACGTTAACTTAGGCCAACCCGTAGGCAATCTGAGGTCGCCTTTTTTTGGGCAGTCAATCGGCGCGAGCCCAGCTCGTCGCCTGCAAATGCTGATGCGCTTTCAGTTCTGATCAGACCGACGACGATTTAGGCGACTCGAACACTTTATGCGCAAAAAGTCCAACGTGACGATGAACCAAGCTCCCCCGCGAGTACAGGAGAAGTTGAATGGGTAAGTCACGTCACTCAGACATGCTACTGTTTCGCAGGCTTCTGCAGCAGGCGAGGCCCTACTGGGTGCATGTCTTCGGTATTTTCCTTCTCGGCCTTATACACAGCCCACTGGGTCTGCTCGCCCCGCTGCCTCTGAAGATCGCAGTAGACAGTGCGATCGGCACACACCCTCTGCCACGGTTTGTTAACCGGGTCTTGCCCGTCTCCGCTACAAAATCACCGGCCACCATCCTCGCCATTGCGGTTGTGCTGCTCATAGGAATCGCGGCGCTCGAAAATCTCTTCGCATTGGTGGAATCTTTTCTCCGTACTTACACCTCAGAAATATTGCTACTGGATTTCCGGGCTCGCCTGTTTTCTCATTTGCAGAGACTATCGTTGAGTTATCACGATACTAAGGGAACGACGGATTCGGTGTACCGCATACAATACGACACCGCATCCATGCAATATCTCGCCGTCGATGGGTTAGGGCCTTTTGTGACTTCCGCCGTTACCCTGCTGGTTATGTTTTACGTGACGTTTCGTATCGATCCGCAATTGGCCCTAGTCGCCATGGTCATTTCACCTGTCCTTTTCATGCTTTCCATGGCGTACCGGCCACGCTTCCGCAAGCGTTCTAAGGAGGTGAAGCAGCTCGAAAGCGGCGCGATGGGAGTCCTGCAGGAGGTTCTTTCGTCCGTTCGCGTCGTCAAGGCATTTGGTAGAGAGAAACATGAGGAGGACCGCTACATCCACAAATCCCAGGCAGGGATGTGGGCTCGAATTCGACTGGATTTGCTCGGCGGAAGTTACAGTTTGCTTGTCGGCCTGACCACAGCTCTGGGGACCGCATCCGTCCTTTGGATTGGGGTGCATCATGTCCGGGCCGGTACACTGACGCTGGGAAGTCTCCTTCTTGTGGTCAGCTACCTCGGCCAACTCTACGCGCCACTGAAAACCATCGGCCGCAAAGCCACCTCCTTGCAAACACACTGGGTTGGCCTGGAACGCGCCTTTTCGGTTTTGGATCAGCTTCAGGATGTGCCCGAGAGCTCTAACGCCTCCCCACTGGCCCGGGCTTCCGGAACAGTAGCATTCCAACATGTGTCTTTCGCGTACGAGAAGGGTCATTCGGTCCTGCAAGACATTTGTTTTGAGGTTCCGTGTGGGGCGCGGGTTGGAATCTCTGGCCGGACAGGAGCTGGTAAGACAACTCTTCTCTCTCTACTGACCCGCTTTTATGATCCCGCCAGCGGACAGATACTGCTGGACGGCGTGGACGTGCGCAGTTATCGGTTGGCTGATCTGCGCAGCCAGTTCGCCATTGTTCTCCAGGAACCGGTCCTCTTTTCGACGAGCATCACCGAGAACATAGCCTACGCGCGGCCTGGAGCTGCCCAGGAGGAGATCGTTCAGGCCGCGAAGCTGGCCGACGCTCATGATTTTATTTTGGCATTACCCAATGGATACCAGACAGTAGTCGGCGAGCGTGGGGTCCGTCTTTCTGGGGGAGAACGACAACGCGTCTCGCTTGCAAGAGCGTTCCTAAAGGATGCCCCCATTCTCTTGCTCGATGAGCCAACCAGTTCGGTCGACGTGAAAACCGAGGCGGCGATCCTGAAGGCGACAGAACGCCTCATGCAAAACCGTACTACATTCATGATCGCACATCGTCTGAGCACCCTAGAAGACTGCGACATCATGCTGGAACTGGAGCACGGGCATCTGGTTCACATGGAGGTACTGTAAATGACACCGCTTCGCATTGTCGTTCTCGGGAATATCGCCTGTGAGCCTTATCCCGGAATTGCGTGGCAGGCAATGCAATATGCAGTTGGCTTTCAACGACTCGGCCACGATGCGTACTACTTCGAAACCTCCTCTTCGTGGCCATACGATCCGATTCGAAATGCGAGAGTCAACACCTCGGGATACGCCGTATCGTATCTCGCGCAGGTTGCCGAAATGTTCGGCTTCAGCGGGCGTTGGGCTTACCGGAGAAGCTATGGGGATAAGGCGTGGTTTGGCATGGACCGGGAGTCAGCGGAAGAATTGCTGGCACACGCTGACGTTGTTTTAAGCATCACGGGGTCAACACGCTTGGCCGAAGAAGGTTTAGAAGTGGGGCGGCTCGTGTATGTTTGCACCGACCCCGTTATCCACGAGGTGCTCTTCGCCCTGGGTGACGAAGACGTCCGTACACTCGTCGAGGAGCATGACGATGTTGTGACGTTTGGGCTGAACCTCGGCACGTCCGGTTGTTCACTACCGCCCTTGCCCCATCTTCGGGCGAAGACTTGCCAGCCTGTTGTGCTTGACCTGTGGCAGGCCGGTCCGCCTACCAAAACGGAGTTCACGACTGTGGGGAACTGGAGACAAGACGGTCGCGACACTGTATTCGAGGGAAATACTTATTACTGGAGCAAGCACCGCGAGTATTTGAAGTTCATCGATCTGCCGAAACGCACGACACAGCCGGTGGAGCTAGCTACCGGCTTGATCCAATTGTCCCCCGAGGACTGCAATGTGCTTAAGTCAAACGGCTGGCGTCTGACGGACTCGCATCCGCTCACTGTGTGTTCCTACAGGGATTATCTGCAGGCTTCGCGCGGCGAATTTACAGTGGCTAAGGATGCGAACGTGCGCCTGAAGACTGGATGGTTCAGTGATCGCAGCGCCTGCTATCTCGCGGCTGGCCGGCCAGTAGTGACTCAGGACACTGGCTTCAGCACAATCCTCCCGACAGGTGAGGGGCTGTTCGCCTTCAACACGATGAGCGAGATCTTGGCTGCTTTCGAGGCGATCGAGAGTGATTACGAAAGACACAGCCGTGCGGCCAGAAATATTGCCGAAGAATATTTTAGGGCTGAGACCGTGTTGGCAAGACTGCTGAACAATTTGGGACTGTGAAATATGTCAGCTAAGAGATACCTGATTGTAAACGCCGATGATTTCGGCCACAGCGCCGCGGTGAACCGCGGCGTCATCTATGCGCATGATCACGGCATCGTGACCAGCGCCAGCTTGATGGTACGGTGCCCGGCAGCCGTCGAAGCCGCGGAGTACGCTAAGAACCGTCCGTCTCTCAGCCTGGGATTGCACCTGGACTTCGGAGAATGGGTGTATAAGAACGAGAACTGGACGCCTGTTTACAGTGTGGTACCACTCGACGAAGTGATGGCGGTGCGTAACGAGGTATTGCGCCAGCTTGCCGTTTTCCGAACGTTGACGGGCCGAGATCCTAGCCACATCGATTCTCACCAGCACGCACATCTTCGCGAGCCAGCACGTTCTGTGGTGCTCGACGCCGTTCGAAAGTTGAGGGTCCCTCTGCGCGATTGCAACCCGGAGATACGCTATTGCGGACGCTTTTACGGGCAAATCGCCGAGGGCTCGCCCTATGCACGGGGGATCACTTCAGACACGCTAATCGAAATCTTGTTGCAACTACCACCGGGCATCACGGAGTTGGCTTGTCACCCGGGTGAAGGGGAGGTTCCAAATACGACGTATGTGAGTGAACGCGCAATAGAGGTGAAAACGTTATGCGACGCCAGGGTCCGGTCGGCGCTAATTGAAATGGGAATCGAACTATGCGGATTCGCCGCCTTACCGGGCCTCTTGATATCTACCGACATCGGGTCTGCTACTCGATGAACATGCAGAGCACATCCCGGCGCTTGCGAGTGGCCCTGATTCCACCCTTGTGGGCTCGTGTCGCTCCCGCCACGCAGGGGGGCGTGGAATACATTGTGTACTTACTCGCGGAGGAACTCGTCAGACGGGGCCATCAAGTTACTGTCTTTACCTCCAGCGACTCTCCCACCACGGCCAGAGTCGAAGCTCTTTGCGAATGTAACATGATAGAAGCAATGGAAAGGGGCCGCGCCTCGGAGTATGACTACTACGAGACCTGTAACATCGCCGAAGCGCTGCGCGGGAGCAACTCGTTCGACATCATCCACTCGCATGTGGGGTGCTACGCGATTCCTCTTGAGGCTCTTTCGCGAACGCCAATGCTGCACACGCTCCATAATCCCATAACTCCCGATGGCATTTGGCTGTTGGAACGCTATGCGAATGCTGCGGTTACTGCCGTCAGTCGGCGGCAGATCGCCGGAGTACCTGAGCAGCGTCGCGGCGGCATTCGCGTGATCAATAACGGCTGTGACTTTGATTCCTATGACTTTTCTCCATCCCCCGGAAAATATCTCGCGTTCCTAGGGCGAATGGGAGCGGGGAAATCGCCACTCGACGCTATCCGGATAGCGAACGAAGCTGGGATGCGTATCATTCTGGCCGGGCAACCTCTCGATGAGGAGGAGCGAGTTTACTTCAAGGAGAAAATCGAACCTCTGATTGACGGCTACAACGTCGTGTACATCGGGCAAGCCGACCATCAGCAAAAGTGTGCCTTACTGAGAGATGCCGCGGCGCTTCTGTTCCCTCTCCAGGCCGAGGAAGCTTTCGGTCTTGTGATGATTGAAGCTATGGCATGCGGCACGCCAGTGATCGCGTTTCAGAGAAGCTCCGTGGAAGAGGTGGTCGATTTCGGAAAGACCGGCTTCTACGCCGACTCCATGCGGGCACTGTCCTCATTCGTACCTCGAGCCTTAGCGCTAGACCGCAGAATCATCCGGGAATACGCCAGGGAACGCTTCGGCCACATGAGGATGGTGGATGAATATCTTCAAGTCTATGAAGCCATCCTTAGCGTGAGTTCGGATGACCGAGCCTCGTTAATTTCAGCGAGGAAATCATGAATACAGCTAACCTCGCCAATATAAGCGTCAATAATTACAACTATGGATCCTTCTTGCAGGAGGCCATCGATAGCGCGCCGATCGAAATAGAGAGACAGGTTCGCCGGTGTCGTTATGGTCGAGGCTTACCAGCCTATCGTTCGGAAATAAAGGTATTACAGGAGCCCTAATGCGACTTCTAGTGCTCAATTCAGAAATTCCATTTCCGCCAATTACTGGTGCTCAATCTCGGACCTACCACCTCCTCAAGGAGCTTTCTACAGAGCATGAACTGACACTCGTCGGTTTCGGCCCAGAGGTCTCTCACACGTCGACCGTTTATCCCTTTCCGGTCGAGGTGATCACGGTTCCGTGGGTCCTTCCCGAACTATATAGGAAGATGTATGGAGACAACTCATCAGAGTCGCAGGCCGCGTACCTCCACCTGGAGTATGAGAGCGATGAACCTTGGTTCGTTAGCTATTACGAATCGCCTGCGATGGATGAAGTTCTGAGCACGATGAGGTTGAGATCCTTCGATCTGATTCTGATTGAGAACTCGTTCATGGCAAGATTCTTGTCTTCCTTACCACTAGGGGTGCCCAAAGTTCTCGATATGCACAATGTGCACACTCTTATGGCTTGGCGGCGTGCTCAGGAGAAATCTGGAAGCGATAAAGATGACGCCGTTAAAGAGTTCGATAGGACGCGATCTTTTGAGCGTAGGGTCTCCAGTGCATGCCAGCTTTGCCTCTGCTGCTCGGAGCAAGACGCTGGAGCGGCACGTCATTTTCTAAATGTTGAGCATGTGACGGTGATCCCGAACGGTGTGGATACGGCCGTGATGACGCCACCGGGGGCGCCTTCGGCAATGCCTGGTTATCTCTTGTTTACGGGGATGATGAACTATGAGCCGAATATTGAAGCGGTCCGCTATTTCGCGACCGATATATTTCCGTTCATTCAACACGAGGTACCCCACGCCACCTTCCACATAGTCGGTGCCAATCCTGCGCCGGAGGTCCGGGCGCTAGCATGCGACGCCGTATTTATACATGGTTCCGTACCCGACATGCGCCCGTATTTTTACCAAGCTTCCATTGTGGTCGTGCCCCTGCTCCATGGTGGTGGAACTCGGCTGAAAATCCTTGATGCCGCCGCTTGCGCCAAACCTATCGTCTCCACTCCCGCAGGAGCTGAGGGGCTCAATTTATTGGATGGTCGGGACATTCTATTGGCGGACTCGGCGTCCGAGTTCGTTCAAGCCGTCGTTCGACTCTCGTCCGATCCCCTTCTCCAATGCCAACTGTCACAATGTGCACGCCTAGCGAGCGAAGCGTATGACTGGTCGAAAATTACTTCTCGATTCTGCAGCGTGCTTGCTTGTATCGCCCAGAGGATCTCAACTGTTGCAACATCAATGGAAAGCCGACACGAGTGTGCGGATGATTAGTTTTTGTATTTTCCCGATGGCTTACACGCGTACCTGCGCGCGGAGTTTTCAGTTGTTCAGGAAAATGAGCGAATTGCGGCTCTTCATATCGCAAGACGGGTATGAGAAGCAAGAAATATATGATGTAAGAATACTTCAGGCCTACGAATCCATCCTCTGCGCGAGTTGGGATGGTCAAGCCTCGTTCCAGGGAGGAAATCATGAACACATCTAACCTCGCTAGTATCATCATCAATAACTACAACTACGCGCGCTTCCTACGGGAGGCCGTTGACAGCGCGTTGAACCAGACTTACCGGAATACCGAGGTCATCGTCGTGGACGACGGTTCCACAGACGACTCGCGCGAAATCATTGCGAGTTACGGAGATCGAATCATCCCCGTGCTGAAAGAGAACGGCGGCCAAACTTCGGCAGTCAATGCGGGTTTTAGCAGCAGCCAAGGTTCCGTGATCTTTTTTCTAGATGCAGACGACGCATTATTCAGTACGGGAGTTGAGCGCGCGGTTGATCTTTTTAAGGAAGATGTTGCCAAGGCGCAATGGCGTCTGGTCCTAATTGACGCCGATTCTAAGGACACGGGCGAAGTGATGATTAGGGATCTCTCGGAGGATGACCCACGCGACCTGGTCCGGACTAAGTGCCCGTTCTGTTACCCCACCCCTCCAATGTCAGGAAATGCGTGGTCACGGGCATTCCTGGAAAGTGTCTTCCCCTTACCTGAAGTGGGAAAGGAATTCAAGATCGTCAGCAAGGGTGCAGAGGGTCCGGATGAATATTTATCCGCGCTAGCCCCACTTTTTGGTCGAGTCATCGGAGTTCCAGAGCTGCAAGGGTATTACAGGCTGCATGGAACGAATGGTTATTCGAGCCTTCCGTTCGATGAACGGGTGAAACACGATCTATTGCTATTTGACCGCTGCTTGGCAGCAGTCCACAGCTACTGCGGCAAACTGGGGATCGATATTGACGCCGAGCGATGGAGGCAGGACTCATGGGAACACCGTGTATACCGGGCGGCGCAGGAAATCACCGCACTCATACCAGCGAATGCCAGCTTCATCCTCGTGGACGAAGATCTATGGGATGCAGGTGACTTTGTTGCCGGGCGTCGGCGAATCCCATTTCTGGAACGGGAAGGCAAATATTGGGGACGCCCCTCCGACGATGCAACTGCGATCGGGGACCTCGAACGGCTGCGTCAATCGACAGCCGACTTTTTAGTGTTCGCGTGGCCGGCCTTCTGGTGGCTGGACCATTACACCGAATTCAATCGCCATCTTAATTCGGAGTTCCGGTGCGTCCTGCAGAATAACGACGTGATGATGTTTGATCTCAGAAGGCCGGAGACGGTTGGGGCGTGAACACAGCGATGCGGAGCAAGAACTAATAATTAACTCGAACACGTGCTGCGACCGCTCTGCTGTCTAGGCATCAACATTGATCGAGTCCGGGAGGGAAGAACGACATGGCTATGTGGTTCATTCGATTTTGTATCTTCGCGGTGGTAGCCAGCATCGCAGTTGGCACGCTGCCAGCCCAACGGAGCTACAGCCCAGGCGACGTTGAGGATGGAAAACGACTATTCGTTGCCAATTGCGCAGTTTGCCATGGCCCGGATGGGAACGCCGTTGCAGGAGTCGATTTCGGCCATGGCAAGTTCCGGCGGGCAACATCCGACAACGACCTCATCCAAATCCTCAAGAGTGGCATCCCGGGAACTGCCATGCCCGAGTTTTTGGACGAGCTTTCACAGCTCGAGATCGGAGAGTTAGTCATTTACTTACGTTATATCGCAGCTAGTAACCAGAGGCCGTCTGCCCCGGGCGACGCCGTCCGCGGCAAGGCTCTTTTCGAAGGCACTGGGCAGTGTCTCAACTGCCACCGCGTCAAGGACAAAGGTTCTCGCACCGGGCCAGACCTCACCGAGATCGGGTCGGTCCGCCGGTTAGTCGAACTGGAACGTTCCATTCTTGAACCCGGCGCCGAGATGTTCCCTCAGAACCGTTTTGTTCGCGTGGTCACCGGGGATGGAGTCACGATTACGGGAAGACTTCTTAACCAGGACACATTCACGGTACAGCTTATGGATGAGAATGAGCAACTGCGTTCTTTCCAGAAGTCAATTCTGAAAGGGTACTCCTTCATCGACAAATCCCAAATGCCTTCCTACAAAGGCAAGTTGAACGCCCAGGACCTCACAGATCTTGTCAGCTACCTTGCCTCTCTGAAAGGAATCGTCACACAATGAAGATCCGAGTGCTCTTGCTCGTCCTCGCCGCCAATTTTCTGTGGGTCCCGATTTCGAGGTGTCAGGTCTCGTTCGAGCGTATCCTTGACGCTAATCGGGAGCCCGAGAACTGGCTAACGTATTCCGGAACGACCTTCAGCCAGCGTCATAGTCTGCTGAACCAAATTACTCCGGCAAACGTGAAGAATTTAGAGTTGCAGTGGATTTATCAGGCTCAGTCGCTGCAAAAGTTCGAGGCCACAGCCCTTGTTGTGGACGGAATCATGTACACCGTCCAGTCTCCGAATGACGTGGTCGCTTTGGACGCAGCTACAGGACGAATTTTCTGGACTTACGCATATAAGCCGGGACGCTCACGCCCTTGCTGCGGCCGAGTCAACCGCGGACTTGCCATCCTCGGTGACACGCTCTTCATGGGGACACTCGATGCTCATTTGGTCGCGATCGATGCTAGGAGCGGTCATCCGCTATGGAACACCACGGTGGCCAGAGCAAAGTCCGGCTATGTCATAACGCATGCTCCGCTGGTGGTCAAAGACAAGGTAATCGTGGGTACCGCTGGCGGGGAATTCGGCATACGGGGATTCATCGCTGCATACGATGCTCGTACGGGCCGGGAAGTGTGGCGCTTCAACAGCATCCCCGGACCGGGAGAGCCCGGCCACGAAACTTGGGGGGGCGACTCCTGGCAGTCGGGAGGCGGCCCGGTGTGGATGACCGGTTCCTACGACCCAGCTCTCAATCTAACTTACTGGGGCACAGGCAATCCCGGCCCCGATTGGAATGGGGATGTTCGGCCTGGTGACAACCTGTACAGCGACTCGGTAGTCGCTCTAGACGCAGACACGGGCAAGCTGAAGTGGTACTACCAATTCACGCCCCACGACGAGTTCGACTTTGACGCCGTACAAGTTCCTGTATTGGCCAACATGGACTGGGAGGGCAAGCCGCGCCGGGTCATACTCTGGGCCAACCGGAACGGCTTCTTTTATGTGCTGGACCGCGCGACGGGTCAGTTCCTGCTTGGAAAACCTTTCGTCGAGGTGACCTGGGCCAGCGGCTTCGATAAAAGTGGCAGGCCTATGCGTGTTGCCGGCAAGACCCCAAGTTCCGAAGGCACCCTCATCTATCCAGGTAACCCAGGCGGGACCAGTTGGTATTCGCCGTCTTACAGCCCCCGCACCGGGCTCTTCTACATACCTGTGTGGGCCAACTCTCCCTCGAAGTTCGTCAAGGTTCCCGTGGAATACAAGGAGGGCCATGATTATTCCGGGGGAACGACCAGATCGGGCATTCCATTTGATTGGTCTCATGATCCGAATTTGCGGAAAGAGGAAGAGGGCTACGGTGCGGTTCGAGCGTTGGACCCGCAGACCGGTGAAAGGAAATGGGAATTCAAGATGGCCGATGTTACCGAGGCAGGCATCCTGACAACCGCTTCGGATTTGCTTTTCAGCGGAGGGCGCGAGGGCTATTTCTATACCCTGGATGCCCGCACTGGCGCACTGCTATGGAGGGCGTCCCTCGGTGCAGACGTCGTTTCCGGTCCGATGACCTACTCGGTGGGAGGCAAGCAGTATGTGGCTGTCAACGCTGGGAATTGCCTATTCACATTCGCGTTGCGGGATTAGTGTCCCAAGTGAAACTATCAGTGCAGCGTACAACTGATAAACGAGAAGACTGAATGAATGTTCTGGTTATTGCTCCTCATCCAGACGACGAGTCGATCGGTTGCGGCGGAGCCATCTGCCTTCACACCGACCGCGGGGACCGCGTGGACGTAGTGTTTCTGACCTCCGGAGAATTCGCACTGAGCGATCTGCCGCAAGAAAAAGCGTGGGCCATTCGTGAGGGGGAAGCGGAGGAAGCGGCGAGGATCCTTGGGATCGCGAATGTGACGTTTTTGAGACGCCCGGACCATTACCTTGGCGTTGGGATCGAAGAGGCGGCGGCAGGGTTGCGCCCGTTATTGGGACAACACCAGCCGCAACTTATCTACCTGCCGCACGCGTGTGACGGGCATTCGGATCACCGTGCTTGCCAACCCATCGTCCAAGCGGCGCTATCCAGCAGCCTGATTCCTCCACCTGCGCTGTTGGGCTATGAGGTCTGGACGCCTCTTTCCGAATATGACCGCGCGGAGAACATCAGCGAGACGATGGAGCGCAAGCTTCAGGCCGTATGTGCTCATCGCTCGCAGATAAAGCAGATTCGCTATGATCGAGCAATACGCGCGCTGAACGAGTACCGCGGCACGATGACGCAGGTTGGCCGCTACGTGGAGGTATTCCAATTCGCAGACGATCGACTCGCCGCGATTCCCCGAAATCGAAAAACCGATCCGGCCTGGCACCGCGTCTATGAGGTGACGCAGGAAATCGCAAAGCTCGTTCCACCGCAGGATGCGTTCATTCTTGTAGATGAGGGACGGTTGGAAGCCGCGCCTTTGGTCGCCCCAAGACGATGTATTCCCTTTCTTGAAAAAGACGGATATTACTGGGGAAAGCCGGCGGATGACGAGGCCGCCATCCGCGAGGTCACGCGACTACGACGCTCCGGTGCAAACTTCATGATTTTCGTCGCGTCTACCTTTTGGTGGCTGGAACACTATCCTGGTCTCAAGCGGTACCTGTATTCAAATTTCCGCTGCGCCTTGAAAGATGATCGTTTGCTTGCATTCAACCTTCATGACGGCAGGCAATGACCCTGTTCTTCGCAAGAATGTTATTCGGTAATCAAACGAGAAAGTTCGAGGTCTGATTCGCACCCGCGAAACATGATCAGAGCGCGGGTTTGCGTGGAAGGGTCAGAAACTGAGGGCCGCAGACTGAAACTGTCCGCTAGGAACCGCCGCACTAGGATAGGCCTTTGGTATTTGTGACTTAATTTGTGACCTAATTTGTGACGTAACCCTACGATGCTAACCTGTGCAAACGGCACAAATCCGATCTCATCCGCCGCAACGTCAAGACAGGCAATATCGAAACTAACTTATTCGTCCCATGCAACTTGCACTCACTCCACCTCATCCGTTCCTAAATCACGCCGCTTTGACACGGTAGAGGTCTGCGGTTCGAGTCCGCACGGGCCTACCATTCTTTGTGAATGCTACAGACCACGCTCGCGGTGTGCAATTTGAACGTTTGCTTGCGGTTGTAGTAGCCTGCAAC
>WNFR01010544.1_pt1 | contig 21073 bp, 16 predicted proteins | sample 5400221 | NCBI WGS metagenome assembly WNFR01 (sample SAMN13153357, study PRJNA577476) | soil metagenome | isolation source: 40 cm soil under Madrone tree | place: USA:California | collected 2016-06-14 | reverse complement strand
TTGAACACGTGCCCCCGGTGCACGTAGCTCATGTCGTGCTTCAACTGAAACACGTTTCCATACGACCCGAAGATCGATCCATCCGCCGAGTTGAATGCCTCGAAAAGCCCGTCTCCAAACGCCAGCGCGATATCCGAGTGGTTGCTGGAAGGAAAAAACGGAGTGCTGCGCACATAATCAAACAGGGTCGTCGAACTTAGTTGCGGCGAATACGTCCGCGCATAACTCACCGCCGCGTTTCGCTGGTGATCGAAAAACTTCACCGCAAAACTCGGATCGATCGCCGCCTGGTCCGGATTCGTCGTCGGGCCATTCACGTTGTTCAGGCTGAAGCGTGTGAACAGCGTCGCCTTGTCCGACAGCTTGTGATCCACACGAATCGAAAATTGATCCGTGTCCGTCACTACTTTCGAAGACGCCGCGAACGTCCGCGCGCCAAACGCGCCCGCGGGATCGTTCGGCAACGGGTATCGCGCCAAAATCGACGTGATCTCCGGACTCACCGGCACAAACAACGTGTCACCGGGAGAAGCAGACGTTTTAGGAAAGGTCGTTGTGTCGATCCCTTTTCGTTCGTCGGCGGTCGGCACCGCGAAAACCTGCGTCGTTCCCAGCACCTGGCGGAAACCCGCGTACTCGCCAAAGAAAAATGTCTTCCCGCGCCCGTCATAAATTCCCGGCAGCACCACCGGCCCGCCGATCGTCACGCCGAATTCATTGCGCACAAATGGCGGAATCCGCCGCGGGTCCAGGTCGCTTGCGTGATCAAAGAAATTCCGCGCATCGAAAGCCGCATTGCGCACAAATTCAAACGCGCTTCCATGCAACTGGCCGGTCCCCGATTTCGTCACCACGTTCGTGAATCCCGCCGCGCCCTGCCCAAGCTCCGCCGGCATCACTCCGGAGTTCGACTGCACCTCGTGAATCGCATCCACGTTGAAATTCGCAAACGTCGCCCCGCCCAGCTCCGGGTCGGTCGTCGTCCCGCCATCCATCGCAAACACAGACGCTACGCCGCGCTGTCCATTCACTGCAAATTGTTGGGTAAAATTCGCCGCGCCGTTGCTGTCCGTCATCGTGCCCGCGGCCAACAACAGTAATTTGCTGAAGTCGCGCTCGTTCAGCGGCAGGTTCGAAACCTCTGCGCTCGAAAGGTGCTCGCCGCCGCTGCCCTTCCGTTCAGTCCCTTGCGGCTGCCCGGTCACAACGACGCCGAGCGTCTCATCCTTCGCGGAAAGCGTCAGCTCCAGATTCGGCGCGTTTCCTTCCGTAATCACAATCGGCTTCGCCGCCGTCCAGGTCTTCCCCGCCGCCTCAACTGCCAGCGTATACGTTCCTGCCTCGATTCCCGTGAATGCAAATGTGCCGTTCGCCGTAGTCCGGGCTTCATACGTTCGCTCACCGGGGCTTCCACGCAAAACAATCCTCGCGTCGGCCACGGGCTTTCCCGCCGCGTCACGCAAAACGCCGTTCCAGGTTGTCGCTGAAAACGAATAGGGGGCAAGAATAAGCGTCACGAAAACAAGAAAAACCAATAGCAGCGTGGAAACCGGGAGGGCCGACGACATGGTTGACGATTCTACAGCGTTTTGAGAACCGTTACTTTCTTTTTACGTAGCTGATGTTAGAAGGTTACGGCAACAACTCAGTGTAGCGGCCGCCTTCAGGTGGCCCACCACAATTATCCCAACTCAGGCAGGCACTGACTTTTGAAACCGTCCGACCACCGCTTCATGTTCTGTGCGCAACTCCGCCGGCAACCGCTCCCCAAACTTCTCCAAAAATTCCCGGCTATCCGCCAGGTCGCTCTCCCAATCCTCGGCATTCACGCGAAACAGTTCGTCCAGCGCCTCTGGCGAAATCTTCAGCCCATCCAGCGTCAACCCCGTCCGCGTCGGCACGTAGCCGATCGGCGTTTCCTTCGCCTCGCCGCGTCCTTCCACACGCTCCAATATCCACTTCAGCACGCGCACATTCTCCCCGTAGCCGGGCCACAGGAATTTCCCATCCGCGCCTTTCCGGAACCAATTCACGTGAAATATCTTCGGTGGGTTCGGAATCTTCTTCCCCATCTCCAGCCAGTGCTCAAAATAATCCGCCATGTTGTAGCCGCAGAAGGGCAGCATCGCCATCGGATCCCGCCGTGTGACTCCCACGTCGCCCGTCGTCGCCGCCGTCGTCTCCGAAGCCATCGTCGCCCCGACAAACACGCCGTGCTGCCAGTTAAACGATTGATAGACCAGCGGAGCCAGCCGCGCCCGCCTGCCGCCAAAAATGAACGCCGAAATCGGCACGCCCTCCGCCGCTTCCCACTTCGGCGAAATACTCGGCGATTGCGATGCCGGCACCGTGTACCGCGCATTCGGATGCGCCGCCACGCCCTTCGAGGGGTCCCACTTCTCGCCCCGCCACGTAATCAATCCTGCCGGCGGCTCGCCGCCAATTCCTTCCCACCACGGCTCGTTCTCCGCCGTCACGCCCGTGTTCGTGAAAATCGTGTCGTGCGTCAGCGCGTCCATCACGTTCGGATTCGTCTTCTTGCCCGTGCCGGGCGCCACGCCAAAGAATCCCGACTCCGGATTAATCGCGTGCAGATACCCGTCCGCGCCGATCTTCATCCACGCAATATCGTCGCCAACCGTCCATACCTTATATCCTTGGCTCTCCAGCGCGGACACCATCATCGCCAGGTTCGTCTTTCCGCAGGCGCTCGGAAATGCCGCGGCCATGTACGTCACTTTCCCGCCCGGCGATTCCAGCCCCAGAATCAGCATGTGCTCGGCCATCCAGCCTTGCTGCCGCGCCATGTAGCTGGCAATCCGAAGCGCAAAGCATTTCTTTCCCAGCAGCGCATTCCCGCCGTACCCCGAGCCCACACTCCAGATCAGCCGCTCTTCGGGGAAATGCGCGATGAGCCGCCGCAAGGGATCCAAATCTCCCACCGAATGCAGCCCCGGCACAAAATCCTTCGAGCTTCCCAGCTTGTCCTGCGCCACCTTGCCCATGCGGCACATGATCCGCATGTTCGCCACCACGTACGGGCTGTCCGTCACCTCGACGCCAATTTTGCTGATCGGCGAATTCACCGGCCCCATGATGTACGGCACCACATACATCGTCCGCCCGCGCATCGCCCCGTCCAGCAGGTTCCCGATCTTGAACTTTGCGCCCTGGGGGTCCATCCAGTTGTTGGTGGGTCCAACTTCTTCTTTGTCCGGTGTGCAGATAAAGGTGAGGTGTTCCGTGCGAGCCACGTCGCTGGGGTCGCTTCTATGCAGATAACAGTTTGGGTACGTTTTCTGGTTCAGCTGGAAGGAGTCGCCCTTTTTCAGCATTTCCTGCAGGATCGTCTGGTTCTCGGCTTCCGACCCATCGCAAAAAACAATTTTGTCCGGCTTGGTCAGCCTGGCTGCTTCCTCTACCCAGGCTTCCATTGGCGTCGCCACGGTGTAACCCCCAAATGATTAGCAGGCTGCATCAGAGAATGGAAAGGATGCGCCCGATGGCTTGGTCAGCCTGGCTGCTTCCTCTACCCAGGCTTCCATTGGCGTCGCCACGGTGTAACCCCCAAATGATTAGCAGGCTGCATCAGAGAATGGAAAGGATGCGCCCGATCCGGCCCGTCCTGATCGCGCGGACTTGTTTCGGAGACTGGCGGGACTCTGCAGTACTGCCCCTAAACCTGCCCAGTGTATGTTACCGCCAACCCCCGAAGCAAGTTTGCCCGTCCACTCGGCCTACTATGATAGTCACTCAACTCCCTTGCCCATGTCCCTGGAACAAATAGGCCTTCCTTGGAGTCAAATGGAACATGAGGGCCTACAACTCTGCCTTGTTGTTTCCTTTGTTGGCGGTTTCTTTATTGGGGTGCGATGCAACGCACTCACGTCCCTCAAGCGTTCCCTCGACCGCAGTTTGGGTGGATCACGCTTTCATTGATTGTTCGACCGGCGCTCCCTCCAATGCAAACCGCCGCACTGTCTACAAAGACGACACCGGAGAGATCCTCGCTGACGGGCTGTTCATATTGAATTCGTCGCATTTCGCTGCCGCGAAGTCCGACCTACGGTACATTGCGTTCGGAAAGCGGCGAATCTATCTGGAAAACGCGACGTGGCTTGTGGAGGAGGCGCCGACTGGCCGCGATCCATCCTATCGAATCGTAGATGAAGAGTTGAAGAAGCTTGCTTCGTCGGGCGGGCCGGAAACCCCTATTAATTGTAACAAGTCAGATTCGCTTCCGACCGTCGATGCAATGACGGAATGCGCCATGAAAGCGTTTATCGAATCACGCCCCTTCTTCGTCCGCTATTATCAGCCGATATGGCACTCGTTTGGCTATAGGGCCTTTGCTGCCAACGACTCCAGGCACATCTATTTTGTTGAATGGTACAGCGACGAGTTTCCTTCCGGAGAGAGAGCAGGCAGTGGATTCGATGGTGCACACGGCCTGGTCAACTCTTGCCCAATACCGGCTCGCCTGGTCAAGGCGAATAACGGTGAGCTAACTTGCGTTAACCCGGTAGCCGCCTACTAACGACCGTTCCCGCCGATTCTGCACGGAGCTACTCAGCGCCCGCTTCGCAATTAATCCAGACGACAGGCGTGCGATGCTATTCTTGATTCCATGTACGCCCAAAAATTTCAGGTCGAAGTCCTGATCCGTGGCGAGCGCCGCGCCTGCCCCCTCGAGTGGCTCGATCAATTCTCCATGCGCAATTTCACCAACTCCGCCGATTTCGACGACACTCTTCCGCTCGCCGACGGCCGCCTGGAAGCCAGCTTCCGCCTGACCCCCGAGCGCTTCGCCGAAGGCCTCTCCGCCTGGCTAACCCAGCGTGGCAAAGGCGAAGGCGAGCCGGTCCAAGTCGAGGTAAAAGTTTTGTAGCGCCGGCATCCTGCTTGCCATGACAAAGAAAGGGCCGGCAAGCGTTCTTCTGGGCGTAATCCCGCCGGCAGGATGCCGGCGCTACCCTATTACTCTACCCTCTTCGTCTTCCCCTCAATCGCTGCCCGGATTTCCGGCAACGCCTTCATCGCCGCTTCCTCGCCCGCCCTTACCATCTCCGGTGTCTTCGTAAAATCGTCCCAAACAAACGGCGTCACGTCGGGCTCGATAGTCACGTCCACATACTGCCGCCATTCCAGGTCTGCGTGCCTCTGAATAATCGTGAACGACCGGCTCAACACATCCGTAAACGTCCGCGGCTCTCCGTTCATCCCTGGCTCCAGGTACACGGCAATCACCACCTCCGCGCCCATCAGCAGCAATCCTTCATAGGGCACCAGCGCCGTCAGGAATCCATCCACCAGCGTTCGCCCATCATATTGAATCGGCACGAACAATCCGGGGTAGGCGCAAGAAGCCCGCAGTGCCGGCGCAATCGGCCCCTTCTGGTAGTAATAAACCGGCAGCCCCGCATTGATGTCCGTCGCCGCAATTGCCAGCGGCGTCTTCAACTCTTCAAAATTCTTTATCGGGGAAAAGCGGGCCAGGAACTGCTCCATCCGCTGGTTCGTGGCAAGTCCCAGCCACGAAGGAGTCCACCGCCCGAAATCCGTAAACTTCGTTTCGCACGCGATATTCTCCATCGTCTCCAGCGACGACCCGGCGCAATAGCCCGCGCCGATCAGCGCGCCGACGCTTGTGCCCGCCACCATGTCAATCGGAATCCCCGCTTCGCGAAACACGCGCAGGACGCCGATGTGCGCAATACCGCGCGCAAACCCGCCGGCCAGCGCCAGTCCCACGCGCGGCCGCCGCTCATCGCCCGCCGCAAAGCCGTTGCTGAACGCGCGAAACCATTCCTTCACGCTGCGCATCACGCTCTCCGCGCTTACTTGCTTCTCATTTGCCATACCTCGATTTTAGTCTTCTCCCGCCCTTTACCAAACACCTGTTTGACCCGTGGCGTCCCATTTTGTAACCTGTTCTGCCGTCCTAATCCTGCTGCTCAAGGCATGATCATGACCCATCGCATCCAGAAAGCAGTCGTTCTCGGCGCCGGCACCATGGGCGCCCGCATCGCCGCGCATTTCGCTAACGCCGGCCTCCCCTGCCTGCTGCTCGACATCGTTCCGAAAGACGCTGCTCCCGCCGACCGCAACAAAATCGTTCTCGCCGGCCTCGACGCCGCCAAAAAAGCCAAGCCCGCCGCTTTCTTCACTCCCGCGCTGGCATCCAAAGTTTCCATCGGCAATTTTGAGGACGATCTCCCCCGCATCGCCGACGCCGACTGGATCATCGAAGTCGTCGCCGAAAATCTCGAAATCAAGCGCGGCCTCCTCGCCAAAGTGGCCCAATTCCGCAAGCCCGGCTCCATTGTCACCACCAACACTTCCGGCCTCCCCGTTCATCTCATCGCCGAAGGTTTGCCGGAAGAATTTCAGCAGCACTGGGCAGGCACACACTTTTTCAATCCGCCGCGCTACATGAAACTCGTCGAAGTGATTCCCGGCCCGAAAACTTCGCCCGAAGTTTTGAGCACGCTCTCTGATTTTTGCGATCGTCAACTCGGCAAAGGCGTAGTCCTCGCCAAAGACACGCCCAACTTCATCGCCAATCGCGTTGGCACCTTCTCCATGCTCAACGCTCTCCGTTTGATGCAATCGCTCGGCATGACCATCGAAGCAGTGGACGCCTGCACCGGCCCCGCTGTCGGCTGGCCCAAGTCGGCGACCTTCCGCACCGCTGATATCGTCGGCCTCGACGTACTGATGCACGTCGTCAAGAATATTTATGAAACCGCTCCCTACGACGAATCCCGCGAAACTTACAAAATTCCCTCCTTCGTCGAAGAGATGGCCAAGCGCAAGTGGCTTGGTGACAAAACCGGCCAGGGCTTTTACAAACGCGTGAAGGGCGGCGAGGGTGAAAAAGAAATTCTCACTCTCGACCTCAACACCATGGAGTACCGCGAAAAACAGAAAGCGCGCTTCGCCTCTATCGAAGCTGGCAAGGCAGTCGAAGATACCCGCGAGCGTCTGCGTGCCCTGCTCACTCCGCTCTTTGAAGATCAGAAAACCGACAAGGCGCAACAGTTCATCTGGGGCGGCCTTTCGGAAATGTGCCTCTACGCTGGGCGCCGCATGCGCGAAATTGCGGACAACATTGTGGACGTTGACCGCGCCATGCGCTGGGGCTTCGCCTGGGAACTCGGCCCCTTCGAAATGGTCGACGCAATTGGACTCGCTGCCTTCGCCGCGCAAATCAAAAAAGAAGGCCGTGCGCTTCCCGCCGTTTTTGAAAAGGCGCTGGCCAGTGGCCGCACCAGCTTTTACGAATCCAGCAAGGGCGAAACCTCGGTCTTCGACCTCGCCACCGGCAAAACCAAAAAGGTTGAGGAACCCGCCGGCATCCTCATCCTCAAAACTCTCAAAGCCGCTGGCCGCGAAGTCGAACGCAACTCCGGTGCCAGCCTCATTGATCTCGGCGACGGCGTGGTCTGCTGCGAATTCCATTCCAAGATGAACGCCATCGGCGCCGACCTCATCGCCATGATTCACAAAGGCATCAAGCGCCTCGAAACCGATTTCGACGCCATGGTTATAGCCAATCAAGCCACCAACTTTTCCGTCGGTGCCAATCTCATGCTCGTCCTCGTCGGCGCGCAAGAGCAGGAATGGGACGAGCTCCACATGGCCGTGAAGCAGTTTCAGAACATCAATCTCGCCATCAAGTACGCGCCAAAGCCTGTCGTCGCCGCGCCGCAAGGACTGGCCCTCGGCGGCGGCTGCGAAATCGGCCTGCACGCCGCAAAAATTCATTCGGCCGCGGAAGCCTATATCGGCCTCGTCGAAGTCGGCGTCGGCCTGATCCCCGGCGGCGGTGGCACGAAAGAAATGCTTATCCGCGCCAATGAAAACGCGGCCTCCGGCGACGACCTCGATCTCTTCCACACGCTCCGGCCGTTTTTCGAAAATATCGCCACCGCCAAAGTCGGCACCAGCGCCGAGGAATGCCGCGACCTCGGCTACCTCCGCCGCACGGACACCTATTCCATGAATCGCGAACGCCTCGTCGCCGACGCCAAGCAAACCGCGCTTGCGCTCGCCCGCGGCGGATGGAAACCTGCCGCCTCTTCCTGGCAGGAAGGCGCGCAATCCACCCAAATCAAAGTTCTCGGCGAATCTTTTCTGGCCGCCGGTAAGCTCGCCATTCACATGATGACTCGCGGCGGCTACGCCTCCGATTACGATGCCCACGTCGCCCGCAAACTCGCCAACATCCTCGCCGGCGGGGCGCTCTCATCGCCGCAATTCGTCAGCGAACAATACGTCCTCGACCTCGAGCGCGAAGCCTTCGTCTCCCTTTGCGGCGAAAAGAAAACCCAGGAACGCATCGCCCACACCCTCAAAACCGGCAAACCTCTTCGCAACTGAATTGTTGGCACACGGGACCCGGTCCTGTAGCTCAGGCCTTCCATGCCTGAGGGTTTTTCGTGGCCACACCGCGATCTCGCCGACGGGGGGAAAACCCTCACCCCTGAAGGGGTGAGCTACAGGAATGCCGAACTAGCAACCGCCTATAATCGTATTGTCCTCTCGTCTAAAATCGTCTATCCTCCTTTTCATGCAACGACTCCTCGCACCACGCGAAGCCGCCCACATCCTCGGTATCAGCTACCCCACGCTGAAACAATGGATCTACCGCGGCAAACTGAAAACCGCCAAAACCCCCGGTGGCCACCATCGCGTCCCCGAATCCGAAATCGACCGGCTCATTCCCGCATCCCTCAACCGAGGCGAACCCTCTTCCCGCCGCGGCAATTTCCGCAAGATCAGCGGACGCAATCAGCTCATCGGCCGCGTCACCGCCATCAAATACAGCGGCCTCCTCGCGCAAATCACGCTCGCCATCGGCGAGCAGCACATCACCTCCATCATCACCGCCGACGCAGCCAAGGAAATGCGTCTCAAGCCCGGCGAACGCGTCGCTGCCCTGGTCAAATCCACCGAAGTCATGATCCTCCGGGTCTGACTCTGATGCTCGAAGTGAAATTCAACCCAACTCGTGTTTGTAGGGCCCACCTTCTGTTTACCCTGACGAAGGAAGGGAGGCGGGCCGTTTGTACGCCAAACGGCTTAAAGGCACGGGCAATGCTTCTTGTTCTTTTCTGTTCCTTTTTCTTCTCCACATCCGCCCACGCCCAAACCCTCCGCATCGCCGCCGCCGCCGACCTACAATACGTTCTCCCCGATCTCGCCGCTCAGTACGAAAAACAAACCGGCGCAAAACTCGCCATCACCTATGGCTCCAGCGGCAGCTTCTTCGCGCAAATCCAAAACGGCGCGCCCTTCGACCTCTTCCTGTCCGCCGATCTCGACTACCCCAAAAAATTAATCCAGGCCGGATTCGCAGATTCAGATTCGCAGCAGACCTACGCCGCGGGCCGCCTGGCCCTCTGGCTTCCTCCCGATTCTCCGCTCGATCCCGCTTCCAGCCTTAAAACGCTCCTCGATCCCCGCATCCAGAAAATCGCCATCGCCAATCCCGAGCACGCTCCCTATGGCCGCGCCGCCGTCGCCGCTCTGCAAAACTCTGGCCTCTACGATCAGCTCAAACCGAAACTCGTCTTCGGCGAAAACATTTCCCAGGCCGCGCAATTCGTGCAATCCGGCAGCGCCCAGGCCGGACTGATCGCTCTCTCGCTCGCGCTCTCTCCCCCCATGAAAAACGGCAAACGTTGGGATATTCCTCCCGATCGCTATCCATCAATGGAACAAGCTGTCGTCATTCTCAAATCTTCGCCGAACAAACAGGCTGCCTTTTCCTTCCTCGCCTTTCTGAAATCCCCCCAATCCCGCGCCACCTTCGACCGCTACGGATACGCGGCGCCGTCCTCCTCCACCGCCGCCGGACAAAAGCCATGAACGCCGAAGCGCTCTTCCTTTCTCTGCGCCTTGCCGCAACCGTCTCCATCCTTCTTCTCGTCGTCGCACTGCCGCTCGCGTACGGCCTCGCCTTCGGCACGTGGCGCGGGAAATTTCTTCTCGAATCGGTTGTGGCTCTGCCACTCGTGCTGCCTCCCACCGTCCTTGGTTTCTACGCTCTCATAGCCATGGGCCCGCGCGGCCCGCTTGGTAAACTTTGGCAATCGCTTTTCGGCCACCCGCTGGCTTTCACCTTTGCGGGCCTCGTGCTAGCCTCCATGCTCTACAGCCTTCCGTTCGCCGTACAGCCGCTGGTCGCTTCCTTTGAATCGCTTGATCGACGCTTGCTCGATGCCTCCGCGGTCCTCGGCGCGGATCGCGCCCGCACATTTCTCCGCATCATCCTCCCGCTCGCGTGGCCCGGTGTTCTTACTGCTCTTGTGCTCAGCTTTGCGCACACCCTCGGCGAATTCGGCGTCGTGCTGATGGTCGGCGGCAATCTTCCCGGAATCACGCGCACGGTTTCCATCGACATCTACGACCGCGTCCAGGCGCTCGACTACGCGGCCGCGCATCGAACCGCGCTGCTCCTTCTTCTCATCTCTTTCGTGGTGCTCTCGATCGTCTACGGCGTGAACCGCCGCGTCTGGTCGCCCTGGTCGGCGAAATAAATTTCGCCATGCTGAACGTTCATATCCGCAAGCAGTTTCGCTCGAATGGCGCGCAACCTTTCATTCTTGATGCCGCTGCTTCTTTCGCGCCCGGCTTCACCGTTCTGTTCGGCCCCTCCGGCGCGGGAAAATCCACCCTGCTCGATTGCATCGCGGGCCTGCAACGGCCCGACTCCGGTGAAATCCGCCTCGGCGAGAGAATTTACTTCGACCCCGCACGCAAAATCTCGCTCCCGCCGCAGCGCCGCGAACTGGCCTACGTTTTTCAATCGCTGGCCCTCTTCCCGCACCTTTCCGTAGAAAAAAATATCCGCTACGGATTGGCAAAGCTCCGCTCGTCTGATCAAGTGGAAGGCACGCAAGGCATCGCAACTGCGTTTCATATCGAGAAGCTTTTGTCCCGGCGCCCCGCCGAACTCTCCGGCGGTGAAAAGCAGCGCGTCGCCCTCGCGCGCTCTCTCATCACCCGCCCGCGCGTCCTGCTTCTCGACGAGCCGCTCACCGGCCTCGATTCGGCCCTGCGGCGATCCATCCTCGAGGACCTTCGCGCCTGGAACAAGGCTAACCGCATTCCGATTCTTTACGTCACTCACAATCGCGAGGAAGTGGACGCCATCGGCGAACGCGTCGTCACACTCGTCAACGGCCGCGTCCAGGAAACCGGCGCGCCGCGTGCCGTACTCGACGCGCCGCGCAGCGTGGAACTCGCCCACGCCGCCGGCTTCGAAAATGTTCTCCCCGCGGTTGTGGTCGAACATCGTCCCGCCGACGGCGTCATGCGCGTGTCTCTCGATCACGCCGCCTGCGAAATCGAAATTCCCTTGGGCGACGCCGCGCCCGGCACTGAAGTGCGCGTAGCCATTCGCGCCGGAGACATCCTCGTCGCCACCGAAGCTCCGCACTTCCTCAGCGCCCGCAACATCCTGCCGGGCACACTCGAGTCCATAGAAACACGCGGCACAATGGTCGCCCTCCGCGTAAAAGCCGGCACAACATTCCAAGTCCACGTCACGGCCGGCGCCGGCCGCGCACTCGACCTCTCCCCGGGGCTCCTTGTCTGGTTAGTGATCAAGACCCACTCCTGCCATCTCGTCCGGTAACAATTCAATTTTGCTGAAAGTCTCTTTTTATTCGCGCGCGACAGCATTTGAACGGCATCTCTCCGCCTGCCGCCTTCCCCTCTGTTACTATGTTCTTTCGCTTCGTGAGGTTAGTCGTGCCCTCAAAAAAGTCCAACGGAAAGCCCGCGCCCAAGCCTCTCCGTGCGCGCCACGCCGGCCGCTCCGACTCCAAACCCAAGCCGGGCACGCGGCTCCAGGAAGTCCTGAAGAGCGCCGCCAACATTTTTTTCGCCAAGGGATTTCACGCCACTTCGATCGAAGACGTCGCCCGCGACGTCGGCATGCTGAAGGGTTCGCTCTATTACTACATCAAATCCAAGGAAGATCTTCTCTTCCAGCTCCTGCTTGCCGGCATTGAAGACGGCGACGCCTACATCGCCCAGCACATCGATCTCGAAGGCGAGCCGGTGCAACAACTCGAGCGCGCCATCCGTGCCCAGATCGACTACATCATCCAGAACAAGGTCCCGTTCGGCCTGTTCCTGCACGAATTCGATTCGCTTTCCGGCAAGCGCCAGCACAAGGTGATCGCGGTGATGTCGCGCTATAACAACCGGTTTGTGGATCTGGTCAAGCGCGGGCAGGAGCAAGGGAAATTAATCGAAGGCGAGCCGTGGCTCATCGTCAACGGCATTCTCGGCATGTGCAACTGGCTTTATCGCTGGTACGACACCGACCACGTCTCCGATCCCGAGCAGGTCAAACAGGTCTTCCTCAACATGCTCCTCAACGGAATCCGCAAATCCTGACGCCGCCGTAATCTTGCATGCGTGCAAATTGCAGGAATAAAACGCAGGGTGAAGGACCTCAGCGTCGGAATCTTGCGCAGTTTATCCGTTGAAGTTGTAGTGGCCGACCTTAAGGTCGGCCACTACAAAGACCATCTCCCTCTCAATCGTGAAATGCGATCGGCCAATTACAGCAAACCAAATACCGCCACCGTGCTTCCAGTGGCCACCATCGGCGTAATGAAATGTCCACCGACGTTGGAGAATGAATCGCGGCTTCCCGCCGTGCTCGAGTCATAAAGCAGTTTCGTCAGGTCCGTGGCGTCGTACGCAAGAAAATTCCTCGACTCTCGGTCCAGCGCCCAGACAATTCCGTTCGTCGCGCCATTGGCGGACGCGCTGGGTACCGTCCCATTGCTTCCGAAGGTAAACGCGGTTTGCGATGTGGGCGAGGCGCTAAGTTTCGCCTGCGTAATGGTAAAAGCCCGCAACGGAAGTCCCGACGGGCCGATGTAGACGCGCCCATTGAAATAAATGGGCGACGAGAAATTGTCGTGCCCGTCGCTGGCGAATGCCTGGTATACGTTGTTCGCAATCGCGCTGTACTGCCCCATGTTGCCCCGGTCTACCACGTACATCGTTCCATCTTTTCCCGCTACCACGGCTAGGTTTCGTGCCACACCGCCGCTGTCCATGAGATTGTCAGGCAGCAACAGCGCCGCCGCCGACCCGAAATCCGCGTCGAGATTGTCATTGCTGATTGCATTCGACGGCGCAAAATAATCCGCCACGGTCAGCGGAACGCTCGGGCCAAGTTTCACAAACGTGTCGCCGTAATCGTTGCTGATTCCCGGCGTGTTGCCGCCAAACGCATTGCCGGTGGGGAAGTAAACGTTGCCGGCTGCATCCGCTGCCGGTCCGCCTCCTCCCAGCCAGATGCCCGCTCCGGCAGTGCTGGGGACGAGATCAATCGCTCCCGTTCGTGCCAACGTGTCCGCGCTGAACGAAATCACCCAAGCTGAATAATTTCCGCAATCGCCGTCATATCCGGACCACGATGTATAAATCGTTCCATTGCTCTCCAGCAGCGCTGCGCGCTCCTGCTGCGCTTTGGTCAAGAACGTCACTGTGCCTCCGGTGCTGTTTCCGCCTGTTCCCGGGAATGTTGCCGTGATATTTGTCGGCCCGCCAAAAAGCTCCGCGCCGGTGGTCAGGTTCAATGCGTGCAGCCGGTGAGACACGTTTCCGCTGCTATCTTTGGAACTTGCCACCACGTAAATTGCGTTGCGCGAACGGTCAATCACCGGCGTGGACATGATACCCACGGGATTGATGTAGCCGCACCCGGCATCGGAAGGCGTCAACGGCACCTCGCCCGCCGGCAGAGCCCGCGTTTTCCAGAGAACCGTCGCCGTTGTGCCGCTGATGGTGTCCGCATCCACGGCGTACACACTGTCGTTTTCCGTCGCGAAGTAGAGCAAATTCTTCTTGCCCGCTCCGGGAATGGCCACCTGGTGCAGATAAAGAATTTGCCCGTCAATCTGCCCGTCCACAGCAAATTCCGCCACCTTGCCGAACGTAGCCGAATTCACATTGGTCGGCGTCAAAATTGTTTCTTGCGTGTTGGTCCCGGTTCGCGCGGCATCGTAATGGTGCGTGACCACATCCACTGCACTAGTCGACGCGACCCCCACAGTCAACGTGTCGTTCGGACTCACAACGCTTCCCAGTGTGGCCGTGATTTCCGTTGTGCCCACGGCAACGCCGGTGGCAAGCCCGGCTGTTGCAACAATCGTCGCGAACGATGGATTCGACGAAGCCCACGTCACGCTGCTGGTGATGTTCTTCGTGGAATTGTCGCTGTACGTTCCCGTCGCCGTGAACTGCACCGTATTCCCGATGCCGACGGTGGGCGACGCAGGCGTCACGGCGATAGATTGCAACGTCGCCGAGGAACTCACCGTCAGGGTGGCCGCGCCGCTCGTCATACTGCCCGCCGAATTGCTCACCACCACATCAAACTTTGCGCCGTTGTCGCCGCTCGTCGTTGCTGGCGTCGTGTAGCTGGCTGCCGTCGCTCCGCTAATATTCGCGCTGTTTTTTCGCCACTGGTAATTCAACGGCGCTGTCCCCGCCGCGCCGACGGAAAACGCCGCCGTCTGCCCAACGGTTACCGTTGCGTTAGCGGGCTGCGTGGTGATGCTGGGCGCGGTGCCCCCCGAGTTCGAACTCGTGCTGGCGCAGCCGTTCAAAAGGAATAAGAACGCAGCCAGAAGGGGCAAATGGGATGCACGAAAACGGCTCATCAAAACCTCCGGGAATTTGGGCGGGGCAAAAACGCTTAGCGAACACCAAGAAAGATTTGAAAGGGCGGGACCTGGGGCAAGCATGTTCAGTATACAAAAAAGGGTTGTGGGAGTGAACCTGACGCTCGTACAGGATGCTCGGTCATTCCCCCGCACACTTGCGGGGAGAATCATAGGCTTCATTGGAATTGCGAAAAATAGGGGCGGAGGCGGCCAGCGACGTCAGCCAAGTAGGCAGATCCCATAGGAGAGACGCGGGGTTTCGGAAAAAAGAAGGGCGCGAGGTGATCCGCGCCCTTCCTGAGGTTTTCTTGCATCAACGAATGATGCAAAGAAGTGTTTATAGGCCGCTGGCGTAGGCCTGCACGCTCGACAGCAACGACTGTGCTTGTTGGATCAGGCTGTTTGCGGTGGCATCGGGAATAACCGTGTCGTTGAATTCCGCGGCTTCGAGCAGCGGAAGGATTTGTGCCACCAGCGCATCGCGCTGGGCGGCGTAGGAAGCCAGCTGATTTTCGATGCTGGTGTAGAGGGCGTCACTGTTCACGTCGCCGCTTTCCATCGCCACGGTTGAGGCATGAACGGTGGCAACTCCCAACGGCCCCAGGGGCGCGTTGATTTGCTTGAGGATCTGGGCCAGCGCAACGAAGTTGCCGCCCTTCTTGGCGGCGAAGGGCCGGGCCCAACCGGTGAATTTTTCGGTGAGCGCGCGCCCTTCATGCTGGTAGTCGTCCTTCAGGCCAAGCAGCGCGAGCATTGTCGGCCGGTCGTCGGTGTGGTCCGACCAAGTCACGCTGTCCACCCCGACCTGATCGACTCCAGGGCCGACCATACCCAGCCAGATCGTGGTGATCTGCGCCTGCTCGTCGCCGTGGTTCCAGGCAAAGCCCGGGACCTGCGCGACACAGGCGGTGGCCGGGGTAGCGCTGGTGCCGCAAGCGGTGGAGCCGGTAACAAAGTAGTCGGGGTTAGCGAAAATGGTGAAGCTCGGGGTCCGGAGCGGATCGAAGGTCAGCATGTGCAGGATATTGAACTCGGTGGGATTGACCATATCTTGCGCGATGGTGTCCGTAGCCCCGGATATTGGATTGACGGCGGTTAGAGTGCCCGACGCCCGCTCAAAGGCTCGCAAGGTGGGATCGGTCGGGACTGGATTACCCTTCAGGTAGATGTCGGGCGCATCGTCGCTGTTCACCGAGGCGACGGTGGTGATACCCGTTTCGGCCTGCAGCAAGCCCCTGAAGTTGAGGTTCAGTTCGCCAACCTCATTGCCAGGCGTGTTGCCGTAAATGCACGGTGTGGTCACGCCGTCGCAGCCAGGGTTGGTGGGGTTGGCCGCGACAACGTGATCACCCTCCTCCGCGGTGATTACGAAGAGCGTATTCGCCGGGGTGATCCCGTCGTTGGCAAGACGTGTGAAGAACTTATTGAACGCGTCATCGTACTGCTGCAGTGTCTGGACATAGTGCGCCTCACCTGGACCATAGTCGTTCGTATCCCCGTGCCCGTCTGCCCCAGCGAAGCCATAGCCGTAGGGGTTGACCGGGATCGGCCGGTGTGGGGTGATGATGTAGGAGTAGACCACCGGGACGCCGGCCTCCAGCATATCGGCGGTATAGCCCAACGAGTATTGAGGCGCCAGGCTGAAGCCCGGGAAGCCCGGCGTCAACGTGCCGGCCGGGAAGTCATCGACGATCGTGTTGCCGTTGATGTCCTTCAGGTTTCCATTGCCGTCCAGTACCTTGCTGCCCAGCCCGAGAGTGTGGAAGGCTTGCGTGACATATTTGTGGCCGAAGAGAGCGTTATACCCTTCGTAAGCGGTAGAGGTCCCGGTGGCCCCATCGGTCGTTGCCGGCGAGCCATCGGCGTTCGGCTCCCACGGTAACTTGTCGGGGAAGCCGCCATTGGAGGTCGAGCAGAGCGTGCTGTTCTTGGCGCAGTGGATGGCCACACCCTCACAGTTGGCGAAGGGGTTGGGAGCGCAGGCCGTCGATGAGTCATTTCCGAAGACGGTTTGGAGGTCGACGCCGGCGTTCTCGATCTCCAGGTCCGCGGCACCTACGGCACCCACATCGCAACCGGCGCGGGTGAAGGGCACCCAGGGCGCAGGGGCGTTGACGCCGTTCGGATGACCCAGGTCCACCGGGCCGCTGATCAGGTTAAAGGTGTTATCCAGACTCAGGTCAGTCCAGTAGGTGAAGCCGGACTGGGATTGGGTGGTGCCATCCGCCTTGTATTCCAGGTAGCTATTGGCCGCGGTGGCCACCCCGTGGCGGCTGGGATAGACGCCGGTGAGGATGGTGATGATGTCATCCGAGGTGTGCGAGATCAGTTGCGTGTGATGATTGGAAAGCAGCACGCCATTGTTCTTGATGAAGTTGAGCAAGTGGGGCATCTGCTCAAGGTCGGAGGGTACCAGCGTCGAGCCATCGCGTGCGGGGTCGCGCTGGAAGTGCGTATTGTCAAAGATGATGGTGACTACATGCGTGATCTTCCCACGCGGCGAGTTGAGCTGGCAGTCTCCGGCAGGAGTGGCGGGTGCGGGATGCGCCTGTGCGGCTATGGGAAACGCCGCGGGCAGGACAGGGGCCAGGAGAAATGCAAACGAGACGAGCAGTGACGTGCAACGACGCGCGGCATCGGTCAGGTGAGTACCCAAGCGACGCAACCCAATGAATTGTGAAATCGAGCGAACTTTCATAGGTGATTCTTACCTCCTTAGCGAGATTGAGCTGCAGAATTCGGCAGACTACTTCTAGTGCTTACAGGAGACGAAATGGTTACGAGTGGGGTAATTTCTTGTGAATGGACTGGAACATCGTGGCGAAGAGATTCCGTGGATGTATAACGCAGAAGTCCGCGATTGGGGCTTTGACCGGGACAATGCAGCGCGATGAGACAAATATGCATGGTGTTGCTAACTCGGCTGGGGTTGCGGTTTTGCCGCGGGTCGGGAACAATCTACAGGAAACGCTATTTTGATTCTTTCTGGGCGAAAAATGAAGCCAAAAATTGTGAGTTCCCTAGACTCGGCGGTTGAGGATATTTCCGATGGCGCGCGGATCATGTTTGGCGGCTTTGGCGGCGCCGGCTTTCCCAATAATCTGATTCAGGCGTTGTCGAAGAAGGGAGTGAAAAATATCACCGCCATCAGCAACAATTGCGGCACGCGCGAAGGCGAACTCGGCGTGATGTTCAAGAACGGCCAGGTGAAGCACGTCATCTGCTCGTTCCCCGGCCCGCACGCGAATTATTTTCAGGAGCGTTTTGCCAAGGGGGAAGTCACCTGCGAACTGGTGCCCCAGGGCATCTTGTGCGAACGCATGCGCGCCGCCGCCGCGGGCTTGCTGGGCTTCTACACTGCGGTTGGCGTTGGAACGGAAGTCGCCATCGGCAAGGAAGAACGCGTTCTCGACGGCAAGCGATGCATTCTGGAATTGCCGATCCATGCGGACTACGCCCTGATCAAGGCGCAAAAGGCCGATGAGTTGGGAAATCTCACTTACCGTCTGGCCGCGCGCAATTTCAATCCCATCATGGCCAAGGCCGCGAAATTCACGATCGTCGAAGCGGAAGAAATTGTTCCGGTGGGTGCGATTTCGCCGGAGGACGTCATCACTCCCGCGATTTTCGTGCACCGCATCGTGCATGCGAAAGGAATGCGCTTCGCCGGATGACGCCGGAGAGAAAATTGCCATGACCGAAAAAGCCAGACTCACCCGCGAACAGATTGCCCAGCGCGCCGCGCAGGAACTCTACGAAGGCGCTTACGTGAATCTCGGCTGGGGCATTCCGAATCTTATCGCCGATTATCTGCCCAAAGGACTTACGGTTTATTTCCACAGCGAAAATGGAATCCTCGGCATGGGCCGCCGCGCGAAACCCGGCGAAGAAGATTTTGATCTGGTTGACGCCATGAAAGTTCCCGTCACGCTGATTCCCGGCGCATCCATTTTTCACCAGGCCGATGCGCACCTGATGACCCGAGGCGGACATCTGGACATCGCCGTGCTCGGCGGCTTTCAGGTTTCCGAAAAAGGCGATCTCGCCAACTGGAAGATTCCCGGCTCCAAAGGCAGCGGCGGCATTGGCGGCGCGATGGACATCGCCTCCGGTTCCAAAAAACTGATTGTCTGCATGGAACACAACACCAAGGAAGGCGCGCCAAAAATTGTGAAGGCCTGCAACTACCCGCTGACTGGCCTCGAATGCGTGGACACCATCGTCACCGACCTCGCCGTGATCGACGTGACGCCCGAAGGCCTGGCCCTCCGCGAAACCGCGCCCGGCTGGACCCCGGAAGAAGTGCAAGCCCGCACCGAAGCGAAACTTATCGTGCGCAATCGTGTGCCCGAGATGAAATTGGTGTGACGCCCTGTGCCTCATCCCTTCAGGGGTGAGGCTTTTCACTGCACTGGCAAGATCGTGCCGTGGAATGGAAAACCCTCAGGGCTGAAGGCCTGAGCTACATCTTCGCGGCGCCGCGCGCGATCAGCCGGTGCTCCGGCGTGTACATCATCAGCACCAGGTTGTCGGTCAGCGGCACGCCTTCGCTCGGCAGGTCAAATTCCACCAGCCACTCAAATCGTTTCGGCAACTCTTCCTCCAGACCGCGTGAATACCACGGCACCGGGCGCACCTCGCCGCCGCTCTGCGCAATTCCGCGGACGGGACGGATTTCCAGCCCGCGCTTCCAGAAAAAATTCAGCCGCAGGCTGCGGATCATCTCGTTCGTCAGGTAAACGCGCGAATTGGTCTGCTGCATGCGCGGGTCGCAGGGAATGTCAGCGATGGACATGCTCAGGTGAAGGCGCTTCGGGAATTCGGTGACGATGTCGTTGCCGCGGCGGAAGAGCGTTCCGGAGATGGTGTCTTCGCGCTTCAAGTTTTCAAAAAAATCTGCGGCCGTCACGTGGCCCTTCACACGAAAACACGCGCCACCCGGGATTGCTCCGTCGGTCTCCAGGAAAATGCCGCCGTCATAGGTCCACGTATTTTTGTCGCGATTGGGCTGCGCCGCGGCGGGAAGAAACGCGGTGGCGAGCACCAGAAACCAGGCTGCGAAACATCGAATTTGCGGCCGGCAAAACATGAACACCCTCGGTTGCCATCAGTTTACTCCTCAGGGGGCCGCGCGGAGAAGAAAACTGAATTTGTCCTCCGCGCACATTTTCTTCCCGGAGCCTTCGGGCTTGCAAGCGGCTTTGCCGGCCTGGAGATCCGCGAACGCCTGCACCAGCGCGGGTAAAACCGTGGGCGGCGCGACGGGAATATTGTGCGCACCCAGAACCGTATTCACCTCCGGCGCAAGAGCGGCCAGGCGCTCGATGGATTTCGCATACGCCGCCAGATCCGTCTCCGGGCGATACAGCCAGATCGGCGCGGGGTAATACGTGTCGCCCGTGAACAGCAATTTGTTTTCGCGATCGATCAACGCGATCGAATCCGGCGTGTGGCCGGGCGTGGCAATCACTTCCACGGTGCGGCCGCCGAGCTTGATCTTGAATCCGTCGTGGATGAAAAAAGAAATGTGCCAGGGTTTGGTTCGATACGTCTTCGGATCGAAACCCTTCGGCAGGTTGCCGCAAATTTCCCCCGGCGCAATTTCGGCTTGCGCGTCGGCCGTCGAACCCTTGGCGTTCTCGCGGGTGAACGCGGTGTCCATGCCGAAGATGAAATTGAATTGCCAGTTGCCGCCGACGTGGTCGTCGTGCGTGTGGGAATTGAGGACCACAACGGGCCGCGAGGTCAGCCGGGAAACCACTTTGTGGATATCGGCGATGCCCATGCCGCTGTCGAAGAGCAATGCCTGCTTCTGGCCGACAATCAGATAGGAGATGACTTCTTCGGACTGGTGCGGCTCATAAATCGCAAATGTCGCCGGCGCCACCCGGTATATTTCGAACCACGGCTCCTCCGGCAAGATGCGTTTGAGCTGCGCGAATTCGGGGCGCGGGAGATTCTTGCACCATTCGGGCTTCTCCGCTTTCGGTTGTGCAAAAGACGGCGCACTTAACATCGAGCACCCGAAGATCACAGCACAGACCGCACAGCGGAAAAAGGAGCGAGCTTCGGTCATTTGGTTGATCCCGAGACGAAGATGGATTTGGGCAGCATCATGTGCACGCCTTTGTTGCCGTCGACGAGTTCGGTGATGTGCAGATCGGCGGCGACGCTCGCGAGCATGTAGGCGTCGTCGCGCGAAAGATGTTTTTCTGTCACCAGAAAATCGATCATCTCACGCACGGCCAGAGTGGCGCAGGCGTTCAGGTCGTCGTTGAGGCCCATGGTGATGTAGTGCGTGGGCGTTTCGGCGCGGGGCCACTTCAAATGCAGGTCCTTGCGCACGATGAATTGAAACGTGCCGATGAGGG
>WNFR01002422.1_pt1 | contig 21076 bp, 12 predicted proteins | sample 5400221 | NCBI WGS metagenome assembly WNFR01 (sample SAMN13153357, study PRJNA577476) | soil metagenome | isolation source: 40 cm soil under Madrone tree | place: USA:California | collected 2016-06-14 | reverse complement strand
TTTCATAGTCTCAATCACGCGCCGAACAACAGCGCCCGCAGCTCGCATTCGTTCAAGTTCTTCTGGGGAACGGATCGACACAGGGCCTCCATCGAAAAGAAGCTTTAGGCTATCCCATTTGCTTGTCCGCCCAAAGCGCCAAGTGATGTTCACATTTCAAATCTCGATGAAGGAGCCAAGAATTTCGCGCAAGGCTACGTCGTCACTTAAAGCATGAGTTGGACACCAGTGCGACATTGTCTCGCAGGAGCGACCTTAAATGCGTTGCAGGGGCCCGCCTTCATGCAAGGTGGATATGGACGCTAAGCTCCCTATCGTCCGCAGCATTTTTTGAATTTCTTTCCGCTCCCACAAGGACAGGGCTCATTCCGTCCCACCTTAGGGGCTTTCCGAATTGGGGTGTCCCAGCCAAGCTTGACCTTGCGGTGTTTGTTCTCTTCAAAGCACGCCCACCAACTCATCTCTTTTTCCGCATCATCGATCAATCGATACCGCTCCTTTAGCGCTTTCATGGCGGCTTCTTTGCCGACGCCGAGCGCGCCTTCGATGCCCTCCCACCGGATGTAGAATGGATCAATTAGCCCCTGCTCGTGGACCCGGTGAAGATCTTCTCTCACTTCTTCTGCACACAGATCCGTGCAACGACTGGCCAAGCTATCCCAAATAAGGCTATAAGTCCGTTCGAGCGTGCAGAACAAACCTTTGAAGTAGGCCACCACTTCGTCCCGGCTTCGCTTGCCGCAGGCCACCAGTGTCACGAGACCCTTGAGGGCCGCTGAGCGGACATATTCGTTTGCCCGCTCGTTTTCCACGAGAGAGGCCATGCCGGTCATGTCCCCGTCCGAAACCGAAGCAAGAATGCTGTCCAAGCCTTCGGTCACGGTGTCGCCTGCCAAGTCGAAAGGCAACTCGCCAGGAGCGGAGAACATTTGAACCAGGAGGGGGTAAGCCCGTGTTTCGCGAAACTGGGCCAGCAGATACATGGCATAGAGGTGAATCATGCCGTTCGGATCGCGTGCGAATGATTGCGGGTCGCGGGCCGCAGATTCAAGAACCTCTAGAAGCGGAGGGATGATCTGGTCGCGATGAGCGACCGCTTCCCGAACGGCGGACCTGGCAAAGTGGCCCTCGTTCCGCTCGAGGTGCGAGAGGATTTCTTGAACTTCCATAGGATTCCCCATAAACCTACCACGGACTCAACGGCATAAGTAGAGTTGCCGCCCGTCGCGAGGCTCTGCCGTAAGATCGCGCGGCACTACGCGGAATACCGGGTGAGGCGCGCCATGGCAAGGAAGCAAAAAGCCGCTGAAGAGGTGAGACGAATTGCCTGGGAACTGCATGCCAAAGGTATAAGACTCACGCGCCAGCACTTGCGTCCGTTATTGACCAGCTCTGATTATCTCAATATGGAAGAGGGGCGCTCAGCGCTGCAGCAGGTCCGGCGGCAGATAACCGCGCGGATTAGCACCGGATAGATGCCGCCCAAATTACGCTCCACACCTTCCCAAAGCTACATTCCCCCAGGTCAACAGCAACGCGACCGATATTCGCGGCCAACTTATGCTTTATTTCCGGCCAACTCATGCTTTAAGTGACATACGTTTCGGCCAACCGATGCTTCCATCCACTCGCTTCCGGGTGCCCCAATTACAAGGGCAGAAACGGAGCAGAAGTCATGCACATATATGTTAAGTGGAATAGCTCTGGGTGCGGTTTGCTCGCCGACGCTTCCGTCATTAGAGCATGATTTGTTTTCGCTGGCCACTCTCGGAACGGAGGCCTGCGCCGCCGAAGGCGGCGCGCTTAGGCCGTAGTGGAGGGAGTGGCCATGACTCGTTGAAAGCCTATTTGGTTGGCCTTATTCGGCGGCCCCTCGCGCGCGCAATAAACTCACACACTGGTTCTCTGCTGAAACAACCCGAGTTGGCGAGTGGTCATCCGCACCGGGGAACAGCAGGGCATATCCCAAGGGCGTGCACTCGACGAACTCGTCCGGTCGCTCATAGTGGCCCGGAAGCTTCGCACGAACCGTTAAGTCTGCTCCGCGATCTATGAGCACCTTCGCCACAGGCAAGCCCCAGTCGCCAAACTGCGTAACGGCATGGAAGATCGGCGTCTGGCCACCAATGCCGAATTGGTCGATCGTCGCGCGAGCATTCACATCCGCTCCACGATCAAGCAGCAGTTTGGCGGCATCGACATTCCCGTACTCCGCGGCCACATGGAGCAAGGTCGCCCCACGAAGTTTGAGGCGGCGCGCGCCGGTGCCGCCAAAATCAAGTTCGGCGAAACCTCGGCGTAACAGTCCGGGTTCGGCATCCAAGTTCTCGGCCAGAAGATCGAGCCGGCCGCGAAGCAAGTTCAGAACGGGCGGAATATTGTACTTCGTGACTCCGCCTGCGCTGCCAAGGATGTCGATGCAGGCGCTGAGTTGCTTGGAACGCCCATACGTTCCGATCACAAAGTCCAAAGCCGTACCTGGATATTTGCGTTGGGGATCCGCGCAGTTCGGGTTGGCGCCATGATCGAGCAGCCACTGAAGGGCGTCGGGCTCAACTGTCTCACACGGCGCGAAGATGATGGGGTAATAGCCGTTCCACAGAGCATTGACGTTAGCGCCACGAGAGACGAGCACCTCCATCATCGGAATGCGATGGCCAAAAAGGGCAGCTCGCATCAGCGGTCCATCCCCACCCTGATGCACGTCTGACCCGTTGTCCATCATCCACTCCGCGATGGCCAGTCTTTCTGGAGCGGGTGCCGCCCAGGGCACGCGGCATTCGGCGACCCAAGTCAGTGGTCCGTTTTTGTTGTAGCCAAGCGGAGCACGGTGCAGCCCCGGGTTGGCTATCATCAGCGCTTTGACGCGCTTCAGGTCATTGGTGTCGATTGCTTGCTTGAGTTGTCCGATCTCTTCGAGTGAATCTACGTGGGACTTTAGCCTTGGGCCAGCTCGCAAACCCATACAGACAGGCGATCTTGAACTGAGCTTCCGTAAGTGACTGTGCTTTGCCAGCCTTGACCAGATCCTTAGCTTGGTCTTTCAGCTGGCGGAGGTTGGGATGATCGGGAAGCGAACGGGGTACTTCTGCGGAATCGGCCGACACAGCGACCTCCTTTCATCGAAGCCGCCCGTCGTTCGCATGTCGGGCTGAAAGAAGGTTCGCCAAAATTTGCTAACTAAAGGTGGGCTTCTACCCTGTCCGCGAACTGGATGCGTCCTTTACGCGAAAACGATCTTACCAAAAAAAGGCCTGTTTCAACCGTTCGCCTTCCACTGAAAGCAGAGACCGAAACCATCGGGGTCAAGCAGGAAAAGCTGCTTCATGCCGTATGGCGCAATTTTGGGCCCTTTCACGTCGATTCCCTTGGCACGCAGGTGCGTGTAGACAGCAGCAACGTCGGGAGTTCCGAAGAAAAGCCCGGTGTCGCCGTGCGTAGCCGTGCGGCGCGGATCGGCAGCCGACGGCCGCTTATCGTACTCGTAAGCCGTATTCAGCATAAGATCTACATTATTCAACCTAAGCCAGACCCAGTTGTAGTTTGGCGCAGTCGTGTTCCTGTCCGTTTGTACAATCTCGAACCCCAGGACGTCGCAATAGAACTTCAGGGATCTCGCCATGTCGAAGACTTGAAGCAGTGGCGTCATTCCTCGGATATCCATGGTCATGGCAATGTCCAATCTCCAGCCGGAAAAGTGAGGAGCGCCTCGAATTGTAATCCGCGCAGAGTAATCTGTGAGACTAAAAGATAACTCAAGGTCAGGAATCGACCTCGTCGTTTCTCGACTCGGTGACGATCAGGCTTCACATGTCTAATGATCCCCGCAGTCATCCTCGTTGCCTGTGTTGCGCACGCAGATATGCTTCGATCTCCGTCTTGCCTCCGTATCGTGCCCAGTCAGCGGGTGTCGCCTGCCAGAGGATATCCTCCAAATCCAATCTTGCACCCCGTTCAACAAGAAGGCGGACTACTTCAGCATGGCCTGCTCCGGCAGCTTGGTGCAGCGGAGTAGTATGGGAATGGCCTCCTATTGGGTTGTATCGGTTTGGGTCTTCGCCCGCGTCAAGCAACAATCGGACGATCTCGGCATGACCAGAATTGGCTGCTAGAGTGAGTGCCAAATGGCGGTCCTGGCGGCCGGCACCGGGTAGCAACCGGCAGGAATCATCGACACGGCCCAGAGCCGCTGCCACAGGCAAATCGACCCACGCGCCTCGCCTAATCAAGGCATTCACCGCTTCAAACTCGCCGTGCAACGCTGTCGCATGGATCGCGCTGTTTGGATCTGCTCCGTGGCCGCAAAGGAGATCGATTAAGCGGAGTTGCAGGTGACATTCACGCGGCACACTTCCGGTCGCGACAAGCATCAGAGTTTCGTTCAGCGTTGATTGGCTCGGGCCAGCATCGAGAATGACCTTCGCGAGCTCAACGATGTTCTTGGGCAGAGTGCCATGCCGAACCGGATTCTCGGCTATAAATTCGAGCAAGGTTGGATTATGAAAATAGTTCCCGCCTTCGAAAACGACGCTCTGATGCACGAGATTCGGATGTTGCCCTAGATAGGAACGCAAACCCGCTACGTTGCCTGCATCGAGAAGATCTACGGCGAGACGAAAAGTGGCATCTTCAATTCGCTCGTGGTGCGGCAAATTTAGTTGATCGGAGAGTGTCGGCTTTTCGATATGCCTTTTCAGTCGCACCCAACTCGGAAATCCATATTCGCGCGAAATTGTGAGCTGCGCGTCGTTCAGTTTTAGCTGGGCGTCGAAAATATCAGCATCCGTCGCTCGAGTGAACCGTGGATGAAATTCTCTGATTCGCTGCGCTACTCCTTGACTGCGTAAAGCATGCTCCCTGAGCAAGTCCTTTGCTTGATACTTGAGATGGTCTAGATTCGGATTCGATGGGAGGCGCTTTACCGGCATGACGAACTTCCTTTCGTATGCCCGAGGTCCGCATTAAAGGGCGAAAGTAAGTTCGCACAACGAATTTGCCTAAATCAGGTGGACTTCTGTCCTTTCCGCGGACCGGATGCGCCCTTTGCGCTGCGCTGATCTTACCACACCGCGCAACCCTTACTGCCCGTGAGCAGCGGACCGAATTTCCAGCGGCGGGTCGCCGCGATCTACTGAGCGCTTTGCAACTCGGGGTCACAAGTCAACGCGATCATTCCGCCACACGCCGAAATGGACGGTTACTCCGAACTTTCTTTTCCGCTGCCTAGCCTGCTCGGTCCCCACTCGATTTCCATCGAGTCCAGTATGCTGTTCCTTTTTCTGCCACTCATTTTCCTGGGCACTGCTTCAGGCTAATTCCTGCGTCCGGCAGCTTCGCGGCTTCTGCTTTCCCGGTTCCGCCCTTATCCCATTGGGTTCCCTCCCATAAAGCAGCCGCTCGCTTTGGAAGCAGCAGCCCTCGCTTTTGGTGCCCCAGAAATTGGCGCAGAAAAAGGAGACATTTTCATGCCCTACTTATATGTTAAGTGGAATAGCTTCGGGGGCGTGGTTTGCTCGCCGACAGTCCCGCCATTAGAGCATGCGTGGTATCGCAGGCCACTCCCGGAAACGAAGGCCTGCGACGCCGCAGGCGGCGCGTTTAGGCCGTAGCGGAAGGAGTGGCCAGGAACCGAGTATCGCCAGGCGCGCACCAATCTACTTCTGCGTTGAAGGTGAGACGCATAATGCCCTGAGCGCCTGTTCTGCTTCCTGACTTGCCATCGTCGGTTTTCCCACCAGCCTTCGTAACGGCTCGATCGCGCGTGGGTCCTTGATAGCAGCTAAGGCATGCACGCACTGCGCGGCCAGTGCGCTGGATGGGTCCGCAGCCACTTCCTGCTCCATTGTTTGAATCAGCGCCGGAACCGCCTGCGGATCACCGAGCTTCGCCAGAGCGGCCACTGTTTCACCGCGAGTCGGATACTGAACCTGTTTATCCTGCATCACACTCACGAGCGGCGCTACACTTCCTGGAAACCTCAGTTTGCCCAGGGCTCTCACCGCCTCGTAGTTAGTCTTCGCAACTCGTCCCAACGGCTCGACTCCCGCTGCGTCGCCCAAATTGCCCAGTGCTTCCGCGGCCTTGAGCCTGACGTCGGCGTTCTCATCCGTAAGTGAATGGATCAACGCCGGAGCGACCCGTGGGTCGTGAAAATGCCCGAGCGCGCTCGCCGCCGCTCCACGCAGCGAATAATTCTCCGACTGCAACGACTGAATCAGCGCAGGAACAATGCGAGGATCCTGAAAGGCGGCCAGCGCTTCAGCCGCCTCTGGCTGTAGGTCTACTCCTTTCCTTTGCAGCACTTCCAGCAGCGGGCCGACCGCCCTTGCATCGCGGAGCGTTGCCAACCCCGCGCACGCATGCTTTCCTGCGTCTGGATTGATGATGTTCAGAAACTTCACGAGCAACGGCTCCGCCTCCTGGCTGCCGGTTCGCGAGAGCACGACAATCGCTTGACCAATCTCAATCGGTCCCTGAAATCCGTTGAAAGGCGTGCTTTGAATCTCCGGCCGCGACATCCCGTCCGCATGGATCCACACGTTGTACTTCAGACTCGCAATCAGTGGATGCACGGCCTCCGCTGGCGGCGCTTTCATCGCGGAAAGCGCTTGGATCGCCGCGCCGCGCCTCTCCGGCACGGAAAGCGCCGCCGCAAGAGGCGGGCCGGCAGCCTTTTCCAGCGCGTCCAGTTTTGGATCTCTCTCGACATTCGGGTTCGGATAGAACGCGCGAGCGAGCGCCAACGCCGTCTGGTTGCGCACAGTGACATCTTCGTCTTCCAGAAGGGACACAATCCGCTTCATATCGTCCATTGTACCGACCTCGACGAGTGCTCGCAGCGCAGCATGGCGCACTTCCTGATCGCTGGTCGCCAGCAGTTCCACCAACGCGCTCCCCGCCGCCTTGTGGTCTTCGGGTGACAGTGCGTCCTGCACGTATCCTTGCCCCGTCACCATCGCGCTCAACGCATTCGCTGCTGCCACCACCACCTTTGGCTTCGGATCTTTCAACAAGCCAATCAGGGGCCTAGCAGCGCTTTCGTCGCCAATCGCTCCGAGCGCTTCCGCTGCGGCGGCGCGTACCAGGGCATGTGAATCTTTCAACGCCTGAATCAGCGCTGGAACCTCGCTCAGGTTCTGCTCGTGATCCGCACCGTTCATCGCTGTGCTTCGGTAATCGAGCTTTCCGAGTTTATCGGCTGCTGCGGCGCGCACCAGCGAGCTTGGATCGCGCAACAGAGGAATGAGTTTCGGAATATCCGTTTCGTCATTCCACTTCTTGATCTGCGCAAGCTCCCGTGCTTCGGCACTCTTCGATGTGGTCGGGCTCTTCCCGGTTGTTTTGGCTGCAGGTTCCACATTCGCAGCAGGTTCTGGCGCAGCTGCGGCCGCCGAAGCCGCTGTCAGGGCCTCTGCCGCATGCTGTTTGACCGTCTCATCCGCGTCGTTCACATGTTTCTTGATAATCGCGGCGGCGTCCGCGTTCCCCAACGACCCCAGAGCATCCATCGCTGCCGTCCGTACGTCTGCGTCATGATCCGAGGCAAACGTGTTCAGCACAGATAGCGCTTCTTTCAAACCGAAATCGGGATGACCCATGCCGGGATCATCTAGCTTTTCAGTCTCCGCCAATTTTTGGATCGCCCCTGCCACTGCCACGCGCACTCCCGGGTCGGAATCCGTCGCCGCGGGCAGGAATCCCTGCACAAACGCAGACCGCGGCGGATCCTCATACCACGGGTTCTGAGCAGCGCAGTCCGCGAGCAGAATTACGATGACGGAGCGCTGCGCTGGGGATTTCGAATTCCTCAACGTCCTCGGAAGCACCTTCAAGCCGACCTCTGGAGCGTCTATAAAGGAGTCGCGCACCGCCGCGAGCGTCGCTTCACTCTGCGATGCTGTCGGATCGGCGGCAGCCTGGATTCCCAGCGGGTCCATCTGTAGGAGCTGCTGCGCCGCGGGGTGCCCTGCTTCACCTGGTAAGAGTCCCGCGATGGCCGCAACGGCTTTCGCGTCGTTGAATCGACCGAGCGTGCGCACGATCACTGTGGCCGCGGAAACGTTCTTGCTACTCTGCTTCAGCCCAGCGATGAGCGCGGGCTCTGCTGCTGTGTCGTGCAGGTTGTCAAAGGCCGCTGCAGCCGCGCCTCGCACCGCGGGATCCTTGTCATTGAGATCCTGAACCAGCTTCGGCGCTTCGCTTGCCTTTGTCTGAGCCTTCAGGCTGGCTGAAAAACTCAACAACGACAACCCGGCTCCACACCATGCCCGAAGGACTCCGCTTCTTCGAAACTTGCGCCTTTGTTTCTGCTCATGCATAAGCGGCACCGCTCAATTGAATTTCGAGCTCTGCTTCAAACGTAGTTCGCCGTTTCCCAAACCGCAAGCACTGGCGTCGAATCGTGTTCTAGGGAGGCAATAACCATCGCCGTACACCAGCTGAAGGATGGCGGGACGCTAAGGCGAAGTAGAACACCTGTCTGACTTTCGTAACCCGAGTGATCAAGGTCAAGTTGAAGCGACCGCACTTGGCGTCTCGATTCGTACCGCTACACAAGATAGCTCTCCGATCGTCGGTAAGCCGAAAGCGATGGCCGCAAACGGTTCCCCCTCGCCGCGTCATCGGCCAATTCCAGAGCGGCGAGGAACGTGCCCTTCGAACCGGCTGATCCGTTCGCCGGGCCGTCCTTCCCTCCGAGGTTCCTGAGCTTGGACATCCCTTTCTTTCTTCTCCCGATTCTCTTTGGGCTCACCGCTCGGGTAATTCCTCTCCGCTCCGGCCTACGCGTCTTCTGCTTTCACGGCTCCTCGCCAGAAAGCATGGGTCCCTCCCATAAGCCAGCGTTAGTCCTCAGGCCGGGAAATGTGAGAGGAGTCCTTGGGTAGCCAGAGCGAAATGGACGAACGAAGGCGGCGACGGTATTCGGCCAGGGCTTTATCACGAACCGCAGGATCTTCAGATCTTGCCTGAATTTCAGGATATGATCCGGCCGAACGTTGACCGGTCCAGCGAGCAATCATCCAGGCCAGATCATCCAAAGAGTTCCATTCGAGCGTATAGAAGCGCGGATCACGGATGAGCGCTGCAACAAGAGGTCTGGTGCTTTCTTGCTGCTCGGCATCTCTAAGGAATTGGTGGCGCGGGGTGGCGTAGAGGCCGGCACCCATCGACGCAGTGTAAAACCAGTCGAGAATGAAGCCAGTCTCTCGCGACCTCTCCAAATTCCACAGAGCCATTGCCAAAACCGCACGATTGAAGTCGTCCCACTTGCCGTCGAAACGTTGATAAGCTGCATGCAGAATCTCGGCTCCGTTCTTGCTGTCCAGTTGGGCCGCTCCGATCGGATACCACACAGAACGCGCAAATTTGTCCTGCAGAAGAAAATCGCGGTCTTTTGCCAACAAAAGCTGCCGACTGTGCTTCAAAACAAATATCTGCAAAGCCTGTAGTGACTCCGAGTACACAGTATCTTGTCGCATGCGCAGGTCAGGGTCCGCCGACTGAAAGTGGCCGCTGAGAACCTGGACCAGCGCATCGTGACCTAGCTCAACGCCGTTTCGGACGATTTCGTCTTCAGTGTATGGCGGTACCACTTTGTTCGGGTTCGGGAGTGTGCCAAGCCACAGAACGGTCCACTGACGGTCAGGTGCAGGCAGTTGGCTAATCTCACGACGAAGGACATCCATGCCTGGATGATCAAGGTTGTCGAAACTCCAGATGCGTCGCAGACGGAGGGCAAACCAACTCACAGAATAATTGCGATCCTTGTGATCCTTCCAATAATCGCTAAAGTTTGGGTACCCGGACTCGCTCAAGTAGCGGTTAACTACTTCCCCAGCTAAGGCCCCAACCGTGCTGGGTTCCTGGGGCCAGGTCTTCGGTTTGTCTGGAGGAAGTGGTCCTGCGTACGGCAATGGACAGGAATACCCCGGTGCTCGATCCGACTGCAACGCAGCAATTTCGGGGAACACCCGCGGATCGTTTTTGCGGTCGAGGGCGAAGATTGCCAGGGAACGAATTTTGGGGTCCTGGCTCTTAAGAAGGCTAATCAGGTTGCCGGTATCGAGCGATGGATCCTGAAGAGCTTTCCATGACGAAACCAGTTCCGGCGATGCGTGGAACTTCGTGGCAAAGTCACAAAGGAAGACCACTCTGGGAGCCAGGGCGGAAAGAGTCCGGGCTTCCGGCGTCTCAGCCAACGAGAAGCTCGCTGAATCTGCGAGTGCACAGATCAGAATCACACAGCGAAGAAGGGCTTTCTTCATTGAAACGAGTATAGCCCCAGATATCGAAGCAGTATTTGCTCTCGCGGTTAGGCGTATGCGATGTTACAGCGGTAACGTGGCCTTGCATCTCAGTTCCCAAGCTCGCTGCGAATTCGATTTGCTCGCGACCAGCAAGCCCGTGGCGGAGGACTCGGTGGACAGCACCCTCCCCTTTCCCCTGTGCTCACGAATCGTGCGATTCCATGCAGTGCGTCCATGGCGAACAGAGGCATCTCGCCCCGATTACCTCCTCGCCGTCTCTGCGCTCCTCATTCGCCAGCAGACCTGGTAAGAAATCTTGTTCTCCGCAGTCGTCGCTAAGCTGCAGCTACGTGATCGTCGCCAAGATCAACAAGAAATTCCTGCCCACCGCAGCAGCCAAAAAACAATGAAAAACACTTTTCCGCATTCGCGGATTAATTTTTCCTTTGACTGAATCTGCTTGTTCCCGGACTCTCAATCCTGAATGTAATCACAGGGTGAGGAAATGCCTTACCGAAGGGCCATCTTCTGAGCCATAAGCAGAATAATCTTGCGGTCTTGTTCGCTGGCTTTGCCCAACAGTCGGCGAAGCTTGCTCAGAAAGCGTGCATTTTTACCAGTACCTCCCCAGGCGATCTCGTCAGACGACTTGCGCTTGGGAAGATTCAGCAGTTTGGACGGCTCCTCCCCGTCGTAAAAAAGTTGATACATCGGAACTTCTAGGGCCCGTGCCATCTTCTCCAGTGTATCGATAGTCGGAACAGTAAGATTATTTTCGACGCGAGAAATGTAAGGGCGACCAAACCTTTCCCCTTTTCAATGTCGCCCTGGGAGAGTTTCTTTCCATCACGCAATTCGCGGAGCCGATCACCAATTATCATCGCCGGACTGTTTCACTGAGGCATCTAGAAGGCAAGCAACGTCTCTTGTGAGCAAGAAACGGTCGAGTACACCGGGCCAGTTTCCGCGAAGAATATTTTGCAGCCAACGAAGACCAAGTTCATGCACGATGGATGATACCTTCATCTATGGTATGAGCTACTGAATATCTCTCCAGGCGAAGCTTGCTTGGGAAGGGAACTGCTCGAACTGATGGAAAAGTGCGCGCCGCGCCGTCGCCAAAGCTGGAACCCGCTGAGCGGGGGGAACCGTACCGCAATAAACCCGCGCACGTCGCCACAAGCCGGTCAAGGCTATACCTGCGGATGCTCGCCAGTGCGCACCAGGCAGTACGCGGTACTCCTTCCTCCGCCTTCTTCCTGTTTGAGAATCCCCTTGGCGATTAAGTCTTGGATGTCCCGCAAGGCAGTATCGTGCGAACTCTTTGTGAGTTTCGCCCACTTCTCTGTTGTCAGCTTCCCCCCAAAGGCATCTAACAGCATGTTGATTACCTTTTTCTGTCGGTCGCTGACACCTATTGATTTTTCTTTCAGTCCCCGCCAGAATGCGTCCTTTTCCAGAACGCTGCCGGTCAGCGCGTTCGCTCTTTCAATTGCCTGGCCGAGGCATGCAAGGAACCAGATCAGCCACTCGGTGACGTCCATGCTGCTCTTCTGCGTACTTTCAAGAATTTCGTAGTAGCTCCGCCGCTCTTCGCGGATCTGCGATGACATGCTGTAGAAGCGTTGCGCACTGTTTTCCAAGCGCGCCAGGCACATTTCCGTGATAGCGCGTGCGATTCGTCCATTTCCATCCTCGAATGGATGAATCGTGACGAAGTAAAGATGCGCTAGCCCGGCCTTGATGAGCGGCTCGGTTTCTTCACTGCCGTTGAACCAAGCAAGGAACGCAGCCATTTCCGCTTCGACACGTTCAGCAACCGGAGCCTCAAGGTGAACTTTCTCGGTTCCTGCCGCGCCGGAAACAACCTGTATTCCACCCTCACGCCAGGAGCCTGTGTGGATTTTTTGAATGCCGCTGCGGCCGCTTGGAAACAGTGCGGCGTGCCAACCGAATAGTCTTTCGTACGTGAGCGGCTCTGCATAGTTTCGCGTAGCGTCTAGCATCATTTCGACGATTCCCTCGATATTGCGGTCGATCGGTGCAGCCCCGGCGACGCTTAGTCCCATTCGGCGCGCGAGCGATGAGCGCACGCTTTCTGGATTGAGGACCTCGCCCTCAATTGCAGATGACTTGACCGTTTCCTCAGTGAGCGCAGCCAGCGTCGCTTCTTTTTGAAGTGGGTAACCCAGGGCGCGCATCCTTCCAAGAAGCAATCCCTGCTGGTAGCGCACGGCAGAGAGGAGCTCAGCGTCCATACGCCAAGTGAAACGAGGCCAGTCTTTCCTTTCATGAATGTACGTCATAATCTACGCTTATTCTACGCGTACATTTACACGCTGTCAATGATAATCTACGCATAATCTACGCATAATCCACGCAATAATCTACGCATCTTAAGTCAGGAAGACTTCCTCGTGCCCTGGACCTGTCCCTCACCAAAATTAAGAATGTGTTTGAATGAATAGTATGCAGAGAGGCCTGTAATATTGTCCGCGGGCGCGATTCACGGCCTCGCGGAGTTTTGGCGGACGACAGGGATCGGTCGGAATTAAGCTGGGCTACGGCTGCCCCGTCACGAAGACGGCTGTTGTCAATCGCGGTACGACGAGGGTGCCGGTCTGGGCGTTGAATGACGATTGGCCGACGGTCGGGTCAGTGGAATGCTGTTGAACAGGATGCAGATGCAGGCCTAATCCAGCTAACGAGGAATTCTGAAACGATACTTGGACGTTTCTGGCATTGAAGACCACGACGATGTGCTGATAGCGACCGAAGTCGCCGCCGTTGGCATCGAGCTTCATGACAATGAGGCCAGGCGTCTGGCTGGGACCTGCGTTCAAGAAGTGCAAGTTGGCTTGCACATCGGCGAGCGTGTGCATGTGGAAAAGGCCGGAGGTCCCGCGGATCTCCAAGAATTCGCGGAAGGCGTCACGGGCATGCGCAATGTCCGAAGGCTGCGGAGTAAGTGCGGAATTGGCGAGCAGCGGCTGCATGATGGGCCAGTTGCCCTGGTTCTGGCTGGCGATAGGTAAACCGGTGCCCCAGTTGTCGGACTGATAGCTGAAGTCGAGCTTGTTGAACCAGTCGCCGGAGTCGTAGCTATTGTTGTCCATATCTTTGGAGCGAAGCAGGTCGTCGCCGGCGAGGAAAAACGGCACGCCCTGGCCCAGCGCTACCAGGCCCATTGCGAGGACCTGGCGGCGCTCGCGGACGTGCACATCGTCGGCCGCAGACGATTTGAGTTGCACGGCATCGAAGAGCGTTTGGTTATCGTGTACTGAGCAATAGTCGATATCCTCGACGGGGCTGGCGGTGTAGCCCGCGGGCTGGCCGTTGTAATTCACCTGTGCGCCAGTGACCGTTGCACCAGTGTGGTCGGTGAAAGTCCAATCGCGAAGATTGCCAGCGAGGCCGACTTCGACCCAGTCCGTATACTCGAGCAGCGTGCCCAATTGAGCGGAGGGCGCCGTGCTTTGATTCGTGAAGCTGCTGGAGTCGGTAAACAGCCCGGTGGCAAATCCCTGGACGCGCTCGTCCGTAAACGGACTTCCGCCGCGGATGCCGTCGCGAATGCGGTCGTTGAATGTACCGATGCCATTGCCGAAAAGATTTTTCTGGCTGGCGTTGACTCCGAGCGCGTTGTTGGCTACCTCGCCGAAATCAAAACCTTCGCCGTAGAGATAAATCTTGGTGCCGTCCACGCCATCTTTTTCGATCGTGAGCTTTGCGAGTGCGTCTTTAATCTGCTGCATGTTGGAGACGAAGAGAAAGCTCATCAGATCGAATCGAAAACCGTCAATCTTGTACCTCTTCGCATTGAGCACGACGGCATCAACAATGAGCTTGCCCATCATTTTGTGCTCCGGCGCAGTGTCCGGGCAGCAGCTACCCGATAGCTGGTTGCCATCGGCGTCCAGGCGGTTATAGTAGCCTGGCACAACCTCGTCGAGCACGGCGTTGGGATTCTCGCCGATCGCGTTGATGTGGTTGAAGACGACGTCCTGGATGACCCGAAGCCCGGCGCGGTGGAGGCCCTTGACCATCTCGCGGTATTCGAGCACGCGATTGTCGGGGTTGAGCGCATAGCCTCCTTCCGGTGCGAAAAAGTGGACCGGGTCGTAACCCCAGTTGAAGGCGTCCGTGTTCTGAATCGCAGCCACCGCGGCCTGCTGCTGCGTGCCATCAGGTGGGAAGACGCTGAGGTTGGGAGTGGTCTGCCAGGTGGTCTTGTCCTCATTAATGCTGGCGAAGTGAAAGCTGGGCAGGAGGTGCACGGCTTTGAGACCCGCATCGGCAAGTGCTTCGAGGTGTTTGATGCCGTTAGCTTGGCGGTCGGCGAAGGCCAGGTAGGTTCCACGATGGGGCTGCGGCACGGTCATGTCATTGGCACTGAAATCGCGGATGTGCAATTCGTAGATGCTGAGATCGTTTACGCTGCCGAGCCAAGGCGAACGAGACTCTTCCCAATCTTCCGGCGCGGTGTCCGGATCGTTGAGATCGGTGATGCGGCTCTTCACGCCATTCAGCGCCAGGTCCACCGAGTAGGGATCGGTGACGAAATTCTCCACGATGGCGCGCTGGCTTGGCACATAGACGTGTAGGTCGAGCAAGTAATATTTGTTCTTCCAACTGTCATCGGCGCAGCCGCTCCACACCCCGTTCTTCTCATGCATCGCAACGACTTTAGCTGGCGTCGTGTCGGTAGCATGTTCGAACAGTTCAAGACTCAAGGACTGCGCCGTCGGGGCCCACACGCGACTCAAGATCGCTCCGCTGCCGTCGCAATCGCTAGCGTCGCGCGAATCGGCTTCCTCCCTGTTGTGGAAGATGACACCAAGCTCACCAGGGAAAAAGAAAAGATCATCGAGCACGCCGGCTGTCTGGACGCTAGTGACGTACTTAAGCCTGCCATCGCTCGCGGTGGCGGACACCGCGACTTGACCCTTCAGCACAGCCGCGAGGAGTGAAGTGCTGTTATTGTCCGGCAGGTGTAGGACGGCGTAGCCAGACAGCTGCGGGAACCGCGCTTGCTCGTCGGGAGTGAAGCCACCCGCAAAGGGAGTGAGCGGAATGCTCAAGCCTCCCGTCACCCCCGTAGAGGTCAATTGCAAATTCGCGTTGGGATCATAGTGCAGAAGATAGGTGAAACCGGACTGCAGGAATTGACCCTGGATCGCCACGGTCGCGCGATCGATCCAGAACGCCTGCTGCTTGAAGAAGACCGCGTCAAGCAATTGGGCGGCGGTCGGCTGGGTTGTGAAAACCTGGGCATCGCCGGATATCACCCAAGCCTCATTGAATTTCGCAACATTCAGGTGCATATCCGGCCCCGGATCCTTGATGCCGAGCGAAATATTGTGAACGATGAAGCCGAGGTCATGTGGATTTGCGGTCAGTCCTACGTCATAAAACGCGCCATAGGTGTCATACCCAGTCACGAAGACCGGACCGCCGTTGAACTTGGAAGTGTCTTCTGTGGTGTCGCCGAAGGCGTACACCGTCCAGGAAGCATAGTTTGAATCGGGACGGAAATAGTGGATGCGAGCCTTATTCGCTGGAATCGGCGGTTCCGTGGTGAACTCGGTCGGCGGCCGCGTGAGATAGACGGTCGCGCTACCAGAGAGCACCCACGCCTCGATATTCTGGGACAGTTGGAGGTGCATGTCCGGGCCAGGGTCCTTGATGCCGCAGTTGTGAATGATAAAACCCAGCAAGCCATTGAACTTTGTGGGATCGATTCCGACATCGTAGTAAGCGCCGTAAGTGTCGTATGCGGTGACAAAGTCATTGGTTCCGCAAAAGTCACTGTTGGGATCGGTGGTTGCGAAAAAAGGAAAGAGATTCCAGTTCGCGTAGTCATTGTCGGGCCGATGATAGTGAATGCGCGCCTTGCCCGTGGGAATCGGCGGATCGGTTTGCTGGATTGTGGAAGGCTGCGTCGTGTGCAGGACGTTGCTTCCGGAGAGCTGCCAGTACTCGTTACCCTGAGTTGCCGGATCGATGAATTCATTAGGCCCGGGGTCTTTGATGTTGCCCTTGTGAATGATGAAACCGACGTTCTGGGCCGTCGAAGTGACACCCACATCGAAGAAGGCGCCGAAACTGTCCTGGCCCGTCACCTTTACCGGACCGCCGTTGAAATTGGACGTGTCTTCGGTGGTGTCCCCGAAGGCATAGACAGTCCAGCCCAGATAGTTACCGTCCGGACGAAAGTAATGAATGCGAACGTGGCTCGCGGGAATAGGAGGAATAGGCGCTTGGCCCTTGAGAAAACCGGGCGCTGCGATCAACAACAAGGAAACAAGAGCAAAAACGGCAGAAAAGGTGGAGGCGGCCCTACGACGCATGATTCAGACTCCCAGGTTGTCAAGTCGAGTTGCCCTCTTCTTCAAGCCCTACCACGCGAAATGTAAGTGAGCGAGGGTGGGCGTTCCTGCGTCATGAAGACTGGCGCGACGTGCATGATAGCGCCGGGGTTGTCTGCTGTCTAGTGAAGTAGTCAGCCGTGTCATTACACGAGATTCAGAGATGGTCTTGGAACGAACTTGCGATCGCCGACGATGGCTGTGGCCCCTGGCATACCTGTGGTCCTCAGTCTTGCTCGGACCGCTGATGGCATATTGACTCTCCTCACGTGTGGGCATAGCATCCTGCCAGGATGGTGAAGGTATTGGAGCGTAACCGCTCGATGCCCTTTATCGTGTCGGGGTCTCGTCTGGGCCCGTTAGGCCACGGTCCCCAACCGCGGTGGCGCGATGCAAACTTCCCGAACGGAGTTCTCTAAGACCAAACCGCAACGCTGGATGCGCGCCGGTTCGATTCTCATTTCCTTTGCAGCCTTCACTCTGCTTGCGACTGCGTTCGGAGCGCACTTCTATAGCGGGTCCCTATCCTCTATCTTGCTTACATTCGTCCTGATCGCTCTCTGCATAGCTGTTGCACTACATGCCCGATTTCTGTTCCTAGCCCGTCGCGAACATCGAGAGACGATGAGCGTCCTCGATGCTACCGAGCGCGAATACAAGTCCGTCTTCGACAGCACGCTTGATGGCATTGTCATTCTCGACGACCGGGGAGTTTGTCTCGAAGCCAATCCAGCGGCACTGAACTTGTTTGGAGTCGACCGCGGCGATCTCGTTGGAGGGCCGATCGAGAAGTTCTACGCGGTTGCGGGAGAATTCAGGGACAGCTGGAATCGCTTCCTCGAACGCAGGCACGAGCACAGGGAGACGCGGGTTTTGCGAGGCGACGGCAAAACCATCTTCGTTGAGTATACGGCAAAGGCGCACTATCTGCCTGGGCGGCACGTCGCCGTGCTCCGTGACATCTCCCGAAGGAAGCAAGCGGAAGCGGCGTTGCGCGAGAGTGAAGAGCGATTTCAGCAGATGGCCACCAACATCCAGGAGATTTTCTGGATGCTGGACGCTGAGAACCTGAAGGTCGTCTACGTCAACCAAGCGTATGAAACAATCACCGGCCGCTCCTGCGAGTCACTACAGGAAGATCCCAAATCCTATGGAGATGTCATACACCCCGAGGATCGCGTTCGAGTTCTTTCTCGATTGGGTGAAGCAGTTCAAACCGGCCAGTTCGACGAAGAGTTCCGCATCATTAGACCGGACAATACAACCCGCTGGGTGTGGGTCCGCGGATTTCCAGTCCGGGACTCTGCCGGGATTGTCCGGCGCCTTGTAGGAATCACTCAGGATGTTTCAGCGCGAAAATCGGCCGAAGAGGAGATAGCTCGGAACCTCGACAGGGCAGAGTCTGCCGGGGCGGAGGCCGACGCGTTTCGCAAAACAACTCTTGCGCTAACGCAGAACCTAAGCATGGACTACGTTCTGGACACGCTGCTCAAGTCCCTCCTGAAACTGGTTCCTTGTGAATCGGCTCGCATCCTGTTAGTCGAAGCCGACACCCGTCTCTTCCTTGCACGCGAGGTGCAGGGGTACGAAACGAATCGTCGCCTTCCGAAATCCCCGGCAACCCTTGATGCAAAGGACAGCGAGTTTCTGATGCACGTTCTCGCCGGCAGGAACAGTCTGCTCATACCGAACACTGCGGTAGAGACGGAATGGGTCGCTTTCAAGGGTTTTTCCTATCTGCGCTCATGGTTATGCGTGCCGCTCGTTGCATCGCAACAGGTGCTCGGACTTCTTTCGCTTGGCGATACGCATGCCCAGGCGTTTACCCAGGGACATTTGCGCCTTGCCAAATCACTTGCGATTCCTGCCGCGGTCGCGATTCAGAATGCCCGGCTTTACGAGCAAGCGGAAATCTTTCGCGCTGAACTCGAACAGGCCTAGCCGACTTGGAGCAGGCACAGAAAGAGCTTCGAGAAGTACAGCAAGGAAGGGAATTAACCTAGATATTCTTTGTATTGCGCTGCGCAGTTGTTCTGAGAAGAGCGAGCAGTGCCGGAAGGCGACAAAGAGCGTTTTTTTTTGCGATTCACCCCTTGGACTGCGAGCCGCTAGGTCCTAAATCGTTTCTCCTCTGCTCTTTGCATCGCGTTCCTTAGGAAACCAAACGCCGGACAAATAAGCAAACGCTCGCACTCGCCTGGACCGCGGAATAAGATGGTTGCAAGATGACCGTTCGCAAGATCGTTCATATCGACATGGACGCGTTTTATGCGTCCGTAGAGCAGCGGGATGATCCTCAACTCCGAGGCAAGCCCGTCGTCGTCGCATGGCGCGGGAATCGCTCGGTAGTGTGCGCTGCTTCGTATGAAGCGCGAAAGTTCGGCGTGCGTTCCGCCATGCCCGCTGTTCGAGCCGAACGCCTGTGCCCTAACGCAATCTTCCTGCCCCCGGACTTCCCGCGTTACCGGGCGGTCTCTCGCGAGGTGCGCGAAATCTTCAAGCGCCACACCGACCTGATTGAGCCGTTGTCCCTCGACGAGGCCTATCTCGACGTTTCGGAGAACAAGACTGGCTTGCATACCGCTACGCAAGTGGCACGCACGATTCGCGCACAGATTCGCTCAGAAATGAGCTTGACGGCATCGGCAGGCGTTGCTCCAAACAAGTTCCTCGCGAAGATTGCTTCAGACTGGAAGAAGCCGGACGGACTCTTCGTTATCCAGCCGGATGAGGTTGATGGCTTCTTGTCACCATTGCCGGTGAGTCGTTTGCCTGGAGTTGGTAAGGTCACGGAAGAAAAGCTGAAGAGCTTCGAGATACAAACGGTCGCGGATTTGCGAAAGATGGAGTTGTCAACACTTAAGGGCCGGTTCGGTCGCTACGGCGCGCGTCTCTACGAGCTGGCTCGCGGCATCGACAAGAGTGAAGTAATCCCCAACAGGCCAACACAATCCATATCGGCGGAGGACACCTTCGAACACGATGTGCCGCTGAAAGAGGCAGAGCCGATGATCCGCAAGCTTGCGGAGCAAACATGGACCGCGTCGCGCAAAGAATCACGAGTTGCCTGGACTGTGGTGTTGAAACTGAAGACCAGTGAATTCAAAATTCTCACTCGCAGCCACACGCCGAGCTCTCCACCTTCTTCTTGCGAGCAGTTGACGAGTATCGCCCTGTCCCTGCGGGACCGTGTCGGTCTACGCCCCGAGCAGAGGTTCCGGCTCGTGGGTGTCGGCCTCAGCAACTTCCGTGAACCAGAGGATGTCTCCGCCCAGCCGGCGCTCTTTGAGTAGAGGCCCTGCTTGCACTAATGAAAATCATGCGACTGTGTTTCGGCTGAAGTGATCGAGATGGGCAGCACCCGGGAAGCCTTGATGGAAATGGTGTGGTCCTGATTCTGAAGGATGCCATCCACGCGAAGAAACTTTTCGCGGTTGATCACTACGCGGTACCTCTCATAAAGGTCTGGATTCACAATCACATTCGAGATTCCCGTTTCATCTTCAAGACTCAAAAAGACGAAGCCTTTGGCCGTCCCCGGGCGCTGCCGCGCGATAACGCATCCCGCGACCCGCGTGTATTGCCCGTCCGGCAGCCGGGACAAATCGCATGCTCGTTTCACTTCCAGCTTGGATAGAGCCTCGCGGCAGTAGGTCATCGGATGTGGACCCGTGCTCATTCCCGAGCCATGAAAATCCGCGACAAGACGCTCTTCGTCAGTCATCTGTTCGAGCGGTGACAATTCCATTTGCTCTGGAATCGCATCCAGCAACGGACCGGCAGGACGGGCGGCCCGTTCGACTTGCCAAAGCGCTGTCCTCCGATGCATCCCTTTTCCGAGAGAATTGAGCGCGCCAATTTCGCTGAGCGTCACCAATTCCGATTTCTGCAGTTCCGGGACGCGGCGGACGAGGTCGTCGATTCCTTCGAATGGATATTTCTGCCTTTCGCAAACAAGCTTCTCCGCACTCGATTGCCTCAAACCGCGAACGTAACGCAAGCCGATGCGCAGACACGGAACGTCTTTGCCTTCTCTATTTCTCGTGCGCTCAATCGTGCAGTTCCATTCCGAGTGGAGCGCGTTGATGGGTGTTACCCGCAAACCGTGCAACTGCGCATCGTGCACCAGCACCGCGGGACTATAAAAACCCATCGGCTGATTGTTGAGCAGCGCCGCCGTAAACGCCGCGAGATAATGAAATTTCAAATACGCGCTGGCATAGGCGATGAGTGCGAAACTCGCCGCATGAGATTCCGGAAATCCATAGCGCGCGAAGGATGTTATTTGCATGATGATCTCGTCCTGAGTTTCAGGGCTGAAGCCGTTTTGAGTCATTCCGCTCCGCAGCTTCGCTTCAATTTTGTGCATGCGTTCTTCCGAACGTTTGAAACCCATCGCCCTGCGCAGGTCTTCCGCTTCACCGCCTGTGAAGTTTGCCGCGATCATGGCCATGCGGAGCA
>WNFR01002032.1_pt1 | contig 21076 bp, 12 predicted proteins | sample 5400221 | NCBI WGS metagenome assembly WNFR01 (sample SAMN13153357, study PRJNA577476) | soil metagenome | isolation source: 40 cm soil under Madrone tree | place: USA:California | collected 2016-06-14 | reverse complement strand
CAACGTCATTTCCTCGACCGGACAGGCGCTGCAGGTGTACCCGCCGCTGGTCAACGGCGGATTCAACACCGGCACCTTGACCAACCTGAACTTGCAGACGGCGCAGAGCGCTCCTCTGGCGACCACCACCGGCAGCGTCATTTTGAACCTGCCGGCAAATACCGCGCCGCCCACCGTCGCGCCCTTCGATCCGACGAACTCGCTGAGCTACAACCAGTCGACCTCGACCACGGTGTATGACTCGCTGGGCAATGCCTATCCGGCGACCATGTATTTCTCGGCGCAGGCGGCGGCAGCGGCCGTCGTGGGACCCCCTGCGATTCCGGCGGTATTACCCAACAGCTGGTCGGTCAACATGACGGTCGGAGTCGATGCCGCCGGTGTGCCGAACTCCGCCGGCCCCGCGCAGACCTTGGTGTTCGACAGCAATGGCTCGGTGGACATCACGAATTCCTCCGGGGTGGGCGGCGCATTGCCCTTCAATGGCTTCTCGCCGACGGATGGGGCGGCAACGCCGATGTCCCTGAACTTCAGCTTCGCCAAAACGACACAGTACGGCGGACAGTTCTCCGTCTCCTCGATCGTGCAGAACGGCTACGCCACCGGTCAGTTGAGCACCGTCGCCATCGATCCCACGGGCATCGTTTCCGCCGTCTATACCAACGGCCGTTCCACGCAGCTGGGTCAACTCGCGATGGCCAATTTTCCCAATCCTCAAGGCTTGAAGCAGCTCGGCGACACCAATTGGTCGGAAACCTTCACCTCCGGCACGGTGGTACAGGGCGTGGCCGGATCGGCGGGCTTCGGCAGCATCCAGTCGGGCGCGCTCGAAAGTTCGAACGTGGACCTGACCACGCAGTTGGTCAACATGATCACGGCGCAACGGGCCTTCCAGGCCAACGCACAGGTCATCACCACGGCCAATCAAGAGTCCCAGACCATCATCAATATCGGCCATTGATACCGCGAAACTAAAGACCGAGACGACCCGTAGATCACCGTAGGAATTTTCAGACATGGATAGAGGACTGTACGTAGCGATGACCGGCGCCAAGCAAATCATGCAGGCGCAGGCCGTGAACAATCACAACATCGCGAACTCCAGCACCACCGGTTATCGGGCCGACGGAGTGGCCTTCACCAGCGAGCCGATCTACGGGCCGGGATACGCCACCCGGGTGAACGCCGTGGCCGGCGATGCGGGCACGGATTTCTCGAGCGGCGTGATGATGAGCACCGGCAGCCCGCTCGATATCGCAGTCAACGGCAAGGGTTTCATCTCGGTGCGGGGCGCCGACGGCAAGGAAGCCTACACCCGCGCGGGCGATCTGCAGGTGACCGCATTGGGCGCGGTCATGACCTCCACCGGATTTCCTGTGCTGTCGGAATCCGGTCCCCTGACGGTGCCGCCCTCGACCCAGGTGACCATCGGAACCGACGGCACCGTGTCGGTGGTGCCGCTGGGTTTGAGCGCCGCGGCGCAATCGCAGGTCGACCGGATCAAGCTGGTGAATCCACCAACTAAGGATCTCGAGAAAGGACCCGACGGGCTGTTCCGCCTCCGGAGCGGCGGCAAGGCGAAGACCGATGAAACCGTGAGCATCGCTTCCGGCGAATTGGAGTCGAGCAACGTCAACGCCGCCCAATCATTGGTCAACATGATCGAACTGCAGCGGCTGTACGAGCTGCAGATCAAGAGCATCAAGTCGACCGACGACAACGAGCAAGCAGCTCAACGCATGATGGCTGCGTAATCACAAACCAAGGACATTCACGATGAACCTCGCCTTATGGGCCGCCAAAACCGGCCTCGACGCACAAAATACCCAAATGTCGGTGATCGCGAACAACCTCGCCAACACCAACACCACCGGGTTCAAGTCCGATCGCGCCGCGTTTCAGGATCTGATGTACCAGAACGTGCAGCAGGTGGGCGCGCAGAGCACCCAGAACACGCAGTACTCCACCGGCCTTTCCCTGGGCACCGGGGTGCGCATTGCGGCCACCGAGAAGAATTACACCCAGGGCAGCGTGCTGCAGACCCAGGGCAACCTGGACATGTCGATCACCGGTTTGGGCTTCTTCCAGGTCACCATGCCGGACGGCACGATTTCCTATACGCGCGACGGATCCTTTTCCATGGATTCGCAGGGCAATGTCGTGACCGCCAGCGGCTATCCGCTCTCCCCGGCAATCACCATTCCGGCGAACGCCCAGTCGGTGACCGTGGGACTCGACGGCACCGTGTCGGTGACCACCGCGGGCGCCACCAAGCCCTCCAGCGTGGGCCAGATTCAGCTCGCGAGCTTCATCAACGTGCAGGGCTTGCAGCCCGTGGGCAACAACCTGTTGACGGAGTCCGCGGCGAGCGGCGCGCCTCAGGTGGGCACGCCGGGCACCGGCGGCCTCGGAACTCTCGCGGCGGGTTCTCTCGAAACATCGAACGTGAACACAGTAACGGAGCTGGTCAACATGATCCAATGCCAGCGTGCCTACGAAATGAACTCCAAGGCGATCAGCACCACCGATCAAATGCTGCAATACCTGACGCAGAACGTATGATGAATCTCAAACCCCGTCTCCTTTCGGTTCTACGGCTTGCCGGCGGCGCGATCGCCGGCGGCCTGTTGTTGTCCGGCTGCGGAATGTTCCCGGCCAAGGAGCACAAACCGGAGCCGGTGGTGGCGCGCGCGTTGCCGCCCCCCACGCCGCGCACCGACGGGGCAATTTATCAGGCGGGGCAGCAGATGGAGCTGTTTGCGGACCTGAAGGCGCGCCGCATCGGCGACATTCTGACCATCAAGCTGAACGAATCCACGGCCGCCAGCAAGAACGCCGTGACCAAGACCACCAAGGCGACGTCCGTTGCGAACACCGGGCCCACCATCTTCGGCAAGACCATTACCACCAAGGGCGTTCCCATCCTGAACACCTCCATGACCGGCGCCGATGCCTTCGACGGCGAAGGAGCGAGCACGCAGAGCAACAGCCTGGCCGGCAGCCTCACCGTCACTGTGACGGACGTACAGGCCAACGGCAATCTGGTGGTGCAAGGCGACAAGACCTTGAAACTCAACCAAGGCGACGAGTATGTGCACATCGCGGGCGTCATTCGCCCGGCCGACATTGCCACCGACAACACGGTCACCTCCGACAAGATCGCGGATGCGCACATCAGCTATTCCGGCAAGGGTGTCACCGACAGTGCGAACCGCATGGGCTGGCTGGCGCGGTTCTTCAACTCAGCGTACGCACCGTTCTAGGCAAGGCCACCATGTTCATCCGACTCTGTGCCCTGTCGCTGCTGACCCTGCTCGCCGCCCCGTTCGCGCAGGCCGAGCGCATCAAGGACATGGCGCAGGTGCAAGGGGTGCGCACCAACCAACTCATCGGCTACGGGCTGGTGGTCGGATTGGACGGCAGCGGCGATCAAACCAGCCAGGCGCCGTTCACCGTCCAGTCCCTGAAGAACATGCTGGCGCAGCTGGGCGTCACCGTGCCGGCCAACGTCAATCCACAGCTGAAAAACGTCGCGGCCGTCTCCGTGCATGCCGTCATGCCGGCCTTCGTCAAACCGGGCCAGACCATCGACATCACGGTGAACTCCATTGCCAACGCCAAGAGTCTGCGCGGCGGCTCGCTGCTGGTGACGCCGCTGCACGGTCTGGACGGCCAGATTTATGCGATTGCGCAGGGCAACCTCATCGTCAGCGGATTCGGCGTGGAAGGCACCGACGGCTCGAAGTTGACGGTGAACGTGCCGAGCTCGGGACGGATTCCCAACGGCGCCACCGTCGAACGCGCGGTCGCGACCCAGATCACCCAGGGCGATACCATCACCTTGAATCTCAACGTGCCGGACTTCACCACGGCAACGCGGTTGGTCGACAGCGTCAACAGGGGCATCGGCGAGGGTGCTGCCACCATCGTCGACGGAGGCTCCGTGCTGGTGCGCGCACCGCATGACGCCACACAGCGAATCGCCTTTCTGTCGATGGTGGAAAATCTGCAGGTGGACCCCGGCAGCGCCGCGGCGCGCGTGATCATCAATTCGCGCACCGGCACCGTGGTCATCAGCAGCAATGTCACGGTCAGCCCTGCCGCGGTTTCTCACGGCTCGCTGTCGGTCACGATCAAAGAAGAGAAGTTGGTCAGCCAGCCGGCGCCGTTGTCCGCGGGAGAGACCAAGGTGGTCACCAATTCGACCATCAAGGTGGACCAGGGCTCGAGCCGCATGTTCCTGTTCAAGCCCGGGGTCGAACTGGAACAGATCGTGCGCGCGGTCAACGAGGTGGGAGCGGCGCCCGGCGATCTCGTGGCCATTCTGGAAGCGTTGAGAGAGGCCGGCGCCCTGCAAGCCGAGCTGATCGTGATCTAAATCTAGGACCATGGCCGCCATATGACCAACCCGATCAAATCCGTGATGCCGCCCTCGGCGGCCATGGCGAATGCCAACACCTACAGCGACCCCAACGGCCTCGCGGCGCTCAAGAAGGATCCCAACTCGCCGGAAGCGCTGCACGCGGTGGCGCAGCAAGTCGACGCGCTGTTTCTGCAAATGATGCTGAAGAGCATGCGCGATGCCAACGCTGCGTCGGGCGAGGGGGACAGCAACGAAATGGGCATGTACCAGGATATGTTCGACAAGCAGATCGCGCTCACCATGAGTCAGCATCAGGATCTGGGTCTGGGCTCCCTGTTGACGCGGCAGATCGCCGCCAGAGCCGCGGCCGGCGGCACGGCTGCCGCGCAACCGGGCGACGCTACGGCCCCGCGCGCGGCAGCCGGCGCGCCGCGGGTGGGAGCCCCGCCTCCCGCAACCTCCGCACCGCCCACCTCCATGACACAGAGCGTCGGAGATTTCGTGGATCAGGTCATGCCGTCGATTCGCACCGCGGCGCAGGCGCTGGGTTTGAACCCATTGGCGCTGCTGGCGCAGGCCGCCTTGGAAACCGGCTGGGGAAAGCGCATGGCGCGTACGGCCGACGGGAACCCCAGTTTGAACCTGTTCGGCATCAAAGCCGACGATACCTGGGCCGGAGCGCGTGCCGCTTCGAATACCGTCGAATACGCCGGCGGGGTGGCCACGCAGCGGCAGGCTGCGTTTCGCGCCTACGGCTCGGTCGAGCAAAGCGTCAACGACTTCGCCAATTTGCTCAAGAATTCACCACGGTACCGGCACGCCGCCGCGGCGGGCGCGGATGCGCAGGCCTATGTCGACGGGATCGGCCGCTCAGGGTACGCGACGGACCCCGAATATGCCGCCAAATTGACCGAAATATTGCATAGCAACACGCTGCGCGCGGCGGTCAAGGCCATCAAGCTTTAGGAATGAGCATTGCTGCCGATACTCCCCAGATAGGGCGCAATTCCTGGTGCTGCACCGCGGAGAACTAGCTTGTCAGATGTATTTGGTATCAGCTTGTCGGCTCTACGGGCTTTTCAGTCCGCGGTTGCGGTCACCAGCAACAATATTGCGAACGCCAATACGCCGGGCTATGCCAAGGAGTCCGTCACTCTGGTCACGGCCGCGCCACAATCGAATGGAGCCATTTCCGTGGGCGCCGGCGTTCAGGTCGCCGGAATCGCCCGTTCGTTCAATCAAGCCACCGCCAATCAGTTGAACTCCTCGCAGAGCAGCCTGGGGCAACTCAATGCCCTGCAAAGCTACTCGAGCCAGATCGACAACATCGTCGGGACGACCGCCGGCGGACTGAGCACTGCGTTGCAGAGCTTCTACAGCGCGTGGTCCGACGTTGCCAACAGCCCGACCTCCACGGCAACGCGCCAGGCGCTGCTGGGAAAGGCGCAGAGCGTCGCGAATAGTTTCCAGAGCACCAACGCCCAGCTCGACAGCCTCACCCTCGACGTCAATTCGCGCATCACCAGCGACGTCCAGCAGATCAACTCGCTGGGCGATTCGATTTCCAATTTGAACAAGCAGATCGTGATCAGCACCGCACAGGGCGGCGGTCAGGCGCCCAATGACCTCATCGACCAGCGCGATCAGCTGGTGTCGAACCTGTCGAAGTTGACCGGCATCACCACCAGCCTCGACAGCAACGGCGCACTCAATGTGTTCGTCGGCAACGGACAGCCTCTGGTCCTGCAGGGCAACACCACGCAGTTGACGACGGTGGCCAACGAGTTCGACGCCACGCAGCTGGAGATCTCGACCAGCACCTCCAATGGCAACATCATCAGCGGACAGATCACGTCGGGAGATCTGGGCGGGCTGCTGGCGGCACGCAGCCAGGTGATCGACCCGGCGAGAAATGCGCTGGGCCAGATTGCCACCGCCCTCACCCAGTCAGTCAATACCCAGCAAAATCTGGGTCTCGACCTGTTGGGGCAGCGCGGCGTACCCTTGTTTTCCGTGGGCGCGCCGGCGGCGACGGCTTCGGCGAAGAATACCGACAGCGTGTCCGCGACCGTCACGATCGCCAACTTGAACGGGCTCGGCACCAGCGATTATCTGCTCTCCTACAAGACGGGGTCGCCCACGCTGACCAACGCCGCCGACGGCACGGCGGTGCCCTTTACGGTGACCGGCAACACGCTGAGCGCCGCGGGTCTGTCGATCGTCCTGTCGGGCCCGCCGGCGACCGGAGATCAGTTTCTCATTCAGCCGACCGCGCAGGCCGCGGGTTCGTTCACCGCGCTGGCGGTCCAGCCGTCCCAGGTGGCCGCCGCCGGAATCTCGCTGGCAACCTCCGCCGCCGCCGGCAATACAGGCACCGCGGCGATCAGCGGCGGCACCGTGGTGACGGCAACGAACGCCAATCTGCTCACTCCGGCGACCATCCAGTTCACCAATCCGACCACTTATTCGATCAACGGCGCCGGAAGCTTCGCGTACACCGCGGGAAGCCCCATCAGCCAAAATGGCTGGCAGGTCAGCATCAGCGGCACGCCGGCCGCGGGCGACAAATTTACGGTGACCGGCAATGCCGGAGCCACCGGCGACAACAGCAATGCGCTGGCCAGCGCCAATCAGCAAACAGCGCTGGTTCTCGACAACGGCACGGTGAGCATCAACAACGCCGTCAGCGGAATGATTACCGGCATCGGCAGTCAGGCGCAACAGATCAACACCGCGCAGTCCGCCCAAAACGCGGTCAATACCCAGGCGATCGCCAATCAGCAGTCCGTCTCCGGGGTCGACCTCAACGAAGAAGCGGCCAATCTATTGCAATGGCAGCAAGCCTATGGGGCGGCCGCAAAAGCCCTGCAGATCGGCAACAGCCTGTTTCAGAGCCTGCTGACCGCCGTGCAAGGAGCCTAAGGAAATATCATGCGCGTAACGCAAACCTTGAACCAATTGCAATTCGTCGCCGCCATCGACGCCCTGCAGTCGAACCTGTCGCAGACGCAGAATCAAATCTCGACCAATCTGTCATTCACGACGCCGTCGCAGAATCCCGTGGCCGCCGGAGCGGTCAATGGCTACAACCAGGCCCTGGCGCAGAGCAAGCAGTACGACACCAACGCCAACAGCGCGCAAACGCGGCTCAGCACCGAGGACAGTACGCTGACACAGGTGCAGAACGCGCTGCAGAGCCTGCGTGATCTCGCGCTGCAGGCGAATTCCGGCACGGTGTCGACCCAGGACCGCAGCGCCATCGCGGCGCAGGCAACCCAGATCCAAGCCAGCCTGGTGTCGCTGGCGAACACGCAGGACGGGAACGGGGAGTACCTGTTCAGCGGCTTTGCGACCCAAACGCAACCGTTCACGCTGAACTCCACTGGGGCCACGTACAACGGCGACCAGGGTCAGCGTCAATTGCAGATCGCCGCGGGCCAGACCGTGGCCGACGGCGACAACGGCGATGTGGTCTTCAATCAAATCAAGACCGGCAATGGGACCTTTGCCGCCACGCCCGCCTCCGGCAACACCGGCACCGGCGTCGTGGGCGCGGCAACGGTGGTCAACGCCGCTGCCTATGATGGCCAGCCGTACTCCATCAAGTTCTCGGCGGTGCCGCCGACCGGTTTGGTGGCCAATACCTATACGATCGTGGATTCGACGGGCGCCGCGGTGGTGCCGCCCGTCTCGGGCACCTACACCAGCGGTCAGTCCGTGGCCTACGACGGACTTCAGGTCACGATCACCGGACAGCCGGCGATCAACGATACGATCAGCGTGGCGCCGAGCACCAATCAGAGCGTGTTCACCACGGTGCAGGACATGGTGACCGCCCTGCAATCGAGTGCGACGACGCCCGCCGGAGTCGCGCAATTCAACAACGCGCTCAACGCCGCGATCAACAACATCGATCAGGCGCTCAATCAGACCTCGAATGTGCACTCGGGCATCGGCGGCCGGCTGAATGCGATCACGACGCAGCTGTCGGTGTCGAGCAGCCAGCAGATCCAGCTGCAGACCTCCATCTCCTCGCTGCAGAGCCTGGATTATGCGAGCGCGATCACCCAGCTTCAGGCCGAGAACACCACCCTGAGTGCGGCCATGCAGGCGTACACCATCACCCAGGGCCTGTCGCTGTTCAAGTACCTGTAGTGGGCGAGCTTTTGGGGTGGCTTAGGTCCGGCCCCGGTGGCGGGCATCCGGTCAGTGGTGATGACCACCGGCGCCGTGTACGTGGCCATGCTCGAGTTCTTCCGTGGTCGCCTCGCGCACCCCGACGACTTCGACATCGAAATGCAGCGTTTGGTCGGCCAGCGGGTGGTTGCCGTCCAGGGCCACCATATCGCCGATCACGCCGGTCACGGTGAACAATCGCATGCCATCGTCGGTTCTCGCCTGGAACTGCATGCCCTTCTTGATCTCGCCCGAACCCTGCAGGGCGCGCTTCGGCACGCGCTGGATGAGGGCTTCGTCCCGCACGCCGTAGCCTTCCGCGGGCGGAACGACGACCGCCAGCGTGATGCCGTTCTGCTTCCCTTCGAGCGCCTTCTCCAGTCCCGAGACGAGGTTGCCGTGACCCTGGATATAGGCCAGCGGTTCGCCCCCGGCCGAGCTGTCGAGCACGGTGCCGTTATCGTCTTTGAGGGTGTAATGAATGGTGACCACTCGGTCGGCGGTAATTTCCACGGCTAAAATCTCCAGTCGGCTCTTGGTTTGATTGACGGCTCAAGCTTACACAACTAGGCGGCCAACTGCGCCTCGAGATCGTAGGCGCCCGACTTGGTGATCTTGACCTGCGCCCAGTCGCCGACGGCCAGCTTCCCGGCGCCGCGAATGCGCACCGTACCGTCGATTTCCGGGGCGTCGCCGGAGGAACGTGCAATGGCGACGGCGCCGTCCACGCGATCGATCAATACCCGCATGGTGCGGCCGATCTTTTCGGCCAGCCGCGCCGCGCTGATCTCGGCTGCGAGCTCCATGAATCGGGCGCGCCGTTCGCGCTTGATTTCCGCGGGCACCGGCGTCTGGCGCAGTTCGTTGGCGGCGGCGCCCTCCACGGGCGAATATTCGAAGCATCCGACCCGGTCGAGCCGCGCGACGCGCATCCACGCCAGCAGCTCCTCGAAGTCCGCGTCCGTTTCGCCGGGAAAACCGACGATGAACGTGCTGCGAATGGTGATGTCGGGCACCACGGCCCTCCAGGCGGCGATGCGCTCCAGGGTGTTCACGGCGGCCGCCGGCCGCTTCATGAGCTTCAAGATGCGTGCGCTGGCATGTTGAAAAGGAATGTCGAGATACGGGAGCACCTTGCCTTCCGCCATCAATTCGATCACTTGGTCGACGTGCGGATACGGATAGACATAGTGCAACCTAACCCAGGCGCCGAGTTCGCCGAGCGCCGCGGCCAGGTCGTAGAAGCGCGCCCGCCGGTCGGCGCCACGCCAGGGTTGCGCGGCGTACTTCAGATCGACCCCGTAAGCGCTGGTGTCCTGCGAAATCACCAGCAGTTCCTTCACGCCGGCGCGCACCAGCTGTTCCGCCTCGCGCAGCACTTCGGCCACCGGGCGGCTGACGAGATCGCCGCGCATCGAGGGGATGATGCAAAAACTGCAGCGGTGGTTGCAGCCCTCGGATATCTTGAGATAGGCGTAGTGGCGCGGCGTGAGCTTCACGCCCTGCGCCGGCACGAGATCCAGGAACGGCTCGTGCCGCGGCGGCAGATGCTCGTGCACCGACGCCACGACTTCTTCGTAGCGCTGCGGACCGGTGATCTTGAGCACCTGCGGGTGCCGGTCGAGGATTTTCTGCGGCTGCGCCCCGAGGCACCCGGTGACGATGACCTTGCCATTCTCGGCCAGCGCTTCGCCGATGGCGTCCAGGGACTCGTCCACCGCCGAGTCGATGAAACCGCAGGTGTTGACGATGACCAGATCCGCCTTGCCGTAGGTGGCTGCCACCTCGTAACCCTCGGCGCGCAGGCGGGTGAGAATGCGCTCGGAGTCGACCAGGGCCTTGGGGCAGCCCAGGCTCACGAAGCCTACTTTGGGGCTCTTCTTGCTGACGGATTTCAATGGAGTGGCCGACCTCGAACGGGGATGGGGCATTTTACCCTATCCCGGGGACGGCTACCCGGAGCGCGAGGTCAGGGCCTGGCGAGGAACCGCCCGCCCAGCAAGCGGACAAAGTCGATCACCCGCGCCAACGCACCGCCGCGCGCGTGCAAAGCGGCGACCTCGGCCGAGGCCGGCCAGCTCTGATAACTCCCGGCGCCGCTCTGCGGCTCCCCGCTTTCGCCCGCCGCAACACGGTCGATTGCGGCGGCCAGCAGCTCGGCGCCTTCACGAAAGCACAGCGCGGTCGCTTCGAACACGCTCGCGCCGGGCCGGGTCTCGACGATCCGCTGCGCCAGGATCCCGCCGGCATCGAGTTCCGGCGTCATGAAATGCACGGTTACGCCGAGCGGTGCGCCCTTCAACAGCGCCTGAAACACAGGATCCACTCCCTTCGCTTCCGGCAACAGCGACGGATGAATGTTCAAGCAGGCGCGCTTCGGCAGGGCGAGCGCGGGCGCCCGCAGGCGTTGATTGAAGAAGGCGCTCACCAGAAGATCCGGTGTACTTTCGGCCACGAATTGCAGGCCTTGCGCATCGTTGATGTCGCGGGTGATGAGCACGCGCGGCTTGGGGTCAGCCGAGCGCGCGGGCACGGCCCCGATGGCGCTCCATGAGCAGCACCAGTCGGCGAGCGTGGTGGTGCACCACAGGAACAGCGCGTAGCCCACCCCGCTGCGGCGGATCTGACCGAGCGCGCCCTGCACGAAGCCGAAAGTGGGATCGAGCACCCGCGACGAGCGCACCACCGCGCACACCTCGAGTTGCTCGCAAGCCCGCAAGCGGCGCAGCACCAGGGCGCCGTAGAGACCGCCGCAGGTGCATAGCACCGTAAGCAAGCGTGCCGGCGGCGGGCGGCCATCCGCTGCCGCCGACGCGCTCACAGCCGCCGAATCTCCTGCGCCAGCGCCTCGACCGTGGTGCGTATCTGCGCCTCGGTATGTTCGCTGCTGATGAAGAAGCGCAGCCGGGCGCCGCGCTCCTGCACGGCCGGGTAGACGATGGGCTGCACGTTGATCTTGCGCCGGAACAGGGCCTCGGAGAGGCGCACCGCCTTCAAGGAGCTGTGGGTGATCGCCGGTATCACGGACAGGCCGATGCTCAAGCCCGTGTCCACGCCGAGCTCGCGCGCGGCCTCGAGAAATTGGCGTCCGCGCGCGCGCAAGGCCTTGGAGCGCTGCGGTTCTGCTTGAAGCACGCGCAACGCCGCCAGCGCGGCCGCAGCCGCGGGCGGCGGCATGCCGACGCTGTAGACGAAGCCCGGCGCGGCGCACTTCAGGTGTTCGACCAGGGCGCATTCGCCCGCGACGTAGCCGCCGCAGCTCGCCAGCGTCTTGGAGAGTGTCCCCATCCAGATGTCCACATCGCTGCCACGCAGGCCGAAATGCTCCTGAATGCCAAGACCTCGGTTGCCCAGGACCCCGAACGAGTGTGCTTCGTCCACCATCAGAAACGCGTGGTGACGCCGCTTGATCTCGACGAAGCGCGGGAGATCGGGAATGTCGCCGTCCATGCTGTACAACCCTTCGACGACGATCAACACGCGCTCATATTGCAGGCGGCATTGGGTCAGCAGCTGATCGAGCGCCTCCCAATCGTTGTGGGCGAACGGAATGCGGCGCGCGCCCGACAACTGGCTCCCCATGAGCGCGCTGTTGTGGATCAGCGCATCGTGGACGATGAGATCCTTCGGGCCGAACAGGTGCCCGATGGTCGAGACGTTGGTGGCGTGGCCGCTCACGAACACGACGCAGTCATCGACGCCGTGGACCTCGGCCAGCGCGCGCTCGAGTTCGCGGTGAATCGGGCGTTCGCCGGAGACCAGGCGGCTTGCCGATGCCGACGTGCCATAGCGGTCGATGGCCACTTTGGCCGCCCCGTTGACGTCGGGATGACCGGCTAACCCTAAGTAGTTGTAGCTCGAATAATTGGTGAAGGTCTCGCCGTCGATCACCGTGGTCGCACCGGCGAGGCCATCGTGCATGCGAAAGAAGGGATTGCGGACCCCGAGCTTTTCGGCCCCTTCGTGCAGAATGCGCAATTGCTGGTAATCCGGATGCTGATCGAACCGGCACCAGCTCTCGGGTATCGAGTCCGCGCGCAGCGCCGCGCTTTGCCCTGAGCGCAGCGGGGCCGGCGCGTCGTGTTCCTGTTGGGCTTTGCGCAGGCGTCGTTGCAGCGCGTCTTGAATCAGACGTTCCTTGAGCGGCGCCGTCAGACCATGCAGCACCTTGCGCGGGCCGCTCACCCGTGCGCCGTCCGCGTCAGGGACGGCGCATCGGCGGAGCCCGCGCTGATCGCTTCGACCATGCTGGCCGCATCGTCGGCGCTGAGCTCGTCGGCATGCTGATTGGCAACCAGGTGCACCTGGGCCGCGAGCGTGTCCGGGGCGTTCCCGGCGATCCCATCACCCGGCAGCATCAGACGCAGGATGCGTTCGACGATGCTCTCGACGGTCGGGCTGGCGTTCAAGGCCAAGGCCGACAATCGCACATCGAGCCGCGCTTCGATCGAAGCGGCGAGCTCCACCGCCATGAGCGAGTCCATACCTAAGTCCATGAGCGAGGCCGCGGGTTCGATCCGCTCGGGCGCGATGCGCAGGATGTCGGCCGCCTCGGCCCGCACCAGTGTCGTCAATTCCGCGAATTGCAGGGCGGCGGGCAGGCTGCCGAGCCATCGGCGCAATTCCTGGGCCGACTCACCGGCGTGCGCGCCGCCTTCGGCACCGCCCGCCAGGCGCGCCAGATCGGAGAATTTCGGTGCGCCGGACCCCGGCAGGCTGCGGCTCAAGGTGGTCCAGTCGAGATGGAGAAATCCCCGGTTGCCGGCGGGAGCTGCGATCAGGCGTTCGAGGGCGGTCAACAAGTCGTCGGACTTGAGCGCCTCGCCGCCCATCCGCCCGACCAGCGCGCCCAGCACCCGTTCGTTGCGCGCGAGATAACCCGCATCGGCGATCGGCCCCCAGCCGATGCAGGTGACCGGAAGTCCGAGGCTGCGCCGCTCGTCCGCAAGCGCCTCCAACCCTAAGTTTGCGGCGACGTAGGCGGCCTGACCGGGGTTGCCGAAGAGCGTCGTCGCCGATGAATAGAGCACGAAGAAATCGACAGCATGGGTGCGCGTGGCCTCGTGCAGGTTGAGCGCACCTTGCATCTTCGGCGCCAACACCCGGTGCAACTGGCCGCGATCCATATCGCGGAGCAGCGCGTCCTCAATCACCATTGCCGCGTGCACGACACCGCCGAGCGGCGGCATGGTGCGATCGATCTGGTCCAGTGTGTCGCGCAGCTTGCCCAAGTCAGCGACATCGCAGGCCGGGGCGGCGATGGTCACGCCCTGTGCGTCGAACTCCAGGAGCTGCGCCGCGGCGTCGGGGGTTCCCACCGCCCCGCGCCGGCTCAGGAGCGCCAGGTGCCGCGCGCCATGCTGCACCAGCCAGCGCGCCGTGCGCAGCCCGAAGCCCGACAAGCCGCCGCTCACCAGGTAGGTCGCGTCGGCGCGAATCGCAAGCGGCGGCGCCTCGGTCAGCGCGGGTCCCAGCGGCGCGAAATCCGGCGGGAACGTGACGACGATCTTGCCGATGTGGCGCGACGCCTGCATCTGGCGGAAGGCACTGGCAATGTCCAACGCATCATAGGTCCGATGCGGCAGCGGTTGCAGCGTACCGTCGGCGAACAGTGCCATCAGATCGACGAACACGCGGCGCGCCGTGTCGGGCCGCTGCTCCAGCAGTTGGTCCGCATCGATGCCGAAGTAGGAAATGTTATTGCGGAAGGGACGCAAGCCGACCTGAGAGTTCTCGTAGAAATCGCGCTTGCCAAGCTCGAGCATGCGGCCAAACGGGCGCAGCAGGCGAAGATTACGCGGGATCGCATCGCCGGCCAGTGAATTCAACACCACATCGACGCCCTCGCCGGCGGTGGCTTGCAGCACCTCGTCGGCGAAGGCGAGCGAGCGCGAGTCGAAGACATGATCGGCGCCGAGCAGGCGCACAAAATCGCGCTTCTCCTCTGTGCCGGCGGTGACGAAGATCTCGGCGCCCAGGTGCTTGGCGAGCTGGATCGCGGCGATGCCGACGCCGCCGGCGCCGCCGTGAATGAGCACGCGTTCACCCTCGCGCAGCCGGGCGAGCTCGTGCAGCGCATAGTAGGCCGTGAAAAACGCGGTCGGCACCGTGGCCGCGGCGGCGAACGACCAAGCGGCGGGTTTGCGGGTCACGGCGAGCGCGCGGGTGCGTACCCGATTGCCGAACGAGGCCGGAGCGAAGGCGATCACCGCATCCGCGGGCACGATGTCGGCGACGCCCGGGCCCACGCGGGTCACGATGCCCGACACTTCCATGCCCAAGGTCGGACCGCAGAACCCATCCTCGACCGCTTCGTCGGGCAGCAGCCCCATGGCATACATGACGTCGCGAAAGTTCAAGCCCGCCGCGCGTACCTCGATCTCGATTTCGTCATCGCCGAGCGGCTCCGAATCCGGCGCGGCGCGCCACAAGAGGTTGCGAAACGGTCCGGGGACGGAGCAATCGAGTTGCACCCTCGGGCAGCGCCCGGCAGCAGCCTCCGCCGGCGCCGGCGGAGCCGGCGGCGCGGTGGGCGCAAGGCGCGGCACATAGCGTCCGGAGGCGGTGAGGAGAATCTCGTCTTCCGCGTCGGGCCGCAGCATTTCCACGGTCAATTTCGCGGCATTCGGCAGGACGGGCAATGGATCGCACAGATCGACCCAGCGGATCCGCTGGTCCGCGCACTCGTGCATCGCGACGCGTGCGATGCCCCAAAGAGCCGCATCGCGCAGTCCGTCCGGGAGCGGGCCGCCCACGCCGGCCGCGCGCGCCGACGCCGGCAACAGTGCGGTCCCCGCCTGCGCCGCGACCACCCACGTGTCGACACTCAGTGAATGACGGGTACAGGTCTGCAACCAGGTCACGAGCATGCCGGCACGCGCCTCCTGCGCGGCGACGCGGTCAACGGAGGGCGCGGCCGCGGTCGCAAGATCGAGACCGGCCAGATGAATCCAGCCTTGCGGTTCCTCACCGATCGTCGCGAGGTCGAGGAGCAGCCGGTCCCAGTGCGCAGCATCGTGCGGATCGAGCGCGAAGCAATGCAGCGCGATGCGCCGGTAGCCGGCGGCGCTGAGGACCGTCATGATGCGTTGGCCGCGGCTCTCCATATCGTGCGTCAACGCCCTGCCCAGGTCCGCCGAGTAGCCGGCGGCATCGCGCAGCAAGAGCCAGGTTCGAGGCTCGTCCTCACTCGCCGGAGCTGCGGGCCGCTTCGCGTCGTCGTGGGCGATCAGCAGGTACGGCCCGCTCGGGGCGTCCGGGATGTCACGCACCACTTCAATCGATTCGAAACCCGCTCGCAGGAGCAGGTCACCCCACGCCTCCGGAGCGCAGAATCGCGAGCGCACCGCCGCGGCGCCGGCGGCCCCGGCCCCCCACCACTGCGGCTCCAAGCCGAATATCAAGTCGGCGGCCCGGGATGCATGATGCTCGAGGATCACGAGGCGGCCCGCGTTCGCGAGCAGCGCACGCGCGTTGGCCAGGCGACGCAGCGGATCGGGCGCGTCGGCAATGCCCTCGCCGAGCACGACCAGGTCGAAGCCGCCGCCGAGCGCCTCGCCCGGCGTGGCGGAATCGAGATCGAGGAGATGGCAGGGCAGGGCGGCGATCGCCGGCCAGCGACCGCGCAGATCATCCAACACCGTCTGAGTAGCGGCCCCGACCACGACGTCGCAGCGATCGGCATCGAGCGCGGGCAGCACCACGAGGCCCTCGGCCGGTGCCGCTCCCACCACGCGCAGCACGCGCAGCCGAGCCTCGGCCAGTTGCGACGCGGCGGCATGGCGGATCGTGTCCGCAAGGGATTCCGCCACATCGGCCGCTTCTTCCTGGGTGCACCCATCAACCCAGGCCGACATGCTGTCCAGCCCCGTGGTCTGGTCCCGAGGGCCTTGGAGTCCGGTGCGCAAGCGCTCCGCGAGGTGCAGTCCCGCCGCGCCCACGCGTGCCGTGAGCGACCCATACTCCGGGTAATCCGCAATCAGGCTGGACCAAATATCCTCATGTTCGGGCAGGGCTGCATCGGTACGCCACAACCACTGGCCGCCGATGCGTTGCATCAGACCTTCCTCCGCCAACATCTGCAGAAGATTCTGTAGCATTGGGGCCGAGCTTGCGGCGATCCCGCCCGCCTCCACCAGCGCCTGAGGGTCGATGGGATGGTGGCCGGCGAGGGCATGCACTGCGCGCGCCGCGAGCGACGCACACAGCGCATCGACCAGCGGCTCGATTTCCAGCGAGAAGCGCTGCCGTGCCGCCAGCCGCGCCGGTGTGTGCAGGCGCGCCGCACAGCGGCGTGCGAGTTCAGCGCCGTCCGGCAGCACTGCTGCATGCGGCGCATCGCGGCGGGGCATCGGCACGGCACGCGTCGCGATCCAGCCCGCGGACGGCGCGGCGGTTCCACGGATGCCGACGGCGCGAAACCGCACGCCATGGGCGACGGCGATGGCGCCGCCCGCCGCGTCGTAGAGGGTGAAATCGGCGCGCAGCGAACGCCGGCTGCGGCGGCGCGGTTCCGAGACCGCCGCAAGCGCCGCGGTCACTTGGCGGTGCGGCTGCAAGAGTTCGAGCCGTGCGATGCGCACCGGCAGAAACGCCGGCATTTCGGCATGCCGCGAGGGCGCCGTTTGCTGCTCCCGCAGCGCGAGGTCTGCGAGCAGCTGAAACGCCCCGTCCAGGTAAGCCGGATGCAGCAGCGTGACGGCGGTGTCCGCGGCGATTTCCTCGGGCGTCGTGATCGTACCCAGGAGGCCCTCGCGGCGATACCACACGGCAGCCACCGTGCGAAAGGCGGGCCCGTAGTTAAGGCCGAGCGTGCGCGCAAATTCGTAGTGGGCCGGCGCCATGACATCCGGCGGCCGCGCCGGGAGTTCCAGGGGCGCTATCCCGGCGGTGACGCAATCCTCCACCAGCCGTCCGGTGGCATGCAGGCGCCATGGCTCGTCATCCGATCGCTCGCGGCTGACGATGCTGAAGCGCCCATCGGCGGCGTCCAACTTCACGCGCACGGTGCACGAACGGTCGGCGTCGAGCAACAGCGGCGCCAGGATTTCCAGATCCTCGATCACCTGCGGCAGGTGCTCCGCACGCTCATCGATCCGGCGGCGGGCGCGGCCCGTGGCCAGCGCCATTTCCACGAAACCGGCCGCCGGCAACACCGCCCCGCCGCCGACGGCATGATCGGCGTACACCGGCAGCTTCGTCACATCCAAATGGTTTTCCCAAGTCAGTGCCTCACCGGCCACGGCATATCCCAGCAAGGGATGCACGATGTGACGCGCCAGCCGGCCGCCGGATTCGGTGGTTGTCGGGTGCCAGTAACGCTCCCGCTGCCACGGATAGTGCGGCAGGTCCACGTACCGGCCCGCGGGGGCCGCGGCCCGCAACCGGCCGCGCAGTGCGCCGCCCAGTTCGAGTTGCGTGAGCAGCGCGTGCACTCGTGTCCGCCCAGTCTCCTGCCGAGTCAGACTCGGCAGGACTTCCGCCGCCGCACCCCAGGGCTTGGTGATGTCGGTGATGTAGTTCCGCAGCACCGCGCGCGGACCGATCTCGACAAAGGTGTTGATGCCCGCCTCCGCGACCGCGCGGACCGCCGCCTCGAAATTCACGGGCTCGCGCACGTTGCGCCACCAATAAGCCGCTCCGAGATCGGCCGCGCATATCAGCGCGCCGGTCACCGTGGAGTACATCGGAATGGCGACGGGCCGCGGTTCGAGCCCGCCGAGCGAATCGATCAGGTCATCGCGAACCGGGTCCATCGTGGCGCTGTGAAACGCGTAGTCCAAGGCGAGACGCTGGAACACAACGCGTTGGCGGGTGAGGGCACTTTCGACGCGGCTCAGCGCATCGGCATCACCGGCCAAGGTGACGTTCTGGGCGCTGTTGATCGCCGCGATCTCGAGCCGCGCCGCGAGCTGCAGCGACTCGATCAGGGCTTCGGCGGCGGCGCGCGACAACGCGACCGCCGACATGCATCCCTGGCCGCGGGTGCGCGCCTGCTGCGCGCTGCGCTCGTGAATCACGCGCACCGCCTGCTCCAGGCTCAATGCGCCGCTCGCCCAGGCCGCGGCCACTTCGCCGACGCTGTGGCCGCAGACGGCGATGGGCCCTACGCCATGGTGCTCGAGCACCCGGGTCATACCCACTTGCAGAGCGAACAGCGCGGGCTGCGCCACTTCGGTCAGCGCAAAACGATTCTGATCGGGCGGCGCCCGCAGCTCGGCGAGAATCGATTCGCCGGACAGACGCGCATAGAGGGTGTCGACCTCGTGGACGGCCGCGCGAAACACGGCGTCCTCCTCGAGCAACTGAAGCCCCATGCCCGCCCACTGCGAGCCATTACCCGAGTAGACGAACGCCGGCGCCGACCCCTCGGGACGGTACCTGCCGACGGCAACTTGAGCAGCGGACGCCGTATCGGCGTACTCCTCGAGAGCGATCGCCATGCCCTCCCGGTCGGCGCCGCTGGCGGCGAGCCGATGCGAATGGATGTCGCGATGCCGGGCTGCACTGTGGAGGATGTCATGCAGCGGTAAGTCCTCGCGGGAGCGCAAATGCCGCGCCATGTCGCCCGCCGCCACGCGCAGCGCCGCGGGGCTGCGCGCCGAGATGAGCAGCGGCCGCAGCGCAATGGGCGCGGAGTCCTCAGAGATCGTCCGCTCCGGCACGGGCGGGGCCTCGTGCTCGTAGCTGGTCAGCACCGCATGCGCATTGGTGCCGCCGAATCCGAAGGCGCTGACCCCGACCACCAGCCGGCGATCCGCCGGCAGCGCGAAGGTTTCGGTCACGGGGGCGAGATTCAACGCCGCCAGGTCGATCACGGGGTTGGCGGTGCGCAGGTGAATATTGGGCGGCACGACCCGGTCGCGCAGCACGTGCAGAACTTTCACCAAGCCTGCCATGCCGGCGGCGGCCTCCAAGTGTCCGATGTTGCCCTTGACCGAGCCGATGGGCAGCGGATCGTCCGCCGCGCGCCGTTGACCCAGCGCCTCGCCGATGGCGCGGGTCTCGAGCGGATCGCCCACGGCGGTGCCGGTGCCATGCGCCTCGTAGTAGTCGATGTCGGCCGGTACGATGCCGGCGCGGCCATACACATCGCGAAGCAGGGCGGTCTGCGCGGTGTGGCTCGGCACGGTCAGGCCGGACTTGCGCCCGTCGCTGTTCACGCCGGTCGCGGCCACCAGACCTAGAATCCGGTTGCCGTCCGCGATGGCCTGGGCCAGAGGCTTCAAGATGACGAGGCCGCCGCCTTCCGAGCGCACATATCCATCCGCGTCGGCGTCGAACACGCTGCAGCGGCCGCGCCGCGAGAGCATCGAAGCCTTGGAAAAACCCACGAAGCCGTACGGGTGCAGATGCAGGCTGATCCCGCCGACCAACGCCGCATCACTCTCACCGGTGTGAATCGACTGGCAGGCCTGATGAAAGGCCACCAGCGAGGACGAGCAGGCCGTGTCGATCACCATGCTCGGGCCATGCAGATCGAACACATAGGAAATGCGGTTGGCCGCGATGCTGCCGGCGCCGCCGGTCATCGTGGTCGAATCGATGGCGCCCAGGTCATCGGCGCGGCGGTACGCATAGTCGACGCTCGACAGACCGACGTACACGCCGCAGCGGCTGCCGCGCATGGAGGAGGGCGGAATGCCGGCCTGTTCGAACGCCTCCCACGCCATTTCCAGCAAGAGCCGCTGCTGCGGATCCATTTGCTCGGCTTCGCGCGGCGAAATGCCGAAAAAGCCCGCGTCGAATCCCGCCACGTCGCCGATGGAACCCGCCGCAAAGGTATAGGACGTGCCGGGCTCGCTTTTGTTCGCGTGGAGGAGAGAATCCTGAGTCCAGCGATCGGAATCCACCGCGGACACCAAGTCGCGGCCGGCCAATAAGGCCTGCCACAATGATTCGCCTCTGGCTCCGGGCAGGCGGAAGGAGAGACCGACCACCGCGACCGGCGAACGGTCCCTGTTACTTGTCATATCTCAATACTAGGGGCGGCGGGCGTCAGGACACTATGGACAGCGTCACGTTCGGCGAATTATGTCGAGGCGGGTCGATGCGATAAGCAGACAGCAGGACGAGCTCGAGTAGTGCACGCAGTCGAGTGAGCCTGCAGAAAGATTAGGGCAATCCCGGCGGCTTGATCGCTTCGGAGCTATCGATATTTGATTGGGTGAACAAAAATCCCGAGCGATCTCGGGTCGTGTGCCTTAGGTGAATAGTCGCTGCCACAGGTGTGGGCGCGCGTTCGTGACATGATTTCTCAGCTGTGGCGATGCCGATTTCCTTGCGCTCACCGGGATTGAACTTGGTGGCACGGTAGCGATGGTGGTGCACGCCCTACGCCGATCGAACACGTAGCCGCCGCGGCGACCTCGGCGGGCCCCGCGGTTTGCTGAAACGAGAAACCGGTCACCGTCACGGGCGACTCACTCTGTAATATGTCATCTCGGGTCTGTAGTGGTGATTGGGCGTTCAAGACCATGACGCGCGTTGTATTTCGAGTCGGACAGGGAATTGCGTTCTGGGACAACGTCTGAGATT
>WNFR01003557.1_pt1 | contig 21079 bp, 17 predicted proteins | sample 5400221 | NCBI WGS metagenome assembly WNFR01 (sample SAMN13153357, study PRJNA577476) | soil metagenome | isolation source: 40 cm soil under Madrone tree | place: USA:California | collected 2016-06-14 | reverse complement strand
TTTGGCCGATCAGCGCTTGCGCGCCACACCGGCACAGTTGTGCGACGCGCTCGGCGCGTGCGCCGAGCTCAGCCCTGTCTACCGGCGGCTGCTGAAGATGGCGTTGGAGGAATTGCGATTGATCGACGAGCAGATCGGCCAACTGGACCAGGAGATGGCCAATCTGCTCAGCCAGCACCAGGATGCCGTCAAGCGGCTGGCGGAGGTGCCCGGTCTGGGAGTGGACTCAGCGCAGCTGTCATTTTAGGGCCTTCGGCCCGCGAAAGCTCATGAAAATCGCCCGCCTGGGACACAATCATGCCATTGGGACCATCGCCCATCGACAGTGTCGGCTGTGCTACGAAGGCGAAGAGCGGGCGTAGCGGTGCCGCGCCTCTACAAGGCGATCGGCGGAGGTGAGATGTTTGTTGCGAGGAATGACGGCCAAAAAAGAGCGGCCCCGAAACCTCGGGGCCGCCCGGCCTGGTTAGAAGACTTTTTCTTAGTTGATTGTGAGGTTGACGGTCGGCGAGCCATTGGAGGCTGCCGGCGTCGCGGTGATCGTAAACGTGGTGTTGCCCACGAACGTAATGTTCAGCGCTCCGCTTTGCGACGCCATCGTATACGTATCGCCCAGGTAGTGTGCGCTTATCGAATGCGTCCCCGCCGGCAACCCCGATTGGTTAATCGTAGCGGTACCGTTGATGACGCTGGTCGGTGAGCTCAGCGGGCTCGTTCCATCATAGAGCTGCACTTGCCCGTTCGCCGCCGTTCCCGACGAAGTGACAGTGATTGTCAAGGCATCTGTCTGTCCTGTCGCCACCTTCCCTGTGGAAGCCGTCAGCTTGGTCGTCGTGGCCGCCAGCCCGCCTCCACCAGTGCCACCGCCGTAGCCGCTGCAACCGAGAGTGAAACTCAACACGCACACAAGGCCAACCCCCAGTGCCGCGCGATAGCGCGTCCTCCCGGGCAGGAAGAGCAGGAAAATCGCCCCTAGGCCCGCGCTCAGCGTCCACAGGCCCTTGCCGCCGCTCGCAGGAATCGTTCCGGCCGAAGAGAGCATGCGCTCTGCCGGTGCCGCCGAAGCCGTTAGGGTCGTCGATGGTGGCGCCACGGCGAGGGTCAGTTGACCCGTCACTGCCGCTGTACCCGTCACGTTGATCGCCAGCGGACTTGGTGCACATGTTACGCCCGCCGGCAACCCCGCCGCCGGACAAGTCACATTGACGCTGCCGGTGAAGCCGCCGGACGGCGTCACCGTGATAGTAGACGGACCACTGGCTCCCGCCGTAGCGGTCGCGGCACTCCCGCCTATTGTGAAGCTCCCTGGCGTCGTGAGCGTAAACGTCGCCGCGGCGGACGCGCTTGGGTTGAAGCTCGCGTCTCCGTTGTAATTCGCCACGATGGAATGATTTCCAGCTCCGAATGTCGAAATCCCGGGGATGGTGAAGGCCTCACTCGCCGAATTTACCGGCACGTTGCTAGCAACCGTCGTGGACGTACCGTTAACTGTATCCACAAAATTTACCGTGCCGGTTGGAAGCAGAGCGCCTCCTGGATTGATTGAGGCCTTTAAGAAGAGGGTCACCGGAGCCTGCCCAGAAGTAAAGGTGGCGAAATTTCCGTTGCCAACGGAAGAAAGCACGCTGCCAACAGCGCTGCTGGCCGCCTTTCCGACGGTCACCGTTACTGGAGCCGATGCACTCGGCGCGAATGTTCCGTCTCCCGCGTAGCGTGCCGTAACCGCGTACGTACCGCCCGTTAGCTGGTTAGTGGTTCCATTCACAACTTTACCGCTGGTATTCAGCGTGAATCCGTCAACTCCACTCCCGGTTGCGGCAGTCGATACGAGCGCCACGTCACCCGTCGGAATTGCAGTGCCGGTAGTCGGCGTAACCGTAACGTTCACCGTCACGTTCTGTCCGGCCGTAATCCCAGTCAGAGGAGATAGGCTCAAGGTCGTCGTGGTCGGCGTAAAGGCCGTGAGGGCATTGCTCCAGTTATTCACCAGGTTGTTTGCATTTACCGAGCCAAGTCCCGTCGCCAAATCATAACCCGCGGTCGTGTTATAACCACTGAGCACGCCGATGGTGTCGGCAGCGACGTTGGTGTTGCAGTCCGGGCTGCCCTTGGTGCACGGCATCGTAATCGTTCCCGTGGTGACGTCATTAAACGTGCAATTTGCGCTGGGAAGGGGGCTCGCCACGGAATTGCAAGCCGTTGCGGCCTGAAATTGCAGTTGCGCCAGCTTATAAAGGGCAAAATTTGCGTTGCCCTGCCGCCCGTTTTTCTGATTCACCAGCGCCATGATGCCCGCAAAGCTCGGCGTGGAAGCAGATGTACCGCCAATGCCAAGGAAATGGAAAGCCTGGCCTTTCGCGCAGGACGGCGAGGAGACCTTGTCCGCTTCGCAAACCGCGTAGAAACTCTTATTGAATCCGCTGCTGGCAAATAGAGATATGTCAGGGGTATCCCGATGACTATCGTTGGGCATTCCTTGTGCAAGGGTGATAAAAGACTGGTATGCCGGTTTCGCATAGCCGCCGCTGCAAGTGGTACCCGTGAGTGTAAGGCAGTGACTGGGTCCACCGCCGCCTGCGACTGTAAACACGGCTGCTTTGTTTGCCGCCAAAGTGCTGTTGCAGTTGGCCTCCGGATTAGTTCCAAAAAAGGCGTTTGTGCAGGATTCGTTCCACGAACTCTCCGGTATGTATCCATTGGCAGAGGCTAGCGTTGTGGGGTCATTGGTAGCGTTAAAGTACGTGCTCTGCTTTCCAGCATCGTTGAAATCTGTTCCGCCCACCGCAACGTTGAAAGGGGTGGACGCGAACCCGCTTACCTGAAGTCCCGTGGTTGCCGGATTCGGCGCAGCTAGGTTCTGGTTCTCACAACCAGCCGATCCTGAATCGCCCGAGGCCACGGTTACCGTGATCCCCTGCGCTGCTGCTTGCTCCCACAAACCGAGGAAAGTATTATTACCGGCTGTTCCCAGATTCCGCTCGCAGTTGCCAAAGCTCAGGCTCAAGATCGGGTCCGAGTTGTTTTCTATGACGTGAAATATCGCGAGGAGGAACCCGGAAGCAATGTCTGTGTCCGCCGCAATGACGAGGTGAATCTGAGCACCTTTGGCGACAGCCCCTGCCCACTCAACATCGAGGAGCGCTTCGGTTTCCGAGCCATCGTTAATGATTCCAGGATCGGGTCCATCGATGACGACAATGGGAGTATTCGCAGCTCCACCGGTCGGCAGACCAAACAGCGTTCGGAAGTCCTGAATATCTTGGAGATTGATGTTCGATGTGCCGACAACCGCTATGGTTTGGCCCGTTCCGTCAGTCCCGGCCGTCCAAAGCGGCGATACATTGTAGATCGTCGCAAAGTCTGTCGGCCCGATTGCGAAATTCCCTCCGGAAGTGGTGAACTCCGGTCTGACAGATTTAACTTCGGTGCTGCCTATCGATCTCGTGAATTCGCCGGTAACGTGATGCGCCGGCTTCGCTCTGAAATTGTTAAGGGGGGCCAATCCGTGCACCACTGGGGTCAGCGCCGCGGGGATTTGTGGGTCGCTCGTGCTAGCAAAATGCGTTTCGCCATTCACTACCAACTTGTGAATCCCCGTATGGAAAGCTTCAAGCACCTGCCCCGCAGTCCCCGAAAACTCAATTGCAACTTTCCCTTTGCTTACTTTCGCGACTTGGAAGCCATGAGACTGCAGCCAGGCGGTAACCGTCTGAATGTCCGCGTCGGCAGGGCCAAACTGCGCACCGAACTGTTCCGGCGTCAGCCACTTGTGGTAGTTGGGTGAAGCCGCGTTGTGCTGGTCAACCATCAATTGTGCGAGGGCGGATTCTTGCTCCACACCTCGCTTCAACACCAGAAGCATTCGCTGCATGGGCAATTCCGGCGACACCGCTCCCTGATCAAACTCCGGCCGGGCGAGCGGATGCACGTTACCGTGCAGGGGGGCGAGCTGAGTTTCATCGATCGCTTGGGTGATACGGGCGGGGATGGCCGCGGTCTGACCGTCCGCCGCACTGTCCGGTATGGTTTGCGCGGCGGCGCGAAACGCCGGTAGCGCCAGAATCACAGCAAGAAGGAAAAGGGAATTGCGAAGCATCGGAGAATAGAGTTTCATGTCCCGTCCAAGCTGCAGATTTGAATTCGATTCCGACTAAACGCAACCGGCCTCCCGACTGGGTCGGGACAAGTTCCTGCGAGGCCATGTGGACAGAGGAACGACGCCCACAAATGGCTGCTCGCGGACTGGGGCTTGGACCGGAAACGATTCACTGCTGAACATATAAAGGCTAGCACGGACGATTGAAATACTCTCTAGTACCTTGCCCGCAGCGTGCGCTTAGAGACACGCCCTTAAACTGACACGCCCTTAAACTGGAACATCACCCACACACCGAGCCCGTGGCCATTCTGATGCAGCCAGGATTCCGCAGGATGCTTCAGCGCTTTCCTTTCAGGAGACTCAGCGATAGAAACGGCGCCGGCCGTAGAAACCCGGGCCGCGGCCCCAGCCCCAGCCATCATAAAATCCCACGAAGCCTGGATAGGCGTAGGCAGGATAGGCGTAGCAGGGACCGTAGTAGCCGCACGGATAAAGCACGGGCCCTGGATAGGGATAGCCTCCGGCCACGTGGCGCGGCCCCCTCCGTTCTGATCGCCCACCGTCAAAGTCCTGCTGCGTGACGGGCAAGAACGCCTGCTGGCTTTGCGTCGTGTCAATCCTGACGGGATCGACCAGCCGGAAGCTGAATTGCGCCTCAGGCTCGAGTATCGTGGGGCGACCTCGGGTCAGTAGCACCGCGCCAATTCCCGCTGCCGCGCCAGCTCCTGCGCCGATGGCCGCGCCAGTGCCCCAGTCTGCAGCGGCTCCGATCAATGCGCCGAGGCCTGTGGCGGTGCCAATCGTTGCCGCGTCCTGTCCGTGCGAAGTTCCGCCGGAGGCCTTCCATAGCTCGGTAAGAATCGGCAGTTGGCGGCCATCCGCGACGGACACTCGGCCGGCTTTCCGCGCCTCTTTGACCTGCCCCACCAGCACTTGGCCGCGCCGCGCTACCACCCAGCCATTCACGACGATCGGATTCTCCAGGACGGCGGTGAATTGGTCGCCGATCCGGCTGTGGTCGCTCGAAAGGTATTCATTGATGCGAATGAGAAGGATCGTTCCGGCAGGTATGGTCAGCGTCCCGGGAAGGGGCTGGATTTGCGGACTTGGCGCAGGTGCGGGCGCAGCCGGAGCTGGCCGGTCCTGCGAATAAGGCGGCCTGTCCGCGTCTTGTGGGGCGTAGGATGGCTTAGGCTGCGTGTCTTGCGTTTGCTGCTGATCGACCTGCTGGGGGCTTTGCCGCCCCTGCGCGTGGGCCCCTGCGCTGAGGCAGATTGCCAGGGCCAGAGCGCCTGTGCTTCTCGAAATGAAACCAAGGTTTCTCCACCTAGCTGGGTGGTTCGCCATAATCTTGATCTCCCTCGACCTGGGGTTCTATATGATTCTCCCGACCTCTCCGCACTTGGACCCATTTGATGGCATTTCTTGCGGCTGGGATGCCCGGGTAGGTCAGGGTGTGCCGAATTTGTTATCGGTGCGGGGTTGCGAAACTTTCTGCCAGGTTCTGGGTTTTAATTATCGGAATAATGGGGAGATTCGTACCTTCGTATCGCCCTTTTTTTTCAGGTTGGGCGTCCTCCACTTTTTTCTGGCGTTCGAACGCATCCCAGTACGCCTCTCCCATTTTCAGGAGTCCTGCGATTCCCAAGTCCTGCCCATCGCCTCGCGAAAGCGTGAGCCCCTCCGCTCGCAGAAATAGCTCACGGTATGACGAGTAGTTCAGGAGGCCGCTGATCCGCAGCGCTACGGAATTGTCCGGCGACTTAGCAAGCGTTGCACCGGCAATATCAATCACCTGTTTGCATTCCGCCGTGAGTGCGCTCTCCAATTCGCTCCAACTTAACGATTCCTCACGCCACTTCGATTGGTACTCGGCAATCAACCGAGCTTCCTCTTCGCGAGCGGCGCCAGCGGGAACGGAAAACTCTCCCGGCCACACTGCGTAATGAACTACGCGGGCCGATTGCACTCCATCCAGCCGCAGAAGAAACTGCATATCCAGGGGCAGTTTGTGGAATTCAAGCAAGTGATCGCTTTCCAGATGGAGAGTAACCGTGCGCGCCAGCAGGTTGGAGTGGATCGACACAATTTGCGCATCGTGGAGGCCCGCCCAAAGAGACACCTCAGCCGCGCCCTGCGGCAGATTCATCCAATCGACGATCCCCGATTGTTCTTCAGGCATGCATCACCGTTTTAAGTTTTAAGAAAACTTGCGGGCAGAGTATAGCCCGCACCCCGTCAAATCGAAACGCATTGTATAATCCTGCCCTATTCCATCCACCAGAGGAGACGCCATGGCCGAACCAACTTACGAAGAACTGAAAGCAAAACTCGCGGAAATGGAAAAACAGGGGGGCGTACGCCGCACCGGTTCGCTCGAGTTTCGTGTCGGCGAAAAAGGGGGCGTGAGCGTCTACGGCCTCGGGCGCTTTCCCGTGACGCTGTACTACGAACAATGGATCCGTCTGCTGGAAGCCACGCCACAACTTCGCAAATTCCTCGAGGACAACAAAGCCGAAGGAAAGCTGAAGCTCAGGGAAAAATAGTCTTCCGCGATTATTCAAAGGGAGGAAGGCCCCGGGCACCTGTGGGGAGGCACCCGGGGCCGGGGGGGAGTTATGGAAGAGTCTGGGCAAATTCTATGGAGGTTACTTCGAAGATTGCGCGGCTAGCAGGCAGAGTCTCCGCAGTTCCTCGTAGGTGAAAACCACTTGCTCGCCTCGGTCACCTTTCTCCAGGTGTCCTAGGCCGGATATACGCGAAATGCGCCGGATTTCCGTCATCGGGACTCCCAGCAGTACTGCCGCGCGGTACTCCCCGACTTGTTCTTGAATATTTACTCCCATTCGTGAACCCATTCCCTCCATGGTTGACGGGAGCATGCGATTGTCCAAACTTTCAGAAAGTTAAGTGCTGTGATTTCTGTGGGAAGCGTCCGTCGCGACAGGCCGTGGTTGTTCAATGTTCCTATTTCCTTACACAAAAAGTGCACGGATTTGGCACAGCTCCTCATGTTGCTGGGGGGAGGAGGCGGGTGGACGGTCGACTTGCGTCACTTCCACGGGAGGGAAGAAAGGTCCACGTTCCCACCGGAGAAGATCACGCCGAGCTTTGGGGCGCCTGCATCGGTGCGGTTTGGCAGATTCAAGGACGCTACGACTCCGGGCTTCAGCAACGGCGCAATCGCCACGGCACTTGATGGCTCAATGATGATTTTCATGCGCTCCCAGACCAGCCGCGCCGCCGAGATGATCTCCTCCTCGCTGACCAGGAGGATGCGTTCCAACTGACGCCGCAGGATCGCGAAAGTCCGCGGCGCCAGCGATGCGCGCAAACCGTCCGCGATCGTGTCGCTCGAATCCAGCGATTGCAACGTACCGCTGGTCAGCGAACGGTAGGCGTCATCCGCGCGCTCCGGCTCGCAGCCAAACACGCGCACATCGGCGCGAATCCCCTTGGCTCCGAGGCAGGTCCCGCTGAGCAATCCGCCGCCGCTGACCGGCGCAAACACGGCATCCAGGTCGCCTATTTCTTCCAGTAGCTCCTTCGCCGCGGTGGCCTGTCCGGCGATGATGCGGTCATCGTCGAAGGGATGCACCAGGTGCGCGCCCGTCTCCGCCTGGACGCGGTCGCAGGTGGCCTTTCGCGCAGTCACCGTAGGCTCGCAAAAAACAACTTCTCCACCGTAGCTTTCGATGGCCTTGGCTTTCACGGCGGACGCATTCCTCGGCATGACGATCCACGCAGGAACTCCCCGCCGCGCAGCCGCGCAAGCCACCGCAGCGCCATGATTTCCGCTCGATTGCGTGACGATCCCCCGGGCCGCCTCTTTCTCTGTCAGGGAGAGGATCGCATTTGACGCCCCGCGAATCTTGAACGAGCCGGTTTTTTGCAGGTTTTCGCACTTGAAGAAGAGCTGCGCCCCGGTCATGGCATTCAAGGATGCGGACGTCAGAACGGGGGTACGGTGGATCCTCCGGGTGATGCGCTCGTGCGCCGCGAGGATGGCCTCCCAACTGGGTGGCTGGTAGTTGGCCGTTTCTATGGATGGGGCTGTGCTCATGAGGTTCACTCTGGGCTCGGAAACGCTTGCCGAGTCTTTACCTGTAGCGCGTTTTGCGTCGCTGTTAAAGAGGCATTATGGCATGCTGGTCGCGGCTTCGTCCGCGCGGATGATTTAAGACTGCGCCCACTTCTGGCTGGTACCGGTACTTCTTGGCCATGCCAGGTTTGATGCTTGACCGCCCGGCGGACTCTGCTACGCTGGAAGTCCCCTCCACCAAATTCGCGAGAGTCCGCGCCAGACTCTTCCTCGCGCGGGGGAGGACAAAAATGAAAGTATCAGAACGCCGTCAATTGACACGCCTCAATCTTCGGACGCCCCTGCGCTTCCGCGCCCTGGGCGTAGCCGCGGATAAGACCGAACATTTTACGGAAGCTCTGAACGTCTCACGTGGCGGCTTCTTTTTCGCCTCATCGGCTCCGCTGCAGGTGGGCATGCCTATCGAAGCTACCCTCCGCATGCCCGCAGAAGTGACCGGAAATTCCGCCCAGGAGATGCGCTGTACCGCGCGTGTCGTGCATGTGCGCAACGAGCCTTACGGAGACGGCCGCATCGGCTTCGGCGCCGAAATCGAAAAATTCCAAACCATCCCCGCCCAAGACCGCTGGGTGAGCTGAAGGGCGGTTGACAGTTTTCAGTTCTAAGTAATCAGTTAAAACACGGACAGAGATGGCTTCGAGCGTGGCCGGGGCTGGGCTTGCTCTAACTGAGGCAGCCCCCAATTGAAAGCGTGGGCGTGTGTCAGCTGAGATTCTTCGCTTCGCTCAGGATGACAGAGACTTGCGTAGGGCCGAGACTAGGGTCTTGCGGCCCGAACGGTAACGATGGTTTTCGCGCTACCGACATTTTCGAACCGGTCGTAGGCTCGCACGGAAATCGTGTGTTCGCCCGGGCCAAGTCCGCTGAGGGAGATCTCGTAGCGTTCTTCGGGCGCATCGCTAATGCGGCTGGTCGGGGCAACCAGGATCCAATCACCACCGTCGACGCTGTATTGCGCGCGCTCGATGCTGCTCCCCGTATCCTGCGCGGTGAACTGGACTATCGTGAGCTTGCCGTTCGGCATTGGGGAATCCGAAATAGTCCCCATGATTTTCACTACTGGCGCAGAATTGTCCACCTCGAAGTGCTCGCTTTCCCGATCGGTCTTGAGCGCGAGGGCGGGGGGATTCGACGGCGCATCGGTTGCAACAACCTTTAGGTAATAAGCTCCATCGGGCAGCGCGGTCGTATCCCACGAATAGAATTTCTGATCGAGGTTTTCCTTCAATAATTTCCACTCGTGTTCGTTTTCGCCGCGAAAGTAAACCGTGTAGCGCATTTCGTCGTCGTTTTCGTCATGCGCGGTCCACAGCACGGATTGATAACCCTTCTGCAGCGTGCCTTGCGGCGGCTGTTCAAATCGCGGAGGGGTGCTGCTCTGCGTGATCACCATGCCGGAAACATTTGGCGACGGCGGCGTCTTGAGCATTACGGTCGTCGGTTGGCCCGACGACATGCCGGCCGTGCTCTGCGCCCGCACCCCGGGATCCTGCAGGGCGATTCCGTCGATGACCGGCGCGACATTGCGCGGCAGATACGCCAGGCTCACCCAATCGATGCCGTCTCCCGGGCGTCCGTCACGGATGACGGCCTTCCATTGAACAAACCGTGCCGATGGCGCTTCCGTCGCGCTGCCCGATTTCGTATAGGGACCATACCAGCGGGACCACTCGCGGCCGGGGTCTTCCGTGTTTCCCGATCGCACAAAAAATTCCAGACTCGGGTCATTCGACTGGGCAGAAGATTTTGCCGCGGCAGCCGGCGAGCGGTTCCACCACTCGAGGCGGCCCCACTGCGAAAAAAGTTGCGCATCGTAGGAACGCGATTCGAACGTGCCCTCGGCTTCGTACTCCGGGCCGACCGAATAAACTTTTCCGGGATTCGCAGTGCACAGAAAAGTTTTGCCTGCGGAATTGCGGACGATGCCCGTGATTTGCACCGAGCCGGACTTGGCGAGATGGGTGAAGATGCCGTGCCCATCGACGGCGAGGAGCGTGCCGCTGTTGCCGGTACCGGCCAGGAGGCGGCCATCGGAAGCGAGTCCGAGGGCGTAGACGACATCTTCGCGCGAAGACCAAAGCTCTTCCGGTGCGCCCTCGGCGCTGATGCGGTAGATGCTGCTGGAGATAACCGCAGGAAAGGGGACGAAAGGCTGCTGCGGAGGAGCCTGGCCGGAACCCGCTACGCCGCCCGCAGTTATGGTTGTCGTGCCTTGCGGCGTGGAGATGATGGCGCTGGGAGCTTGCCCGGCACGCGGCTTCTCGCCAATCGCGGAGACGTAGATGGTGCCGTCGGGGGCGACAGCGAGAGAAGTGACCTCACGTTTGGAAGTTTCGTAGAGAACGAAACCTTCGGCTTTCGCCGCAGCAGAATCTTTGGAGTCCTTGGCGGATGTCTTCGAGGAACTCCGAGAGATGCGCAGTATGCGGCCGCTGGGTTCGGTGCCGGCGACGAGACTTCCTTTTGCGTCGAAGGCCAGAACGCGAATGTGAGCTTCGTCGCTGGAGTAGAAGAGTTCACCCTTGCCGTCGGACGCGACCGCAAAGACTTGTCCTTTGTCACCGGTGGCGACGTAGAGAGTGCCGTCGGGAGCGAACGCGAGATCCCAAATATATTTTGTTTTGGGATCGAAGAAAACGGACTTCTCTCCCGAAGCAGAGACCCGGTAAACCTTGCCGTCGGGAGAAGTGCCGACATAAAGAGCGCCTTTGGAGTCAAAGGCGATGGCTTGTGCGGAGAGGTCGGTGGAATCGAAGACGACGGCGGGCTTGCCGGTCGAATCGAAGCGAAATACTTTCGCGGGCGACCCGCCTGCAGCGTAGAGCGTGCCCTTGGGATCGAGGCGGACGGACCAAAGATAGGAAGCATCCGCGTCGGCGAGCAAGGTGAATTTGGGAGCGAGTTCGAGGCGGCCGTCGCTGCGCACCGCGACGCCATGCGCGGTGCCTTTGAGGAATTCATCGTAAGCGGACTGGCGCCAGCGGCGGGTGTGCTCGGCAAGAACAGGTAACGAAATAAGGAAGCAAAGAAGCAGGGAGAAGAAGAGCGCGCGGCGCCGCAGCAGGCCACCGAGCATGAGTTTGAGCAAGCGCTTGCGCGAATGAGTCATTGAGATGTTCACCGGATTTGCAGATTGAGAGAAATGACGCCGGAGACGGGTCCTCCGAGCGGGATGGAAGCTTCACTGGCCAACGATTCGCGCAGCACCTGGACGGTGCCCGGAGTGGGGCGGCCGTCGACGACGCTGATTTGCGAGAGCGGAATGTTCGGCAGTACTTTGTCGTCCCAGAGAAGCGTGGGGGCGGGAACGAAGAGACCGACGTAAAGGCGGTCGTTCCTGCGCTCGCGATTCAAAAGGGCAATGAGTTGATCGAGGCCAGCGGGGCCGCTTCCGGCACCGGCAACTGCGAAGCCGCGGGAGGCGCGGTTCAGCAAATCGGCGTCGCTGACCAGGACGCGCAGGGTGGTGCCACGCGCAACCTGTTCCGGTACGCGGACGGTGGTTTCTTCCATCCGGGCAGCGCCGCGATACGGACGCAGCATCACGCGGACGCGAACAGTCTCGCCGGGAGCGGCTTCGCCTTTTTCGAGCCAAGCGCTTTCAACGATGAACGATTTTCTGCCCGGAACGCTTTCGACTCGGAGGGTGATGCGGTCCACCTTGGTGGGTTCGAAAGTATTCACGAAAAGGCGCGTAAAAACACTTTGCATCGTGGCGGCGATGGGGAGGCCATCGGGGGAGAAAGAATCGCCCGGAGCGAAAGTGTTTTCGATTTGAACCGGTGCATGACCCTGCAGCCGAATCTCTCCGGAGAGATGGAGCGTGGTGCCTTCACCGTACAGAGAATTTTGCGTTAGACCGCTGAAAGTGACGAGCGCGACAAGGAGTGGCGTGAGCTTCGGGTGATTGACGAGTTCGAAATGGAGCGTCTTTTGCTTCGCAGGTTCGCCGCCGGAGACCAGCAGGGTCAGATCCACGGGGATCATCGCGGGCGGCGGACCGAGCTTGCCAGTGACCGCGGTGAGATGATCGCCGGTAATGGTGCCGATGGAGCCGCCGACGTTGACGATTTTGGTGGAAGCGAGATTGGAAGAAAGCGTGGTGACGACGCGGCTGCGCGCCATGGGAATCTGAATGTCACCGAAACTCAGAAACGGATGGCCACAGAGATAGACACGGTCGGCTTGCACCGCGGTGACCGTGCACGCGGAGTTGATGGAGGCATCGCCCTGAACAAGGACCATGCCAGCCATGTCTCCGGCTGCGAGACGCCCGTCATCGGGGCGCGGCGGCGCTGTGCCGCCTTGCGCCGCGACGAAACCGTAACCTTGTAACTGACTCGCGAATTGCTGGAGCGCGGCCGGCTGGAAGCCGGAGAAAACGAGGGGCGTTTCGATCGGCTCAAGTGCGGAGCCCGAAGGCAGACCAGTCCGGGTAGAAGCTTCACTGGGGAGTCCAAGTTGCTGTACGGCGGCCTGCGTGTTGGCAGGCTGGGAGGGCGGGTTCAGCACGTCTTGAATCGGCGTGACCCCGGCGATGGGCTCCTTCGTAAAGACGCCTAGTTTCAGCGACAGCGCGCCAGCGAGTTTGCCATCCAGATAGACGGGGCTGCCGCTCATACCCGCGACCACACCGGTGTGTTCGACTTTCGGCCCTTTCAACTGCACGAGGATGATGGACTGCTTGGGGCCGAGAAAATTGTCCAGGACACCGATCACTTCGAGGTCAAACTTTTCCACCTGATCGCCTGCGAAGATCGTGTATGCGTACCCCTCCATGCCCGCCCGCACCTGGCTGAGGGGAAGGATTTCGGTGGATTGCTGCGCGTGGACGAGACGAGGCCCCAGACACAGGGCAGTTGTGATCGCAAGAAGAGCTACGTGGACAAATCTACGAGATTTCGACAGATGACTCCGGGACGTAAGCATGAACCCATAATGATACGCGGTGAGGTAACGGGAAGCAATCGAACGCGTGGAGTCAGCGGGCTGGGACCATAAAGCAACAGGTTCTAGTCCTGCTCTGCGTGCGAGCGAAACTGGTCCTTCGGAATGGCGTACTTCGCGTGACTGCAGAGAGGAATGATTGACGCGCACGTGCATTGAATTACTCCATGTGGTGATGCATGGCGAAGATTTTGTCGAGCGAGTCCTCGTAAGGGTAGAGGTGGACCATCCAGCCGAAGATGACGGGCTGGAAGCGGCCGCCGGCCGCGTCGCAGGCCTCTTGTGTGGCGATCGATCCCTTTAATCCAAACTTAGTCCAACTCGTGCTCCGGAATTGCCCCTTCTGCGGCATGCATAGGTTGGTGTGCAAATGCCACGTGGCAACGCTGAGAGGGACGCGGGCATTGAGCTGGTCTTCAGTGGCGCGCTTGGGCATGGTGTACATGGCGCCAACAAGCTCGTACCCGTCGGAAGTTTTTCTGTAGAGCAGGGAAGTTGGGCGCGCGGGATCGAAAGCGAAGGCCTCTAGGAACCCGTTCCAGTAATTCGTGAAGTGATATTCGGGCTGCGCCAGGTTCGGCAGAAAGATTTTGTAACCGTCGTTCAGGGCAACGTGGTAGTCCTTGTATTTCTCGATGCCGGAGCGAAGCTGCGAGACGATCTCGCTGGCGCGCGCAGCGTCTCCTGGAGTTTGCGGACGCATCGCCGTCATGCGCATGTGCAGATTGTGCGCGCCCATGCCCATGTGCCCAGGCGTCATATCGTGAACGGCGTGAGCTTCGTTGGCCTTGGCATCGTCCATGTCCATGCCGGACATTTTGCTGTGGTCCATCGGCTGTGATTCCTGAGACGGCGAGCCGGACGATTGCGGGGCATCCTGCAAAGGCACGGCGGGCGCGCGATGGCCGGGAATGGCGGCGAGAAGGACGCTTACGAGAAAGAGTGCGCCGAACAAGATGGCGGCTCTGGCGGCGAGATGAATAAAAGTGCTGCGGGCTGACATGACAATTCTCCTCACCTAATAATACGCATCACGAAGCCGCTAGATTTCGGCGCGTGGTACAGGGAGTGCCTCGCGAAAAACTGTCCGGTAGTACAGGACCTAAGGGAGGTGAAGGAAGTAAAGGAAGTAAAGGAAAACGCGGTAGATTTGGCGTGAATTGGCGGAGCGCGAAACGAAGATAGGCAGCGTGCTAAAATCTTTGCGTGAAAAAAGAGAACATTCAACCCGCGAAGCATTTGACCGGCGGACTGGACTTGCCCGGCGACAAATCCGTTTCCCATCGATACGCGATGCTCGCGGCGCTGGCCGAAGGCACCAGCGAACTGCGCCATTTTTCCGCAGCCGCGGATTGCCACAGCACGCTGGCGTGCATGATCGCCCTGGGCGCGGAAGTCAAAACCGACAAGGATACGGTTCGCGTGACCGGCCGCGGGCTGCGCGGCTTGAAGAGCAGTTGGCGCGTGCTGGATGCCGGGAATTCCGGAACGACCATGCGGCTGCTGGCGGGAATTTTGGCGGGGCAGGGATTCTCGTCGAAGCTGACGGGAGACGGCTCGCTGCAGAAGCGGCCCATGAAGCGGGTCATCGGCCCGTTGCGGGAAATGGGCGCGGACATACGCGCGCGCGACGATAATTTTGCGCCGCTGGAAATTCGCGAAGCGCAGCTCAAGGCCATCGATTACAAGATGCCCATGGCCAGCGCGCAGGTGAAGTCCGCGGTGCTGCTGGCGGGATTGTTTGCGGATGGCGTGACGAGCGTCACGGAGCCGGCGCGAACCCGGGATCACACCGAGTTGGCCCTGGAAGAATTTGGCGCGGCTATCGAGAAAGACGGGCGAACGATTCGAATTCACGCACTCGCCGGCGCAAATGGCAGCGGCAAGCTGCTCGCCAAATCGCTCGATGTGCCCGGTGATTTGTCTTCGGCGGTATTTTTTATCGCTGCGGCGTCCCTGTTCCCCGATTCGAACGTGCTGATTCACAATGTGGGGTTGAATCCGACGAGGACGGCCATTCTGGACTTATTTGCTTCGATGGGTGCTGCAATTCAAATCCTCGCGCTCAAGAGCGCCCATGGAGAAATCGTCGGCGACCTGGCAGTGAAGGGAGCATCACTAAAAGGTGGCGTGATCGCGGGCGACCAAATTCCGCTGGTGATTGACGAATTGCCGATGCTAGCTGCGCTGGGCCCTTACACGGAAGAGGGAATTGAAATTCGCGATGCTGCGGAGCTGCGAGTGAAAGAGAGCGACCGGATCGCGGCGCTTACTGAGAATTTGCGCCGCATGGGCGCATCCTTAGAAGAGCGGCCGGACGGATTGAAGGTGGAAGGCCGTCGCGCCGGAAAGTTGCGCGGAGCGGAAATCGAACCGCGCGGGGATCACCGCATCGCGATGGCGTTCGCCGTCGCCGGCCTCGCCGCCGAGGGCAACACCGTCATTCGCGACGCTGATTGCGCCGCCGTTTCCTTCCCCGCATTTTTTCAGGAATTGAACCGCATGGCGGAGCGTTAGGGTAAAGACCTGATACTGAATTCAGGTATTTTTTTTCCAGCATTTTTATTTACTGTTTACACGCGCGGCGCTAGCCTTGGCCGATCATAGACCTCGCAATTCCCAGCCTGCTCGCGGACTCCGGCTGTAGCTGGAAGAGTCCGAATTGCAAAACATCTCAATCAGGGAGTGACATCATGAAGGCAAATCGCCGTGAGTTGTTGAAGAACGCCGCATTCGTTTCGGGAGCCGCGTTGGTTGGCGCGTCGTGGCTCTCGAGCAAGAAATTGTTTGCACAAGATGTTCTTCCGAATTTGCCTAGTCTGCCGAGCCCGGCGAATTCGGGTATCGAACACATCGTCGTGGTGACGATGGAGAACCGAAGTTTCGACCATTTTCTCGGATGGCTGCCGAATGCGGATGGCAAGCAAGCCGGATTGACGTATGTGGACAGGGCCGGCGCGAGTCACGCGACTCATTCGCTCTCCGGTGATTACACGGGATGCCCGCATCCCGATCCGGACCATTCCTACGATGGCGCCCGCGTCGAATACGACAATGGTTCGATGGACGGCTTTCTGCGGGCGGGCAGCAACGACGTCTATTCCATTGGCTATTATGGCGAACAGGACATTCCCTTTTACGCGGCTCTGGCCCGGAACTATACCGCTTGCGACCGATACTTCGCTTCGATCCTTGGCCCGACATTCCCGAACCGGTTGTTTCTACACGCCGCGCAAACCGACCGCTTGACCAATAGCACCAACTTCACTTCGCTGCCGACGATTTGGGACCGGCTCGCCAGCGCTGGAGTGAGCGCGAATTATTTCTATTCAAATGTGCCGTTCGTTGCCCTGTGGGGCGCGAAATATCTTGGCATTTCGCGTCTGTACGGGGAATTTCTCGTGGCCGCTGCCAACGGTACGCTGCCCGCGGTTTCCTTCGTCGATCCGAGATACACAATTCTCGATGACGGCACTGGAAATGACGATCATCCCCACGCCGACATTCGCAAAGGAGACCTGTTCCTGTATCAGACTTTCGAAGCCGTGGCCAAGGGACCAAAGTGGGCAAATACCGTGTTCATCGTAAACTTTGACGAATGGGGCGGCTTTTTCGAGCATGTCGCTCCGCCACGAGCCACTGCTCCCAATCAGGTGGACCTCGATCTCGTGAAGGGCAAAGCGCTGCTCGGATGTCGCGTGCCTACGGTCGTCGCGTCCCCTTTCAGCCGCGGGAATTCGTTTGACCCGCGAGTCAGTGCGATGGTATTCGATCACACTTCAGTTCTGAAGTTGATCGAGTGGCGCTGGGGGCTTGCGCCATTGACCGCACGCGACGCGAGCAGCGACGTGGCCAACCTTGCTTACGCGTTGAATTTCAAAGAGCCCGACGGCTCAGTTCCGAACTTGCCGCAGCCGCAAGCCCCTCTCACTGCCGCGCCTTGCCTTGCAAATATCGGCGGCGGAATCCTGAGCACCGGTTCGTCAACAGCGCCTCCTGGCGAATGGCAAGTACTCGGCAATCAGGCTACAGCACTCGGATTCACACTGAATTGATGTGTTCGGAGCGAGGGCGCATCAAGGCAGCGGCGAAAAAACTCTCTGCTAATTGACCAGGCGGAAACACTCCTTACAGAGTGTTTCCGCCTGCGAATGAGCCGTGCGCGTAGCGATCGGTTCCGGACAACCGTTAGCTGGTTTTGCGGATGGCGATGGAGCCGTAGCTTGTTTTCAGCGTGATCTTTGGACCGCGGCCGCTTCCGTATTTCCCTTCCAAATGGTAGTCACCCGACGTGGTTGACGTTTTCTTTAGGGATTCGCCGGAAAATTCTGAGTCAATGTCGCGGCAGGAATGGCAATCGGCGATAATCTCGAAGCTCGAAGAATCGGGCAGGCTGAGCGTAATCCCCGCGGAAGAATTGTTGATTTCGATGTCGTCTTTCGGCGGCGCTGAGAAGCGAACTTCAACGTTACCTCTTCGATTGTCCACTTTGACCTTGCCGCCGGCGTTTTCTAGGGTAATGTCGTCCTGCGAGCGCACGCTGAGGTTGCCCGGAGCGTCAAAGATTTCCAGGTTGCCCGGGCCAGCCTCCATATGGCCGGCGAGTTGCGAGAGTGTGAGATCCGTGCGCTGTGAAATGAAGCGCACGCCCTTCGCAACTTTGTCCGCCCGGATGGCCCCGTAAAATTCGCCGTCGATGGTAAGCCCGCCCGTGGCACCGGAGACATTTATATCCCCGCCGTGGCCGGAAATCTTGATGTTGCCTTTCGTGTCGGAAACTTTGATGTCGCTTTTCCGGGTGTCGATGCTGACATCTCCGGCGGTGTCGCGAATCTCAATGTCACCAACACCGTTCGTCACGCTTACAGGCTTCGCCATGTCGGCGACGGTGATTTCGCCCTTCTCGTTCCGGATCGTCAACGAGGCCTTCTTCGGAACCGCCACGTCAAGGTCCATGCTGATCCGCGAATCGCCGGTGCCCACACCAGTAGGATGGATTTCGTAGCCGTCGCCATTCTGCACGATTTCGACGCCAACGTGCTCGGCAGCTTGCTGGGCGTCGTTCTCGTTCCAGGCCTTGGCGTTTTTTTTGCCGGAAATTCGAATCTGCGCGTCGTCCGAAGGACGCACGCTAATGTTGCCGCGGCCGTTGCGTATCGTAATGCGCGCATCCGCGGGAACGGATTTGGGCGCGACCTCCAGGTCGAAGTCAAAACTGTTTCCCCACTCACGAAAGTGACCGGGGATATTTTCCCTGCCGTAGTCAACGGCAACGACTATGCCAAGAAGACTGAGAAGTCCCAGCACGAGAAAAACTTCGCCTCCGGTGATCGCTGCGGCGCCCGGATCGCCAGAGCGGCTGGCAGCCATGCGTTCATATAGTTTGATGGCGCCCCAGAAAATCAGAATGAGCGGCCACCAGTGTCCAAGCACATTGACAATTCCAAGGCCCCGGTAGTTGTGAAGGAGCAGCAGCATCCCAACGAAGAGCAGGAGAAGGCCGGGAAAAAGTGAGCTGCCGCGTCGACGGAGATTCGCCATGGCGTCCTATTGCCCTTGTCCCTGGCCAGGAATTTGATTTTGGGGAACAATTGGCGCGGATCCCGGCGCGCCCGGAGCTGCTGGAGGAACCGGCCCGGAAATGTGACCGTCAGCCGGCGAAGCCGCAGCCGCAAGGCTGATTACACCGATGACGATAAGGATGACCGGATACGTGTTGCCGAAAGAAAAATCACCGCCGCGCATCTGGTCGAGGAGAAAAAGCACGCCGACGGTAATGATGACGGCGGGGCCCATCAGCCCGCGAATCGTGCAACGGCGGCACGCGCAACGGATACGGTCACTCATAGACAAAAGCCTCCTAAGAACGGCGGTCGAGCCGCTTGCGCATCATCAAAACTCCCGCGGCAATCAGAACAGCCGGCCAGAAAAACTGCGAAATCCGGTACCACGGAAACCAGTCAAAATTGTGGAGAAGCAGCAAGACTCCCGCGCCAATCAGAAGAATCGGCCCAATGGGGCGCTCTTTGGTAAAAGCATCGAGAGGGTCGGACAAAGTTTCTCCCGCCTGCCGCGCTTTGGCCGTGCGGTAGGCATCAATGGGCATGTAGACCCATAGTCCAGCGACGCAGATCCACAGAGCCGCTTCAGCTCCCCCGCTCATCGCGCCATCGATACCGCTGATGAAAAGCACCAGGAAGATGGCGAGATGAATCATGCCCTTGCCGTATTGCTCGTTATAGAAGGCGCCCATTCCCGGCAGAAATCCCAGGAAGAAAGCCAGCACTGGATTCGATCTTGCGTAGCTGGGTGACGGCGGAGGCAATCCGGAAGCGGGCATCTGGTATTGCGATTCCGCAACTGGAGTTGAAACAGACGGAGCCGGAGCGGGAATGCCCACGATGGCCGCCAAGCACTCTTCACAGTAGAGAACGTCGCGCACCGGGCGCACGCAGATCGAGCACATGGCCTTGCCGCAATTGCGGCAGTAGCCGACCGCGTCCACATCGGTATGGACGGCACACTTCATGGCATTCTCCTCTCACCAATCGGGCCGCTCAGAACGGGGAATCGCGAAGCCAACATCCGCAGATTCCTGCCGATTTCGTCGGCACGGTTCTGCTGCTTGGGCGCGGACGGATTCGTGTTGTCGGTGGTGCCGGGTTGTTTGTTGGGAGCATTCTGCGGAATGGTTTGCTCCCTGGTGGTGGGATTCTGCCCGTTTTCATTCAGGCGCGTTTGAATTTCATAAACCACGCGCAGATCGCTGACGAACTTTACGCTGTGGGCATAAACTTGATGGGCCTGGATGTCGGCGTTGCGATAAATTGCGGCGGGATGAAGAGCCGCCAGCTTTGGCTTGCTAAACGAAAAACCAGAGGCCGTAAGAATTACGACCAAAGTCGCGGCCACGGAAACCGCGCTGTAGACAAAACGCGGAGACTGCAGCCCGCGCAGCCAGCGCTTCGCGCGGCGCCAGCTCTGGGGGCCCAGCGTCGCGGTCAGAATGGAATCGAAAAGTTGCGGCGGCGGTTCCACCTGCGCCAGCGTGTGCAGAGTGCCGAGTACATGCGAAACACCGGCCACCAGCGGAGTGCAGTGTCCACACGTGTTTACATGGAGGTCGAAAGCGGCTTGCTCTGCGGGATGAAGAAGTCCGTCGAGGTAATCGCTCAGCCGCGCTTCCGTTTGTTCGCAAGTCCAGTTCATGGCATGCTCCGCGCTCGCTTCGAAACTCCAGGTTCGATCATAATGGGCGCACTCCCATCTGCTGCAGAATGCGTGCCAGTTCGATGCGTCCGCGATTGATTCGCGATTTTACCGTTCCTTCCGGCACCGCCAAAACTTGCTGAATCTCGCTGTACTCCAATTGCTGCAGGTCTCTCAGGATTACCGCCTCACGCAAATCCGGCGAAATCCGCGTTAGCGCCGACTGCACCTGGCCGCTCAATTCTCCGAGCAGCGCCTGCTCATCCGGCCGCCGTCCCGCCGATTCCTTGTTCTCCACCACCTGCATCTTGTCGTCCAGCGAGTCCGTAATGCGATCGCGCTTCGTTCTACGGTAATGGTCGATCAGCAGATTGCGCGTCACGCTCGTCATCCAGGTTGCGAAACCGCCATGGGCCGAACGATAACTGCCCAGCGTGCGGTACACCCGGAGAAAAACATCCTGCGACAAGTCCTCGGATTCCGTTCGGTTTCCGGTGAACCGGTAGCAAATGTTAAAAATGCGCCTGGTATGGCGACGCACAAGTTCCTCCCAGGCCGACCCGTCGCCCTGGAGGCATTGCTGGACCAGTTGGGCATCCTGCTCCAACGTATCATCAGCCTCATAACCTGCTGCGGTGCAAGGCGTGTCTGCGAGTCGGCTTCTCTCTCAAAAGCCGTCTGGCAGTCCATCTCGGCCTGCCAACTATGGAACGTAAAATGCT
>WNFR01002521.1_pt1 | contig 21083 bp, 20 predicted proteins | sample 5400221 | NCBI WGS metagenome assembly WNFR01 (sample SAMN13153357, study PRJNA577476) | soil metagenome | isolation source: 40 cm soil under Madrone tree | place: USA:California | collected 2016-06-14 | reverse complement strand
ACCAGCTTCCAGGAAAAAGAAAGCCAGGTCGCCGTAGGCGAAGGCAGCATGCCCGTGCCGAAAATTTTTCAAGCCTTAGTCGCAATCGGCTACCAGGGCTTCGTAGATCTCGAATATGAAATTCATCCCGACGATCCCATGCCTGGCGTCATCTCAAGCTTTGCGTATATGCGCGGCGTCCTGGCAGGCCTGGGCTTTCACCAGCCAGCACCAAGCAGTAGCCGCTCTGCTGGCCAAAGGAATTAAGCGCCACGTCCGATACCCGGGACTACCCGCCCCTGTCCAACCACTCCCCCACGCGTCTTCCAATCTCTCCTGAGAAATTCCAGCGCCAGCACGTCCTCGCCGCACTGCCCAGTCCGTTGCGCGAGTGACTGGAGTATTTCGCGGACAGAACAAAATGCTTTCTCGCACTTACACACTCCTTCCCACTCTTTTTCCAAGAGTGCTTCGCCATCTCCCATCTTTTCAGTCGCATGCGCACGCTTTGCAAAAGACAGAGGGCACACACGCCCCTTCCTCGCATTTCCGCATGCCCGTCGCTTCAGATACAATTTTCCACCGTGGCTCGGTTGCTTCTACCTTCCGCCGGTTGCCACTCGAGCCCTTCCCGATCGGCTCGTGGCTCTTAGTGTTCAACGAGGTCCTTGGATGAGATTTGCCCCGGAGTCTAGTGTTCGCGCTATGGGCATGGCCGGTCTTGCCCTGTTGCTCGCTTGTGCGTCGCATGTCTCGCTTGCTCAACAACGGCGCGAGCGCGAACCCAATGAAGTGTACGCCGCGCGCCGCGCGCGTCTGGCCGCGCAAACCGACGCGCCGGTAATCCTTTGGGGATTCACCGGCCGCGAAGAAATTTCCCAGTCCTACATCTTCGCCCAGGAAGATAATTTCTATTACCTTACCGGCCACAACGAAGAAGAAGCTGGCCTGGTCATTCTCCCCGCGCTGAAAGCCGGACAAGTTCGCGACTCCTGGGATGGCCCGCGCGAAATTCTTTTTCTCCCTGCCAAAGATCCCGGCAAAGAAAAATGGAATGGCGTCCGTCTCGCCCCCAGCGATCCGGATATTTCATCCCGCACCGGCTTTGCCTCTGTACAACCGTTCGGCGAAATGCGCGCCGTAGTAGAAAAACTCGCCAGGGCCTATCGCAAGTTCGCCACCATTCTTCCTTTTGAAAAGGAACTTGGCGGCTATCCCCACGAAAAAGCCGTTGTGGACTGGCTGCAGCTCGTCGATTCCTCGGTCAAACCAAAAGACATTCGCGGCGTGATTGAAACCTTGCGCATGACCAAATCGCCCGGCGAAATCGCATTCCTCAAGAAAGCCATCAATCTCTCTCTTGATGCGCATCTGGAAGCCATGAAAATGATGCGTGCCGGCCTTTACGAATATCAGGTCGGCGCAAAAATGCTGGAAGTTCACGCCATGGGTGGCTCTGAAGCCGAAGGCTACGCTCCCATCGTCGGCGCCGGGCCTAATTCCACCGTCCTGCACTACGACAAGCTGGCCCGCAAAATTGCCGATGGCGACATCGTGGTCATAGATGTCGGGGCGCAGTTTTCCGGCTACTCTTCCGACATTACCCGCACGCTCCCTGCCAACGGGAAATTCACCCCGCGCCAGCGCGAAATCTACGACGTTGTTCTCGGCGCGCAGAATGCCGTCTTCGCGGCGCTCAAACCGGGTATGAACTACTGCAAGTCCGGCGACAAAAGCCTGTACAAAATTTCCTACGATTACATCAATTCGCACGGCAAAGACCTGCACGGCAAAAGGCTCGGCCAGTATTACATTCACGGCCTCGGCCACAACATCGGCCTCGATGTCCACGATCCCGGTGACTATTGCCAGCCGCTCGCGCCAGGAATGGTCGTCACCGTCGAGCCCGGCATTTACATCCCGGAAGAAAATCTCGGCGTGCGCATCGAAGACGACCTCCTGATCACCGACAGCGGCTTTGAATTTCTCAGCGAGCGGCTCCCCCGCGATCCCGCCGATATTGAAAAAATCATGGCCGCAGCGGGAAAATCGCAGGCCGTCGCCGAGTTTTACTGGGATTTCGTGGCGAAATTTCGCAAAGACGGCTCTCCAATCACCACCCACGGCCGCGAAACCCAGTTGTACCGGAGCGAAAAAGGTGTCTGGCGTCTGGTGCACGTGCACTATTCCGGCATGCCAGTTACCGGCCAACGCGAAGGATTTTGATGAGACTTGTGAAGACCGAACCGCGACGCCTCATTGACCCACGCGAATCGGGCCACTTATACTATTTATTCGCGCAGAACACTTTTTCCCGTTCTGCGCGCCTCGTGGTATTCCATACGCGCCGCCTCGCAGAGCGTCCGTAGCCTGGAATTTACGAAATCAAACTGAAGGTATTGGACGAAAATGAGCAGTCTCAAAGCCACACAAATCCGCCCCGGCATGGTCTTGCTGCACGAAAACGAACTGTACACTGTGTTCAGCACCGACCACCGCACTCCGGGCAACAAGCGCGGTTCCATGCAGACCCGCCTGAAGAGTCTTCGCACCGGCACCATGATCGACTATCGCTTCCGCGCGGAAGAATTTGTCGAACGCGCCATCCTCGATGAAATCGAATTCGAATATCTCTATAGCGAAGGCGACAGCTTCCATTTCATGAACACGAAAACTTACGAGCAGATGGAAATGTCGCGCGAAGAACTCGGTGAAACCACCTACTATCTCGTTCCAAATACGATTGTAAAAGTGGAATTTCACGACGATAAAGCCATCGGCATCAATCTGCCGGACACAATGGATCTGCGCGTAACGCAAACCGAGCCCACCATCCAGAAAGCCACTGCCAGCTCGGTGATGAAACCAGCCACTCTCGAAACCGGCCTGGTCGTTCCCGTTCCCCCATTCGTCAACGAAGGTGATAAGATTCGCGTTGATACCTCCGAAGCCCGCTACGTCCAGCGCGTCGAGTAGTTTTTGTTTTTGTCGTTGCTTTCGCAGCGGCCGGTCTTCAGACCGGTGTTTTTGCGATTTTGATTTTCCGCCTCCGCAGCTGAGTTCAGTTCACGCTGAAATCAGAAGAGGTAGAAGAAAGCGCGAAGCGAGCAATCGCTTCGCGCTTTTCTTTGCGAACTCGTCAACCTGCCGGGCTTATCGCGGCGATGGGATTGCCGTGCCACACGCGACAGTCCGCCTGTCCCAGGGTTCATGTAGACGCGCATATCGACAATAGTGTAGTCGCTCCTTCCGGCTGATCAATTGTCTTCGGTACCGACGAGATGCTTGCGATCGACACCGGACACTTCAGTGATCCGGCTTTTGCTCCAGCCCGGCCCGCGATTGCCGGCGGATTCGCTTCGGCAAACGTGCTGCGCAGTGGCTGGTCCTGCGAACGACAAGGGCAAACCGGTCAGAAGCGTGGCTGCAAAACAGAATGTCTTCAGTTTCATGCCGGCTGGCTTATTGTAGTTTGCCAATCAGGGGCTGGTGGTGGGCCTGTGACTAAGCCTTGCTGGCGGCTTTTTTCTCGGCGAAGACGCGCGCGAAAATCGCGTCCACGTAGCGCAGGTGGCGCTGTAAATCAAAAGTATGTTCGAGAGCTTTGGCGTCGAGGAATTTTGCGATGCGCGAATCGTTGGCGACGCGTTCGCGAAAACTTGTATCGGTTTCCCACGCGGCCATGGCGTTTTCCTGCACCGCTTTGTAGGCATCGTCGCGCGGCATGCCCTTTTCGACCAAATCCTGCAGCAACTGTCCGGAAAAAACCAAGCCTTGCGTGGCATCGAGATTCTTCTTCATGCGTTCCGGAAAAACGCGCATGTCGGCAATCACTGCCGTCATTTTCGCCAGCATGTAATCGATCAGAATTGTTGAATCGGGAAGAATGATTCGTTCGACGGAACTGTGTGAAATATCGCGCTCGTGCCACAAGCCGATATTTTCGAACGCTGCGATCATGTTCGAACGCACCAGCCGCGCGAGGCCACTGATTTGTTCGCACACTACGGGATTGCGTTTGTGCGGCATCGCGGAACTGCCGCGCTGCTCGCCGCCGAACGGTTCTTCCGCTTCGCGTACTTCGGTGCGCTGTAAGTGACGAATTTCGATGGCAATTTTTTCCAGTGTCGCAGCGATCAGCGCCAGCGTGCTGAGGTAATGTGCGTGGCGATCGCGCTGAATTACTTGCGAAGCCACCGGCGCAACATTCAATCCCAAGCGCTGACAAATGCGCTCTTCGATTTCCGGGCCGAGGTGCGAAGCGTTGCCAACGGCGCCGGAGATTTTCCCGACGCGCATCTGCGCCGCGGCATCTGCAAAGCGTCCGATATTGCGTTGATTTTCCGCGTACCAATTGGCGACTTTCAATCCGAAGGTGATTGGCTCGGCGTGAATTCCATGCGTGCGTCCGATCTGCGGGGTGTTGCGAAATTGCTGCGCCCGGCGAGCGAGCACTTCGCTGAATTTTGCCAGCGCCTCTAGAATCAAGCTTGACGCATCGCGAACCAGCAGCGCCTGTGCGGTGTCCACCACGTCGTTCGAAGTCATTCCGTAATGCAGCCAGCGCGCCGCAGCAGGATCGCCGATGGATTCGCCGACGTTCATGGTGAACGCGATGACGTCGTGCTTCACTCGAGTTTCAATTTCATTGATTCGGACGGCGTCCACTTTTGCGCGGGCGCGAATGGTCGCGGCGGCATCTTTCGGAACTTCGCCGGATTCCGCGAGCGTCTCCGTGGCCGCTAGTTCGACCTCCAGCCACTTGGAGTATTTGTTGGCGTCGCTCCAGACGCGACCCATTTCTTCGCGGGTATAGCGTGCAATCAAGGTACGCTCCCTTTGTGCGTTCGGGGTAAGTCCTTTGTAATGATACGGTATTTCGACACGCCGGAGCGAAATAGAGGCGGAGCGAAGTTTTGCTTTGGCTACAAGCAAAAATCACCGCTCTGAAGACCGGTCGCTACCAACCCGGACGGCTAGCCGCTACCCGAGCGGGCAAAGGTCGGGAGACCTAACCGGGAAGGGGAAAACCTGTCTAATCGTGAGGATGCGAGAGAGCAGCGAAATGGCTGAGGCAACCGGCATCAGCGACGCGGCCGCAGTCGAGCGGACGCTGGCTGGCGAGCGTGAAGCCTATCGTGTGCTGGTCGAGCGGCACAGCGCCTACGTTTATCGCGTGGCATACCGAATGACAGGAAATTCGCACGATGCCGAGGAAGTGGTGCAGGAGGCGTTCTTGCGGGGGTACCAGAAATTGCAGCAGTTTGCGGGAAATGCAAATTTCGGAACGTGGGTGTATCGCATCGCCGCGAACTATGCGATTGACCGGCTGCGGCAGAAAAAGAATGAGGACGCGCGGCGGGAAGTTCCTTCGCGAGCAGCGGAAGGCGAATCGGAAATCGACCCGCTGAGCCAGTTGAAAGATTCGGCGCCATCGCCAGAGCGGCTGGCCGGCAGCGCGCAACTGGCGAAGAAAATGAAGGACGCCTTGGACACATTGACGCCTGCGGAGCGCACCGCGATTGTAATGCGGCACTGGGACGGCTGCGGAATCGAAGAAATTGCCGTGGTACTGAAATCCAACAGCAGCGCAGCGAAAAACACGGTGTTCCGGGCGGTACAGAAATTGCGGTCGGCGCTGAAACCGTTTGCGGAAGGACGCGGCGCGGCCAAGGCGGTGGGAACGGAATCATGAAACACACAACGGAAGAAGAACTGTTTGCTTACCGAGAAGGTGAAATGAAGGGACGCGAGACGATTGCGGCGCATTTGCAAGAGTGTGGCGAGTGCCGCGCGGAGCTGGAACGAATTGAAGAAGTGTTTCGGGCGTTGAATGCGATGCCGGTGCCCGATCCGGGCGAAGAATACGGGACAAAAGTGTGGCGGCAGATTGCGAATCGTCTGCCGGAGAGGCGCGTGAATTGGTGGACCGGATTTTTTTTCCCACGGCCATTGATGGCCATGGGAGCGGTTGCAGCGTTGCTGATCGTGGCGTTTCTTGCGGGGCGATATACCGGGCCAAAGAAACCGGTTGATGAAATCTTGGATGCGAGCAAAGTTCGCGAACGGGTTTTGGTGGTTGCAGTGGGCGAGCATTTGGGCAAATCCGAAATGATTTTGATGGAACTCTCTAACGCGCAGCCCGCAGCAGCCGGGAAAAAGCTGATCAACATATCGGCGGCGCAGCGACGCGCTGAAGACCTGGTTGAGGAAAACCGCCTGTACCGCCAGACCGCGCTGAATGGCGGGGACAACGCCATGGCCAACACCCTGGATGAACTGCAGCGAGTGCTGCTGGACGTAGCCAACAGTCCGGCGGAAGTGACGCCGGCGCAATTCCAATCGATCCAGAAGCGAATTGCGGCGCAGGGAATTTTGTTGAAGGTCCGGGTGGTCCGACAGGAATTGCGCGCGGGAGCAGCGGGAAGCAAACCCGCGCCTGCGCAAAAGGATTCGACACCGAAAGCGAGGAACAAAGCATGAGGATTGAAGGCGGACTGAAAAGAGTGATGGTCACAGGATTGATTGCGGGGCTGCTGGCCACGCCTGCACGGGCGCATGGACGGCAACCAGTACTCGGAGAAAACGTACCCGGAGAAAATGCAGCCGGTTTCGCGGAATCATTGCAGGAGCCCGATCACTTCAAAGCACAACAGAACCCACAAGACCGACTCGATGCGGAGCAGGATGCGCGTGACCGCGAGCAGGACCGGAAAGACCGCGAACAGGAGAAGAAAGAGCAAGCCCAGGAAAAACTGGAGCGGATGCAAGAGCTCTACGATGACGGGCGCGAAGAGTTGGATGACGACAAGTTTCAACAGGCGGAGCAAAAGTTTGCCGAATTGGCTCAACTTGGAGGGCCACAGACGGATGCAGCCCTGTACTGGAAAGCGTACGCGCAAAACCGGCAAGGCAAGAAAGACACCGCGCTGGCAACAATCGCCGAGTTGAAGCGGCGCTACGCGCAAAGCAAATGGAAGAGAGATGCGGAAGCCCTCGAAATCGAAGTGCGCCAGTCCACTGGACATCCCGTCAATCCAGAATCGCAAAGCGACGAAGAGTTAAAGACTTTGGCGCTGCAAGGCTTGATGAACAGCGATCCGCAGCGCGGGGTGCAAATGATCGAAAAACGGCTGGCTGGGACGGCATCGCCGAAGGATAAAGCGAAGATGCTTTTCGTGCTGGCACAAAACGGATCGCCGGAAGCGCGCGAGGTGCTGGGAAAAATCGCGCAAGGCCAGAGTAATCCGGAACTGCAGCGCAAGGCCGTCGAGTATCTGGGAATGTTTGGCGGCAACCACGCGGCCAACACGCTGGCGCAGATTTATGCCAACAGCAGCGACAGCGGAGTGAAACGCGCGGTCATCCAGAGCTATATGATTTCGGGAAATCGCGAGCAACTTTTAAATCTGGCAAGAGGAGAAAAGGACGAAACCCTGAAGCGCGATGCCATCCGCAACCTGGGCCTGGTTGGCGGCCTGAACGAATTGCAACAGTTGTATCAGTCAGAACCATCGTCGGAAATCCGGCGCGAGATTCTGCAGGGATTTTTCCTGGCCGGCGATTCCGACCGGATGGTGCAAGCGGCGCAAGGCGATAAGGATCCCGAACTCCGGCTGGCGGCCATCCGTAACCTGGGTCTGATGGGCAAGAGCGACATCCTACAGGGCATCTACGCAAAAGAATCCGATCGGCGCGCAAAAGAAGAAGTCTTGAACGCCTACTTCATCAGTGGAAACGCGAAAGCGCTGGTGGCTCTGGCAAAGAGTGAAAAGGATGCGGAGTTGAAGAAACGCGCGGTGGAAAAACTCTCTCTGATGAATTCGAAAGAGGGTAACGAGTATTTGATGGAGTTGTTGAGTAAATAAGAGAGTGATCTGAGATCGGCGAGAGAGATAAAGCGAAAACCTCGCGCCTTGAAAAGGAGTGACGATGAGAGCAAAGGCCGGCTTCGAACGAATGATTGCGGAAGCGGTTATCGTCTGGTTGATGGGCGCGACCCTTTGCCTGAACGCTGGCGCGCAGTCCGCGCCATCAAGCGGCAAACCGCAAACTACGCATGCGCAAGTGGAAGAGCGCGAAGTGAAGGTGGGACTGGCACAAGAAGTGGACGCTTGGGCGGCGGCGGCGGAGAAGGCGCAGTGGCTTGGCTACTCCGTACCAGCGGTGGCTCTTGATCGCCAAGTTTGCTGCGGCGATTATGGCGGCGACTGGAGCGGCGCAAGGGGCTGCGGTCGATGTCAACTGGAGCGATCGCACGACGAAAATAACTACAACCTGCAAAGGGGCGATGTGAAGCTGGAAGGCCCGAGCAACATCGTGGTTTTGTTCCGCGCGGAAGGCCGCAAGATTGGAAAAATCCGCGCGGTCTCCGAAGACTGCGTTTTGGATGCAGGCGGATTGCAGATCACCTGGTTGAACGGAGCTAAGCCTGCCGACAGCGTAAAGCTGCTGGAGCGATTTGTGGCCGGCAAGGAAACGGATGACCGTGGCGGAGAACGGCTCAGCCGCGGCGCGCTGACGGCGATTGCGATGCACGGAGATGCGTCCGCGGATCGGGCTATGGCTGGTTTTGCCGCAGCGGACAAGCCGGAAGGCATGCGCAGAGAAGCGGCGTTCTGGGCGGGCGAAGCGCGCGGCGCTGCGGGCGTGCAATTGTTGAAGCGCATGGCAAAGGAAGATTCGAGCAGCGATGTGCGGGCGCAGGTCACGTTTGCGCTGTCCATCAGCAAAGAAAACAACGCGGTGGACGAAATGATTCGCATGGCGCATGAGGATGCGAGCGGACACGTGCGGGGGCAGGCGCTGTTCTGGCTGGCGCAGAAAGCAGGCAAGAAAGCCTCGAGCGCGATTACCGGGGCCATCGAGAACGATCCGGACACTGAAGTAAAAAAGAAAGCGGTGTTTGCGCTTAGCCAGATGCCGAAAGACGATGGCGTGCCGAAATTGATTCAAGTGGCCGAGAGCAACAGAAATCCTGAGGTGCGAAAGCAGGCTATGTTCTGGCTGGGACAGTCGAATGATCCACGGGCGCTGGATTTTTTTGCGAGGGTGCTGGCGAAGTAGGACATCAAGTCGCCCGCCTCGGAAGGCGGCCGCTACAAATTCAGGGGCTTGAGTGGGACTTGTTGGGAGGCGAGGAGTAGTTCGCCGGCGAAAGCGCATTCGGCGGGGCGGCAACCGAGAGCTTGTTCCGCGGAAATTTTAACTACATCGGGATTATTGTTTTCCTGCGAGATGTGCGCGAGAACCAGATAGCGGGCGCGCGCGTCGAAGCCTTCCGGATCGGCAAGATATTCGCTGACGGCATGATTGGAAAGATGTCCGGTGCGGGAAAGCACGCGCTGCTTCACTACCCAGGGATAGGGACCCACCTTCAGCATTTCCAGATCGTGATTGGATTCGAGAACCAGGCAATCTGCGTCGCGCAGGTGCACTTTGACCAGTTCCGGCATGTAGCCGAGGTCGGTGACGATGGCCATTTTGATGCCGTTGGCGCGAAATGTGAAGCCCACTGGATCAGCGGCATCGTGTGGAATGGCAAATGCGTGAACGTCAATATCGCCGATGCTGAAATGCTGGCCGGCATGCACGGTTTCAACACCACGCAAACGCTTTTCCAGGCGGTCGGGAAGAACACGTTTTAGCGCGTCGAAGGTTGGTTCGGTAACGTAAAGCGGGGCTTTGTAGAGTCCGAGCATCTGGGGAAGGCCGTTGCAGTGATCGGAATGCTCGTGGGAGATGAGAATTCCGTCCAGCTGATCGATAGTAATGTCGCAGGCAGCGAGGCGTGCGAGCGTTTCACGTTTGCCGAGTCCGCAATCGATGAGGAGGCGGGTGCGCTCCGTTTCGAGCAACGTGATGTTGCCCGAACTGCCGGAAGCCAGAATGGAAACGCGCAAGCCGATCGAAGTTTCTCCAAAAATTTGCGGCGGCCAAGTCGGTTCAATCAGCCACAAAACAAATTTTTAGGATGATGGCAGAGCGCGGCAGACTCGTCAACGTACAAGACCGAGGTCGAGGAATTCTCCAGCCGCGTTCAAGCAAAGGCCTCTTCTTGGTCAAGTCAGAGCGTAGGATTAGGGGGCAAGGGAGTAGACGACGGTGACAGACGCTTCTCGTTCGACTATTCCAGGCTGGAGTTTGAGCATCGCAATTTTTGGTGCGGCAACGGCCATAGCGTACATCAACTCGCCTCCGCCGCCATCGGAACGCGCAAATCGAGCCAGTGGGCCTGACGAATTCACTATTGAAACGATTTCTGCCAGCTTCAATCCGGATTGCGCCGCGGTTTGTTCAGCAAGTTCTTTGGCGCGCTTCAAGGCCGCGCCGTACGCTTTAGCCTCCAACTGTTTGTCGTCGGCAACCGACCAATCAACCTGCTCAATTTGATTTGCACCCGCGGCCACCGCTAGGTCTACAATTTTTTGCGCTTCAGCCGCTTTGGAATGGATCTCCCATTGCTGACTTGCTGTGAACCTGGTGGATTGACTGGCACTGGTTCCGTAGCGCTGTTGGTCCGGTCCTAGATTGAGCCTTTCCGTCGCCACAGCCTCCTTAGGCACTCCGGCATCCAGCAGTGCCTGCAAAATCTTGTTGGTCGCACGAGCATTCTCGGCATAGGTAGCATCTTTGGTAACGGCCTGATTTTGAAAACCGATTTTGATGGTTGCGGCCTCCGCAGTGACACGGACTTTTTCCGTCGCGCTGATTTCGATTGTTCGTTGCTCGGGACTTGAGGGCCGCGACTGAGCACATAAAAAGGACGGAGCAAAAAAGACCAGAACATTCAATACCAAACCATGGCTGGACATTCGCAATCTCCTGGCTAGTTTCGACACCGGGAAAAGCGGATTTGTGCCAATGGGAACACACCCGGCAGGAAAAGGTTACCTATAGCGAGATCAACAGGCGAGGCGGGAGCGTTCGAGAGAGAAGCCGTTGACAGGGCCCAACACGGTCGCGGAGATTATCTCGGTACGGAAAAATTCCTGGGCCAGAGTTTGCACCTCTTCGCGAGTGACGGCTTCGATGGAGGCAAGAATTTCGTCGAGCGAATAGAAGCGGCCAAAATACAGTTCCTGGCGCGCGAGATTGGACATGCGGGAACTGGTTGACTCGAGCGAAAGCATCAACGAGCCCTTGAGGTGATTCTTTGCGCGGAGGAGTTCTTCGTCGCTGACCAGCGATTCCTTCATGGAGCGGAATTCGGCCAGGGTGAGGTCAAGTACTTCGCCAACGGTTTCTTTTGCCGTGCCGGCATACACGGTGAACATTCCCGCATCGGAGTACGGCGTAATTTCACTGAAGACGGCGTAGGCCAGGCCGCGTTTTTCGCGGATGTTCTGAAAAAGGCGCGAGGACATGCCGCCGCCAAGAAGATTGTTGAGCACTGCGATGCCGAAACGGCGTTCATGGGCGATCGGAAGCGAGGGTACGCCGAGGCAGAGATGGACCTGCTCGAGATCTTTTTTGCGCTCCACGTGGATGGGCGCGTCAGTTTTCGGCGGTTCATGCTGATCGAGGCCGTGCGTGGGCGTGAGGTGGCCGAATTCGCACTGCACGAGTTCGAGAACTTTTTCGTGGGGCACGTTTCCGGCGGCGGTGACCAGCAAGTGATTGGGCGCAAACCATTCGCGGAAGCGGGTCTGCAGCGCTTCACGCGAAAATTGGCGCACGGTGTCGGGAGTGCCGAGAATCGGGCGGCCGAGAGGATGTTCAGGCCAGAAGCCGCGCGTGAAAATCTCGTGCAGCAGCGATTCCGGATTGTCGAGATCCATCTTGATCTCTTCCAGGACTACCTGGCGCTCTTTTGCCACATCGTCGGAATCAAATAGGGGGCGCAGGCAAAGGTCGGAAATAATGTCGAAAGCGATCGGGAGGTGGTCGTCGAGAACTTTGGCGTTGAAGCAAATCTGCTCTTTGGAGGTAAAGGCGTCGAGCATGCCGCCGATAGAATCCATTTCGCGGGCGATGGATTCGGCAGAGCGCCGCTCCGTGCCTTTAAAGACCATGTGCTCCATGAAATGAGCCAGCCCGTTCTGGTTCGTGGCTTCGCGGCGGGAGCCATTGCGAATCCAGACGCCAATGGAGACGGAACGGACGTGACGCATGGTTTCGGTCACGACGATGAGACCGTTGGGCAAAGCGTGCCGCTGGATATCGCGCTGTTCGGCAACCATACAGAGATTGTGACACACCGAGGGAGGCAGTGGCGAGCGCCGAGTAGCGGATCGGGCAAACGCTGAAACCGGCACTGCTCGCGCTACAGCAGTTTTTCGTCGGGATGCAGCTTGCCGTATTCGCTGGTGTAGTGGAGCGGAACGTCGGCGTAGGTGCCTTGGTCGCGGTAATACACTTCGCACATGTCGAAGGGCTTGGAGTAAACGTGGATGCTGACGGCGCGCTGGCTGTATTCGGGGAGATTCAAAACCTGGTGCACAGGTTCGAGCGGATTGACGTAGGCGGGGTGAGCTGCATCCATTTCGTAAGTGTCGGTGGCAATGAGGTCGCACGTGTTCTGCGCGGCGTCGTGGTGTTCCACGCGGAAATTTTGCACTTTTAGGCGGCCGATCGGGGCCGACATCCAACAATTCTGGTCGCGATGATTGTGGATGCGGCTGAATTGGCCGACCTCCCAGCAGATGGCCATGCACTCGAACACGTCGTTCTTGAAAATGAGGTTGCGGGTGTAGCTGCCTTTGGAGAAGAAGAGATATTTTTCGAGCGACTCTTGACGGATGGCGTGGTGGAGGATGTAATCCTGAACAATTTCGAGCGTGAAGTTGCGGTCGGGTATTGCCGCGAGATTTTTGACCCAGTCGGCGATGACCAGTTGTTCGATGGCGAGTTGTTCGGACATGAAATGGCCTCCGAGAGGAAAGTATAACGCTAAGTGCGATAATCTGGAGCAGCGGTTGGGAAAGACGAGGGCATGGAATTACTGGGAAAATCACGGGAGGAGTTGCGAGCGCTGTGCGTTGCGATGGGAGAGCCTGGCTATCGCGGCGATCAGTTGTATCGCGCGTTATATGCTGAGCGGATTTTTGATTTGTCGCGGGTGACGAATCTTCCTGCTGGTTTCCGCGAGAAGCTGGCGGCGGAAACTACGGTGACGTTGCCGACGGTGCGGCAACGTTATAGGTCAACGGATGGCTCGGTGCGGTACTTGCTGGGGCTGGGCGAAGAAAAGGCTTTTAACACAGAGGACGCAGAGAAGAAAAAGATAAAGAGAAGCGCTTCGGTGGAAGCGGTGTTTATGCCGAGTGAGGCGCGGCAGACGATTTGCATTTCCACGCAGGCTGGGTGCGCGGTGGATTGCCAGTTTTGCATGACGGCGCAGCTGGGGTTAATTCGCAATTTAACTGCTGGAGAAATTCTGGCGCAGGTTCTTCTGCCGTTGGAGGAGCACAAGGAAACGCTGACGCCGCAGACGAACGTGGTGTTGATGGGGCAAGGCGAACCGCTGCTGAACTATGACCAGGTGATGGCGGCCATGGCGGTATTGCTCGACCAATCGGGCATCGGGCTGGCGCCGAAGCATGTGACACTTTCGACCAGCGGCATTGTGCCGGGGATCGAGCGGCTGGCAAAGGAAACGCGGCGGCCGAAGCTGGCGATTTCCCTGAATGCTTCGAGTGATGCGCAGCGCGATGTGTTGATGCCGATCAACAAGAAATATCCTTTGAGCAAATTGCTCGCGGTGTGCAGGGATTTTCCGCGCGGAGCGCGCGAGTACATTACGTTTGAATATGTTTTGCTGGGCGGTGTGAACGATACTGCGGAGGATGCGAAGCGCGTGGCGCGGTTGATGGCGGACCTTGGGCGCGTGAAAGTGAATCTGATTCCGTGGAATCCCGGTTCCCTGCCCTACAAAGAGCCGCGCGAGGATAGCATTGAACGGTTCCACAAAATTTTGTTGGAGCAAGGCATTCCGGCGTTTACCCGCTATTCGCGGGGCCGCGATGTGATGGCGGCTTGCGGGCAATTGGCCTTGAACGAGGTCCGTGACACTCCACTGCCGGTTATCGCCTAGAATCAGGCGCGACCCTTTCTTCGGGCTTCTGTACCTAACGAGATCCTCGATGAAGCAGCCTGCTGGAAGCCGGCAAACGGATTCCGCACTCTCAGGCTGCCGAAAGATCGCCCATCCTGAAGATCTTCGCTATACAGGATCCCGCATTGGCTTTCACTCGCCGAGGCCACAATCAGGGAGTCGTACCAGGAAAGCGAATACCGCCGGCTCAGAGTCAATGCTTCCATGTACAACGAATAAGAAGAATGCACCACCAGCAGCAGACCGAAGGTTGTCGCAAGATATTGCTCGGCTTCAGCGAAAGTCATCTTGGGAGTGAAGCGGCGGAAAGCGACGCTAAGAAATTCCTGAACTACCTGATAACTGACCACTCCTTTTCCTGAGCCGATGGCATGGTCTACCAGCTCCACGGCGCGATCTCGCTTGCCGCTGGGATTTGCGGACAGCGAATACACAAAAATATTTGTGTCGAGAAAGAACCTATCGTTCATTCATCTCTTCGCGATTGTATCTGCCCCCCGGAGTCAATATGCTTGAGACGCTCCATCAGGGCGCGATATTGCTGAACATTGCCCTTGCGCGCGGCATAGGCTGCCAGCCACTCCCGAAACGCGACATTCAGAGTTTTGTGCTCAGCTTTCGCGACTTCGCGGGCTCGCTCGATAAGGTGTTCGTCAGCGCTGAAGGCAACGTTCTTCACGAGTACACGAGATCCGTGCACACGTCAGCTCGAACTCAATTCAGCCTGTCGCAAACCGACCACAGAGAACAGGCGGCCAGACTTTGCTCCTGCTTGGCGATAGCTGAAGAAAAGGCCGGTGTGGCAGGCGGTGCAGAGATTGCTGACGAAGATGTTGGCGTCGCGCAGGCCGGCGGCCAGGAGTTGCGAGCGATTGGCTTTGCGCAAATCCAGGCGAACGTTTTTGGGCAGTGGCTGATGGCCGGGCGGCATCATGTTAAGCCATTGCAGAGGGTTGGGCTCTTCTCCGGTGCGAAGTTCGTCGAAGTATTCTGCAGCGTCGGCGAATTGCGAGGTGAATTCGCTGACCAGTTCGGTGCCTACTTCGTAGCAACAGCGGCCGATGGCAGGGCCGAGCGCGGCGAGAATGTGGGCGGGGTTTGAACCGAAGTGCTTGCGCATTTCACCGACGGTTTTTTCTGCAATGCGAGCAAGAGTGCCGCGCCAGCCAGCGTGAATGGCGGCAACAGCGCGCTTCTTTGGATCGACCAACAAAATGGGAACGCAATCGGCGGTTTGGACGCCGAGGAGCATGCCACGCGAATTCGTGAACGATGCATCGCCTTTGCGTGGTTCCATTGGCGGAGCGGCTAGGAAAAGTGCGACTGCTGAATGAAACTGTTGCAACAGAACAAGGGGTGAACCGGTTGCGCCGATGGCGACCTGGAAGGCCTTGCGATTTTTCAGGACATTTTCACGTTGGTCCCAGTCGGTGAATCCGAGATTGAGAACCTGCTCGCCGGAATTGAGTATGCTGGCTCCGCCCGCTCTGGTGCTGAAACCGTGGACCAGCCACGGGAATTTTTTGAGTGGAGCGAGTTCGAGTATTTGCGTGCCTTGCACGGCTCTGAGCGACCAGGGGGCAGCTATTGCGGGACGTGGCGGGAGACGCGGAGCCGGCTTGCCGGGAAGACGACGTAGACGGGAACTTTTGGCTGCGGTCGGCATCGTCTCAGTATAATCGCAAAGCGGTCTTGGTATTGCGGCGCGCGATCGGCCCGGAAAGATACGAAGGCTGATCTTTCCCGCAGGCAAGGAGCTGAATGATCATTGGAATGGGTATTGATGTGGAGGAAGTGGAACGGGTACAGGGCGCGATGGAGCGGCAAGGTGAACGCTTCTTGAAAAGAATTTTTACGCAGAAAGAGCGGGCGTACTGCGAGCAGTTCAAGGATAAGTACGAGAGGTACGCGGGACGGTTCGCAGTAAAAGAAGCGGCGATGAAAGCGTTGGGGACAGGCTGGAGCCGCGGTGTGCGGTGGGTTGATATTGAAGTGTTGCGGTTTCGCGGAGGGCGGCCGACCTTGGAGCTGAAGGGCGAGGCCCGGAAAATAGCGGATCGATTGGGCGTGAAGAACATTGCGATCAGCATTACGCATACTCCGAAACAGGCTATGGCGCAGGTGATTTTTGAAAGCTAAAGAAGAAGAAAGAGAAAAGATAACGCCGAGGCACAGAGGGCGCTGAGCAAGCGCAGAGAACGGAAAAACGGCAGCCTGGCTGCGGCACTGCGAAAACCGGGATGAAGCCCGGCACTAGCAACATCAAAAACCACTTCACGGAAAGTTGCGAAAATTGGTCCTGCCGTCTTTACTTCACAACCAGGAAGGGGCCGACGGCCAATGCGTCCACGCCTGCGCAGTAGAAGCTGCGGACGGCGGAGCGGGGATCGGTGACTAGCGGCTCGCCGAAGAGATTGAAGGAAGTGTTGACGAGAATGGGGGCGGGGGCGGATTCGCCGAATTTGTGGAGCAATTTCCAGAATAACGGATTGGACTGTTTTTCTACGGTGTGGACGCGTACAGCAGCGCCGTTGAAAGCGAAGCGTTCGAGTCCGGCGATGGGATTTTTCAGATCGCCCAGCGAGGCCATGAAGCGGCAGTTGGGGCCGCAATCGAAAAATTCGTGAGCACGTTCGGCGGGAACGGAAAGCGCAAAGGGATGAAACTCTTCGCGGTGCTTGATGAACTGGTTGACGTTGTCGAGCACGTATTCATTGAAGGGCGAGGCCAGCAGGCTGCGATTGCCGAGAGCGCGATGGCCGAATTCGCTGCGACCCTGGCACCAGGCGACGATTTTGCCACGGTCGAGGAGATGGACAGTTTCTTCGATCAACTGGTCTTCACCGGATGGGTATTTGTAGACGATTTTGCAGTTGTCCAGGACGGCTTTGATTTCCTGTGAAGTGGGCTCAGGGCCAAGCCCGAGCGATGCAAGCGGGGCGCGTCCGGAGCGGCCAGAGGCTTTCTTGCGCGCCAGGAATGCCGCGCCGAGCGAAGTGCCTGCGTTACCTGCAACCGGCTGGACGTAGACATTGCGGAAACTGCTGCGCTGCTCGAGCGCACGGACCAGCAAGACATTCTGAAAAACGCCTCCCGCGAGGCAGAGCGAATCGGCGCCTGTCGCTTCGCGGAAGTGTTCGGCCAGCTGGAGAATCATCTCTTCCAGAACATCTTGCGCGCTGCGGGCAAGCGCGGCGTGAACCGTGCGGTCGGTGGGAGTCGCGGATCGGGACAAGCCAAGTTCCCGGTAGAGGCGCGGGGAAAAAACGCCTGTGCCGTCAGAACCCGCAGAGAAATACTTGCGATCCAACACCGGCAAGCCTTTTGCATTCCATACGAAGAGTTTTCTAAACGATTCGAGATAGCCAGGTTGACCATCCTTACTGAGCCATTGCAGTTTGTGCTCATCGCGATGCGGGCGGAGGCCGACAAGCTGCGTGACACGGGAATAGAACCAGCCGAGCGAGTTCGGAAAGGAGAGCGCATGAAGCGATTTAATGTGGTCATCTTCGCCGAGTGCGACGAGTCCGGAGTTGCCGCTGGCTCCGTGATCGAGGGTAAGGATCAGGGAACGGGAAAAATCGGAAGTGTAGAAAGCGCCGGCAGCGTGACAGAGATGATGATCGAAACGGGAAAAGCGGCGACCGGCAAGAAGCTGGCGAAGGTGGGCCAGCGCGGATTCGCGATCAGAATTTTTGCGGCGGGTCCGTTTGGACACCGAGCCGCGGTCAGCGAGAGCAATTGCGCCGATATCGGAGAAGCGAAGGCCGGACGAAGCGAGCACGCTGGCGAGCGCAAGATGCGGAAGGGCCTGCGGGTCGTTGGTGCGGCTGATTTTTTCTTCCTCGATGGCGGCGAGGATATTGTGGCTATCGAAGAGGGCGACGGATGCGCCGGGACCTGGAGTGGCGATGCCGAGAATGTTCACTGTTAGGAGTTCCTTCGAGTGCGGATTGGGTAGTGATTCATAGGTTGAGATCCTGAACCTATCCTTGTCGGATAGGTTCAGGATGACCAAGCTTTAGCGGTTCGCAATGAAAAGCCTCGAGGGGTTGACGATGACTAAACTCGACCGGTTGAGGACGACCAAGCTCTCCGCATTCTTGCACGCACGGGGCGCAAATGTATTGCGGGCTGCCAGAGCATACCGCATCCACGAATTGGTTCGGTTGCCAGGAACCTGCAAGGCGGAGCTTGAGAAAATTGGAAGAGAGAGCGGGGATCCATTCGCTTGAGCCGGTGGAATCGGAATGGCGGAGGGTGAGAAGCGAAAGAGTGCGGCCGGATTGCAGGCGATGGAATGAAGCGGACTTCTCTTCGCTGAGGGCGCGGAGTTCGCGGGCGCGGCGTTTGATGGTGGCGGGCGCAACGTGATTGTGCAGAGCCGCGGCGCGAGTGCCGGGGCGGACGGAGTAAGAGAAAACATGGAGATAGCTGAAGGGACGCGATTCGATGAAATTCATGGTGGCGGCATGGTCGCCTTCGGTTTCGCCGGGAAAGCCGGCGATGACATCGGCGCCGATAGCTGCATGCGGGAGTTGTTCACGGATGAATTCGATGCGGCGGGCGTAATGCTCGGAGCGATACCAGCGATGCATGGCGGCCAGGATTTTATCGGAGGCCGACTGCAGCGGCATGTGGAAATGATCGGCGAGACGCGGCGAAGATGCAAAGAGTGCGACCACATCGCGGGTGATGTCTAGCGGCTCGATGGAGCTGAGGCGGAGGCGTGCGACCGACGTTTGGTCCAGGATCTTGCGGAGGAGATCTGGAAAATGGTGGCGCGGGGAAAGGTCACGTCCCCAGGCGCCGAGATTGATGCCGCTGAGGACGATTTCCTTGTGGCCGGACTCTGAAAGCTGGCGGATTTCGTCGAGGATCTTTTCAGGAGGAAGGCTGCGGCTTTTGCCGCGGACGAAGGGGATAACGCAGAAGGCGCAGCGGTTGTTGCAGCCGTCCTGGATTTTCAGCGTGGGGCGAGTGTGATTGTTTTCCCCGCCGAGGACTGGGGCGACGAGGATGTCGTGTTGATCGAGGATGTCGCCGATCAGGATTCGTGCCCGTTTGCGCGGTGCGTAGGCAGTATCCGGATTGGTTGCTGAATCGGGCGCAGCATCCTGCGCCGCTACGAAAGAAAGTTGGCGCGAACGGAGCAGATCGTCAGTCGAAACGAAAGGATGTGGTAAGGGGTTGCAAAGAGCGAAAGAGGAGAGAAGATCGGGGATTTGGGGTTTGTGGGAGTTGCCTACTACATAGGAGACGCCGGGGAGGGCAGCTAGTTCTTCTGGGGCGCGTTGCGCGTAGCAGCCGGTGACGATGATGCGGATGGCGGGATTTGTGGCGTGGAGTTTGCGGATGGCGTCGCGCGCCTGAGCGTCTGCGGCGGCGGTCACGGTGCAGGTGTTTAGGACGACGACGTCGGCGGCGTTTGCGGAATTTGCAAGGGTGCAACCGCGGTCGAGGAGTTGCCGTTCTATGGCGGCACCGTCGGCCTGGGTGGCGCGGCAGCCGAACTGTTCGATGTGGAAGGTGAGCATACGTCATTAGGATAGCAAAGAGTGGCGGACGAAGAAGATGCTAGCAAAGCGCGCTACAGAAAGAGCTGCGGCAAAGCCGCTGCTACACGAAGAAAGATGGCGATGCTGAAGGTCGCCGCTACAAAATCGAGAAACAGACCAAGGAGATCGCGGCTAGTCGGGGAAGCGGTAGCGGATGATGCACCAGAGGGCCTGCAGGCCGTCTTTCCAGGTGATTTTTTTGCCTTCTTCGTAGGTGCGGCCGGCGTAGGAGATGGGAACTTCGTAGATGCGCCATTTCCCTTTCGCGACTTTGGCGGTGATTTCCGGTTCGAAGCCGAAGCGATCGGATTTCAGCTGGATGCCCTGCAGGACTTCTCGGCGGAAGACTTTGTAGCAAGTTTCCATGTCGGTGAGTTTGAGGTTGGTGAAGATATCGGAGAGCAGGGTGAGCGATTTGTTGGCCACGTAGTGCCAGAAATAGTGGACGCGCTGCGGGCCGCCGAGAAAACGAGAGCCGAAGACTACATCGGCGCGGCCGTCAAGGATGGGTTCGAGTAGTTTGCCGTAGTCGCGTGGATCGTATTCGAGGTCGGCATCCTGGACGAGAATGATGTCGCCGGTGACTTCGGCGAAGCCGCGACGGAGGGCTGCGCCTTTGCCCTGATTCTTAGTTTGAAAAAAAATGCGAAGATCGCGGAGAGGAATGCTGTCCGCGCCATCCATGGCGGGCGCAGAGGATTCGCCGGCGTTTTGGAGTTGCAGCATTTTCTCGAGGATCTGTCGGGTGCCGTCGGTGGAACAATCGTCGACGAGAATGATTTCTTTGCGAGGCTCGGTTTCGATTACGCGGCGAAGGATTTCGTCGATGGTGGCGCGTTCGTTGTAAACGGGGATGACAACGGAGAGTTTGGGATCGACGAGAGCGAGAGGGTTGTGGCGTGGATAGGCCATAGCTGTTGAGGAGAAAGTGTAACGGTGGAGTGGAAGGCGAGTAAAGCAGGAAGGAATTGGGGATCAGCCGCAACAAAAGGCAGCGGCATAAAGCCGCCGCTACAAAAGCAAGATGGCCACCTTAAGGCGGCCGTCATGAAGAAAGGCCAGGGTTACGCTTCGGGAGCCATGCGGCGTTGGAAGGTGAGGAGGATGAGGTCGGCGCGGCGTCGTACGCCAAATTTGTTAAGGAGATTGGAAACGTGGAATTTTACGGTGCGCTCGGCGATGTTCAGTTTGCTGGCGATTTCTTTGTTGGAGAGATTTTCCAGGAGCGAATCGAGGACTTCCTGTTCGCGGCGGCTGAGATTGGCGACGGAATCGGATTTGAGGCGGCGGCTCTGGCCGGAAAGAATGGAGTCCACGAAACCTGAGAGGACGGTGCGTGGAACCCAGAAACCGCCGGTAGCGACAAGGGGCAGCGCGCGGATGAGCTGATCGCGCGCTTCGGTGTAAGTGAGGATGCCTTTTACGCCGAGACGAAGCAAAGAAAAGCTGTTGGCATCCTGATGGGCTTCGCCGACGACGATGAGGCGGGC
>WNFR01012078.1_pt1 | contig 21089 bp, 21 predicted proteins | sample 5400221 | NCBI WGS metagenome assembly WNFR01 (sample SAMN13153357, study PRJNA577476) | soil metagenome | isolation source: 40 cm soil under Madrone tree | place: USA:California | collected 2016-06-14 | reverse complement strand
GAAGTCAGGAACGGCGACGTTGTAGCACCGGCCAATTATAACGGGGGTGGACAAATCGTGATTGCCGGTTCTAAGGCGGCAGTTGCTCGTGCTATGTCGCTCGCCAAGGAGCGTGGCGCAAAACGGGCTTTGAATCTACCCGTCAGCGCCCCGTTTCACTGCCAGCTTATGCAGCGAGCCGCCGACGGATTAGAAAAGGTTTTAGATGATATCGACGTCCGCCCTTTTTCCATCGGCGTGATCACAAACGTCGAGGCGGACGTCAACCTGGACCCCAGCCGTGTGAAGTCTCTCTTGCTAGAACAAGCCATGCAGCCGGTCCGATGGGAAGAATCGGTTCGCACGCTCGAACGGCTCGGTTGCGTTCACATATGGGAGATCGGACCGGGGAAGGTGCTCAAGGGGTTGATCAACCGTATTAGTCCGACATTGAGAACAGAAAATTTTGAGACTCCGCGAGATCTCGCCAATCTCTCCGTAGAGCAGCTTTGATGAGTTTAGAGGGTCAAATCGGATTAGTAACGGGCGGGAGCCGGGGAATTGGTCGGGCCATTGTTTTAGCGCTAGGTCGCCTGGGAGCGTATGTGATCATCAACTATCGCGGCAATCATGGAGCAGCCACTGAGACCTTGCAAGAACTGGTCAAAAGGGGTGGCCGCGGCGAGCTCGGGCAGTTTGATATTTCAAACGAAGGTCAGATAGAAGAGGCGGTCAAGAAAATCGTTGACCAGCATAAAAAAATTGATATTCTGGTCAACAACGCTGGCGTAACCTCTGATAATCTGTTGATCCGAACGAAGTCAGAGGATTGGGACCAGGTTGTCGGGACCAACCTCAAGGGCACGATCTTTTGCACCAAAGCTGTGTCCCGAGTGATGATCCGCCAACGATATGGCAGGATCATTAATCTGTCATCGGTGGTGGGCCAGATGGGTAATGCGGGACAGTCACTTTATGCTTCGAGTAAATCAGGCATTATTGGATTCACCAAAGCCATTGCAAGGGAACTTGCCTCAAGGGGCATTACGGTGAACGCGGTCGCCCCAGGTTTTGTCGAAACCGAAATGACGGGGCAATTATCCGCCAAGTTGCAAGAGGAATGCTTGCGTTCTATACCACTGGGCCGCTTCGGTAACTGCGACGAGGTCGCGGAATTGGTGGTTTTTCTTGCGGGGGCTGGTGCTGGATATATTACCGGACAAGTGCTTAATGTTAATGGCGGACTTTACATGTAAGGAAACCGTAGGTAGGAGGTGAGAAAAGATGGCAGCATCTGTTCAGGCTAGGGTGAAGGAAATCGTCTGCGAGCAACTTGGGGTGAGTGAGGAGGAAGTAACTCCTGAAGCCTCCTTTATCGAAGACCTGGGAGCCGATTCTCTGGATATCGTGGAGTTGGTGATGGCATTGGAGGAGGAGTACGAGATGGAGATATCCGACGAGGACGCGGAAAAAATCAAAACTGTCCAGGACGTAATCACCTACATCGATAGCCACCGTTAGTTTCTCCAGGTTGCAGCAAGGCATGAAACTGGCTCGGTGGTGGCTCAAAGCAATCACCGCAAATCGAACTGGAGATCGCAGGCGTCGTGGTGTTGAAACAATCCGGTTCCTGCGATTTTCTTTATTTCAAAACTAATCGAGTAAAACGAGAGCGACTCTGGATCGAGAGCGCACTCTAATGATGATCGCCATCGGTAGTGACCACGGCGGAGTGGAGCTTAAGGACTATTTGATCGGCTTTCTCCGTTCCAAAGACGTGGACGTGCGGGACTGCGGAACCCACGGGCGCGAATCCGTCGACTATCCAGATTTTAGCCGCGAAGTCTCTGTGCGCGTTGCCCAAGGAGAGGCCGAGCGAGGAATCCTGATCTGTACGAGCGGAATCGGCATGTCTATTGCCGCCAATAAATTCCCCGGGGTTCGTGCCGCTTTGGTGGCGGATCTCGATGGCGCGAGAACGAGCCGCGAACACAATGATGCCAACATCCTTGTTCTGAGTGGGGCGAAAACGGAGAAACCAATAGCAGAAAAGATAGTAGAAACGTGGCTCCGAACGTCCTTCGCCGGCGGAAGGCACCAACGGCGTGTGAAAAAAATCACGCAGATCGAGCAAGACTTGGGTATCCATATCAGTAACGATCAGATCAAGAAATAACGGTACAAAGGAAACATGAGTATGTCCTTTCTGAAGCAAGTTGATCCCGAAGTTTTTTCGGCCATTCAAAAAGAAACCGAGAGGCTTGAGCAAAACCTGGAACTGATCGCCTCGGAAAACGTAGTGAGTGAAGCGGTGTTGGAAGCCCAGGGCTGCGTCATGACCAACAAATACGCCGAAGGCTATCCGGGAAAAAGGTATTATGGTGGCTGTCAGTTCGTCGACGAGGTTGAATCGTTGGCGATTGCGCGCGCCAAAGAGCTATTCGGCGCGGATCACGCTAACGTTCAGCCCCATTCCGGTACACAGGCGAACATGACCGTATATCTGTCCGCACTCAAACCAGGAGATAGCTATCTTGGCATGAACCTGGCTCATGGAGGGCATCTGTCGATGGGTAGCCCGGTGAATTTCTCCGGAATGCTTTATCGTGTCATCCCTTATGGTGTTTCCGAGAACTCTGAGACTATAGACTATGACGAACTCGAGCGGTTGGCAAAGGAGCACAAACCGAAGTTGATTGTGGCCGGCGCCAGCGCCTATCCGCGAATTATCGACTATGCAAAATTTCGCAAAATCGCGGATGAGGTGGGAGCTCTGCTCATGGTGGATATGGCGCATATCGCGGGGTTAGTGGCGGCGGGCTTGCATCCGAGCCCGGTGCCCTGCGCGGACTTTGTTACTACAACGACTCATAAGACACTGAGAGGGCCCCGGGGTGGAATGGTCCTGTGCCGGGCAGAGCATGCCAAGACCGTCGATAGCAAGGTGTTTCCGGGGATGCAAGGCGGACCGCTCATGCACGTGATCGCCGCGAAAGCGGTGGCACTGAGAGAGGCATTGAGCTCTGAATTCAAGCTATACCAGCAGCAGATCGTAAAAAATGCCCAGGCATTGTCGAAAGCCTTGATGGCGCAGGGCTTCCGGTTGACCTCGGGCGGAACAGACAATCACTTGATGCTGGTGGACCTGCGAAAATCCGAGTTGACCGGCAAGGTTGCGCAAGAAACGCTGGATAAGGCGCGCATCACAGTCAATAAGAATGCGGTTCCTTTCGATACGCGCTCTCCGTTCGTCACCAGCGGCATTCGAATTGGCACGCCGGCGGTGACGACTCGGGGCATGAAAGAGAAAGAGATGGAGCAAATTGCCGGTTTCATCGTCCGTGCGCTCAATCACGTCGCTGATGAACCGGCGCTCCAAACCATTGCCAACGAAGTCGCGGAGCTGTGTAAGAAATTTCCGGTCTATCCAAAACGGCTTTCACGCCGGTAAGCAAGCCGTTGTGTTGGTCGCCGGCGTCCACCCAAGATTGGCATGATTGCCCACGGTTTTTTCCTGACTTTCGGCCAACGATGAATCCATACATTAGGTGCTCCGCATGAAGTGTCCCTTCTGCCATGAGACGGATAACCGCGTTATTGATTCGCGCTTGAGCAAAGACAGCAATATGATCAGGCGTCGGCGAGAGTGCTCCCATTGCAATCGGCGGTTTACTACTTATGAGCGGGTAGAGGAAATGATGCCGCTGGTGGTCAAGAAAGACGGTCGGCGAGAAAGCTATGACCGGATTAAAATCATTAACGGGCTGAAGCGAGCCTGCGAAAAGCGTCCGGTGAGTATCAACACTATTGAAACCATTGCCGATCGCATCGAACGAGATCTTCAAGAGCGGGGAGAAAAGGAAATTCCTAGTTCCGCCATCGGCGAAACTCTCATGCGGGAGCTTCATGATACGGATCAGGTGGCCTACGTTCGCTTCGCCTCAGTATACCGCTCTTTCAAAGATATTAATGAATTCATGGTTGAGTTGGAGGAACTGATTAAAGAGCGGAAAAACGTGCCGGCAACGAACTCAATCCGGCCGAGGAGGGGATAGTTACTTTGTCCGACCGGTCTTCGACGGACTTGGACAAACGATACTTGCGCATGGCTTGTCGTCTCGCTCGAAAAGCCGCAGGGCGGACGAGTCCTAATCCAATGGTCGGCGCAGTGCTGGTGCGAGGCGAAAAAGTCATTGCCAGCGGTTTTCACAGAATGGCCGGGGAAGACCATGCAGAAATCGTCGCTCTCAAGCGCGCGGGGACGAAAGCCAGGGGAGCCACTCTCTACATCAACCTGGAACCCTGCAGCCATTATGGGCGCACACCGCCCTGTTCCGACGCACTGATAAACGCTGGCATCAAAACAGTCGTTGTCGGCATGAAAGACCCAAATCCGCTGGTTGCGGGCAGGGGATTTCGTCAGCTCAGGCGGGCAGGCATCGAAGTCCGGGTCGGTCTTCTGCAACAGGAATGTCGGACCCTCAATGAGGCATTTGCAAAGTATATTACTCGAGGGATACCCTTCGTAACGCTCAAGCTGGCAGCCTCTCTGGACGGGAAAATCGCTGCGGTGACAGGTGACGCGCGCTGGATCAGTAGCGAGGATTCCCGTCGCACGGTTCATCAGCTGCGGAATCAGGTGGATGCTGTGGTTACTGGAGTGGGAACGGTCATAGCCGACGATCCGCAGTTAACCTGCAGAATTCCGAACGGTCGAAATCCGTGGCGAGTGATTCTGGATTCCCGTTTGCGCATTCCTCTTTCCGCCAAGCTTTTGCGTCAACGCGATCCGGAAAAGAACATTATCGTAACAGGCGATCGGTCGTCGCAAACAAAAATCCGCGCGCTTGAATCTTTGGGGGCGCGGGTTTGGCGGGTAAAACTCCGGCATGGAAGAATTTCCTGGACCAGAATCTTAAGGCCACTCGCGGCGGAGGGGGCGCTTAGCGTAATGATCGAGGGGGGTGCGACGACTGCGGCTTGGGCGTTGCAAGAAAAAGTAGTGGATAAAATCTTGTTTTTCTTCGCGCCGATGATTTTAGGAGGCGACGGTCGGGTGATGATTGATGCTCTTGGAGTCAAACGTATCCGACAAGCCATTCGCATTCAGGATATGCAAGTCCGAAAGTCTGGGCCTGATACCCTCGTTTCCGGATATGTTTGAAACGGGTGGAATCTAGGCTTTCTGGTAGAAGCCCCCGGATCGGATCAATTTTCGCGATATGTTTACAGGTTTAATAGAAGACGTGGGAAAAATTTGGTCGCTCCGGCTCGCTAAAAGGTCGGCGGTTTTGGTCGTCGAGACAAGCCTTCCCGTGCGTCCGATGGAACTTGGGGCCAGCATCGCTATCAATGGAGCTTGTTTGACGGTCGTGAAAAAGAGCACGAGAACTTTTACGGTGGATGTCTCCCCTGAAACCCTCAGTCGTACGAGTCTCGCGATACTCGGCAGTGGCAGCTTAGTTAATCTGGAGCGACCGTTGCGCCTCCAGGACCGCTTAGGAGGGCATTTGGTTACGGGTCATATAGACGGCGTTGCGGTGGTTGAGGCCATAACAACACGAGGCGAGTTTACCTTTTTCAAATTTCGTGTCCCTGCGCAGTTGGGAACTCTGCTGGTATCCAAGGGGTCCGTAGCTGTGGATGGCATTAGCTTGACCGTCAATGAATGTAGCCGTCGACGCTTCTCGGTGGCGATTATACCGTTCACTCTCGCACACACTAATTTGCGCGCCCTGAGGGTTGGTGATAAAGTCAATCTCGAGACTGACCTCATCGGGAAATACGTGCAAAAATTTGTTAAGGCTCAGAATTAGTTTCAATTTTCAGCCATTTCTCACCCGGGTTCTAGACGATGCCAATCGCAACTCCTGAAGAAGGTATTAAGGAACAGCGCGAGGGCCGGATGGTCATCCTCGTGAACGAGGAGAGGTCCGACAGCGACGGGTTCTTTTGTATCCCCGCGGAAAAAGTGACAGCCGAAATCATTAATCAAATGCTGCACCAGGGTCGTGGAGTTATCTACGTGACATTGACCGATGAAAGGATTCGGGAATTAGGTATCCCCATGGTCGCGGAGGAGAACAGCGGTTTGGCCGGCCTCCTGTGCGGCGCGTCTTTTTCGGTGAGATTGGAAGGCGTGCATGGCGTCTCCGCCCAGGGTCGAGCTCACACGATTCAAGCAGCGATCGCCGACCAAACCAAGCATGAAGACCTGGTTATTCCCGGTCATGTGCAGCCCCTCCAGGCGCGTAGTGGCGGGGTACTGGCGCGTTCGGGCCGGACCGATGCCTCAGTAGATTTGGCCCGACTCGCGGGGTTCAAGCCTGCCGGCGTGATCTGTCAAATTCTCGAAGACGACGGTTCCCTTGCTTTGCTACCTTACTTAGAACAGTTGGCCGAGCGGCAAGCCGTCAAAATTGTCTCCGTCACTGGGTTGATAGCCCATCGGTTGCGGAACGAGAGCCTGGTTAAACGTGTTGCTGAGGAAGTCTTTCCGACTATCCACGGCGGGGTGTATAAAGCGATCGTCTATCGCAACGAAGTGGACGGCTCTGAACATATGGCCCTTGTGAAAGGCGACATCGGAAATGCGGCAGGCGTGTTGGTGCGATTGCATTCAGAGTGTCTTACGGGCGATGTCTTTGGTTCGGAACGTTGCGATTGTGGTGATCAGATACGGCAGTCTCTAAAACTTATCGACCAACAAGGTAAGGGCGTGCTGGTTTATATGCATCAGGAGGGACGGGGTATCGGTCTTACCAACAAGATCAAAGCCTATGCCTTGCAAGATAAGGGATTGGATACCGTCGAAGCAAACCTCGAATTAGGATTTGAAGAGGACCTCCGCGACTACGGCATCGGCGCGCAAATGTTGCGGGATCTCGGCGTCCAAAGCATTCGTTTATTGACCAATAATCCGCGCAAGATCATGGGCCTCGAAGGTTACGGACTGAAAGTGGAGGAACGGGTGCCGCTGGAAATTGCGCCCCGCGACACCAATATTCACTATCTTCGGACAAAACAGAGTAAGCTCGGCCATATTTTTTCCAACCTCGAATCCAAGCCGGCCAAACAGTAAGCCGCCGTTAGTCTTGCAGACTCATGACGAAGATCGTTGAAGGGAAACTCGATGCACGGGGGATAAAAATCGGTATCATCGTAAGCCGGTTCAATAATTTCATCACGGACAAGTTACTCGACGGAGCATTGGACGCACTCAAGAGCCATGGTGGTGAGGAAGAGGACATTACCGTTATCCGCGTCCCCGGTGCGTTCGAGATACCTTTGCTGGCCGAGAGGATGGCGGCAAGCGGAAAATATGATGCGCTGGTTTGCTTGGGTGCGGTGATCCGTGGGGACACGCCGCATTTCGAATATGTATCCGATGCGGTGACGCGAGGAATCGGGGAAGCGATCGCAAGACATCGGATTCCCATTGGCTTCGGAGTCCTAACGACGAATAATGTCGAGCAAGCAATGGAACGCTCCGGTTTAAAGGATGCAAATAAGGGGTATGAGGCGGCCCTGACAGCCGTTGAGATGATCAATGTCATTCGTCGGCTCGCCGAGTAAGGAAGCATTCGGCATCGGGTCGCCCAATTTCAAGAAATTTCAGATCAAGAATCAAAGATCCAACGGAAGCATTGTTTCATCATGGGAACCAGGCGTAAGGGTCGGGAACTCGCCCTTCAGGCTTTATATCAGATCGAGATAACCGGTGACGCTTCGATTGCCGCGGTGGAGCTATTTCTCAGCCACTTCGAGGGCAGCGCAGAAGCAAAGGAGTTTGCCCGCCGTTTGGTGTCGGGAGTGGTCAGTCAGCGGGCAGAAATCGACCGGCTTATTCAGCAATGCACAGATCACTGGAAGCTGATGCGCATGGCTAAGGTTGACCTTGTGATTCTACGCATGGCGAGCTATGAACTCGTCTTCTGTCCGGACATTCCATTGAACGTTAGTTTGGATGAAGCTATCGAGATCGGCAAACGCTTTGGCACGGACGACTCCGCAAACTTTATTAACGGTGTGTTGGATCAAGTGGCTCACTGTAGCGGCGCCAAATTACAATAACTCTTAAAACATGGAAGATCGGTATCAGGCCAAGGTCATAGAAGAGAAGTGGCAGCGAACTTGGGAGGACAACAAAACATTCCAAGTTACAGAGGATGCGGGAAAACCCAAGTACTATGTGCTTGAGATGTTCCCCTATCCCTCCGGACGCATCCACATGGGCCACGTGCGTAACTATTCCATCGGTGATGTGGTGGCCCGTTATAGGCGGATGCGCGGTTACAACGTGCTTCACCCGATGGGTTGGGATTCCTTTGGACTTCCGGCGGAGAATGCGGCCATCGAAAGGGGGGTCCATCCTAAAGCATGGACCGAGGAAAATATCGTCTACATGAAGACCCAGTTGATGCGCATGGGCCTTTCCTACGATTGGGAGCGCGAAATTGCAACGTATAAGGCGGACTATTACGTATGGAATCAATGGATTTTCCTTCAGTTTTACAAAAAAGGCCTGGCCTACAAAAAAGTCTCTTCGGTCAACTGGTGCCCGTCCTGTGAGACTGTTTTAGCGAATGAGCAAGTCATCGATGGCGCCTGTTGGCGGTGCGATTCAGCCGTCATCGGACTACGCTGAAGAACTGCTCCGTGATCTGGAACGACTTAGGGGGTGGCCTGATAAAGTTCTCACCATGCAGCGCAATTGGATTGGCAAATCCATCGGCGCCGAGATCTTGTTTCCATTGGTCGGTCGTGAAGGAGCGCTGAGTGTTTTTACCACTCGCCAAGATACGGTTTATGGAGCGACCTTCGTTTCACTTGCCGTCGAGCACCCACGCGCATTGGAGCTTTCCCAAGGCACGGCACAGGAGGAAGCCGTCAGGCATTTTATCGAGCGCACCAAGAACCTGAGTCAAGCCAAGCGAGGAGCAGAGGAGGGGGAGAAGGAGGGCGTTTTTACAGGAGCCTATTGTCGGAACCCGTTTACCGGCGAGACCATTCCAATCTATCTCGCGAATTTTGTTCTCATGGAGTATGGTAGCGGAGCTGTGATGGCAGTGCCGGCCCATGATCAAAGGGACTTTGAGTTTGCCCGAAAGTATGGTCTGCCGGTTCGTGTCGTCATCCAGCCAAAAGATCAAAGAGTTAAGCCAGAGGATCTCACGGAAGCCTATGTCGAAGAGGGAGTGATGGTCGATAGCGGTCCGTTCTCCGGCCTCAACAATGTTGAAGGGCAGGAAAAGATCGCTCTCTATATTGAGGAAAAAGGATGGGGTAAAAAGACAGTTCGTTATCGTTTACGCGACTGGGGGGTCTCCAGGCAACGTTATTGGGGCACCCCGATTCCAATCATATATTGCGATAACTGTGGTGTTGTTCCGGTCCCCGAGGGTGATCTTCCCGTTACATTGCCGAACGATGTGCCATTCACCGGCAAGGGTGGCTCGCCTCTTCAGGAAAGCCCGCTCTTTAGACAGGTTCGATGTCCCAAGTGTGGAGGGACGGCTCGGCGTGAGACCGATACGATGGACACTTTCGTCGATTCCTCGTGGTATTTTCTCCGCTACGCCTCACCCAAGTTTCACTCGGCACCTTTTAATTTCCAAAGCGCAGGTTACTGGATGCCGGTCGATCAATATATCGGCGGAGTCGAGCATGCGGTGTTGCACCTTCTCTATGCTCGTTTTTTCACGAAGGCCTTGCGCGATATCGGTTTGGTTCCGGTCGACGAGCCATTCACGAACCTTCTTACTCAAGGGATGGTTTCCAAGGAGACCTACCGCTGTGTAGAGCACAATTGGCTTTTTCCGGGTGAATTAATTGGATCAGAAAAGGAAGGATGGAGGTGCCCGCAATGCAACCGGCCGGTGGAGAAAGGTCGGGTCGAGAAGATGTCAAAGTCCAAGAAGAACATCGTTGATCCCGAAGATTTGATCAACCGATACGGGGCGGACACGGCGCGTCTTTTCACTCTCTTTGCGGCGCCACCTGAAAAAGACCTTGAATGGAGCGATCAAGGTGTTGAGGGGGCCTACCGCTTCCTTACGCGGTTGTGGCGTTTTGTCGGGCAGCATCGGAATCTGATGCGGGGTATAAACTCGAACCTGTCGGAGGACGAACTTCCTCCGGACCTTCGCGAGATTCGACGGGTGATTCACAAGACCATCAAGAAGGTCACCGACGATATCGATACGAGGTTTCACTTCAACACAGCGATCGCGGCGATCATGGAGCTTTTTAATAGCCTTAGCGCCGCCACTCAGGATGAACGCCGGTTGAAAGAAGGCTCCTCTCTCTTCAAGGGAGGGCTGGAGGCGATTATTGTTCTCTTATCTCCGTTTGTGCCTCATATCGCCAATGAGCTTTGGGAGCAGCTGGGGCACGTCGAGCGCTTGGATCAGATTTCATGGCCGATCTACTCTGAAATGGCTTTAGAGGAAGAAAAGCTGCTGATTGTCGTGCAAGTCAACGGCAAGGTACGCGGAAAGATTACCGTTTCCGCTGATGTGGAACAAAGGGAAATTGAGGCGGAGGCGCTGCGGGATCTAAAAGTCAAAAGTTTCCTCGACGGCAAGAAGGTGCAGAAGGTAGTTTACGTACCGCGTCGGCTCGTCAACATAGTAGCGGAGGGTTAACGGATGCGCCGGAAAGGGAGATTCCAATATTTGCTTGTGCTGTGCACCTCTCTTGTGGTTCCGTGCATGCTTGGTTGCGGTTATCAATTCGCGGGACGGAGCGACCTTTTTCCGAAAGACGTCCGCTCTGTCTACGTAGAACCCTTCATTAATCGAACTCGGGACGTTGGTATAGAATATGAGTTAACCTCAGCCCTGCGGAGTGAGTTTTACCGGAGAGGGGAGCTGCAAGTCGTGGATCAGGCTGATCAGGCGGATGCGATCCTAAGCGGGGTTGTGCGAACTTTCGATAGCCTTACTGCATCAGTAAACAATAATAACGAGGTACTGCAGTACGAGGCAACAATGATCGTCGACGTAACGTTTCGCCGCCGAGAGCCAAGTGAAATACTGTGGCGTGGTCAAAATATTCGGCTAACCGAGATTCATGCCGGTGAGCGAGCCGCAGTGGTGACTACATCACCAAAGTTTCAAAACCAAACGCTGAATAGCCTGGATGTGCGTCGCATGACGGACATCCAGCTGACAGAAACAGATAATCGCCGGATGCGAGAGGACCTGATCGACCGATTCTCGCGAGAACTCCATCAGAGATTAATGGAAATGTTTTGATTGGCGACGTGACAGCGTTCTAGAACCTCCGCCTAAGCCGGAAATCTCGTTATTATGAGGTGGCCACAACACGGGTCGCTGACCGCGACAAGCGCGATAGCCAGCGAGCAGCTGTGTTACGTCTGAGTATTCCCTTGCTGACAGCTTTCCCTAAAGCTCGATTGACCGCTCTGATTTGAGCAGAAACAGCATCCGGATTTTTGGCTTCGATTGCCTGCCGTGCTTTCTTGATCAAAGTCCTCAGCTTGGACTTCGATTCCAAGTTTCTTGCGCGTCTCTTTAAGCTCTGACGATGTCTTTTGATAACCGATGGATGAACAGCCAAAGAACTCCTCCTCGAATTAATGCACTTGTTTAACACCTACACTGCTAGGAGTCAATGTGACGAAAAGGCGATGTGACGAAAAGGCGAACCGGAGCGAACGGTCGTGTTGGAATCCTTTTTGCTGTCGTCTGCCGCATTTTTAGCTTATTCATTCGGTCCACTAGGTGTATTACAGGCAACTACTAGCGTCATTGACCGAATTCGGCGGCGGCTTTTACTTGGATTGCGAGTGTCATTGGATCGCCGTGGCTGATTGGATCGGTATGAAGCAGATTCTCCGCTCTCGTTTGCAGCATTGAATCGTTCCCTCACCCTTCTTTTGGGTGCAGCTTTTCCTTCCTGTGGTGCAAATGGACTGCTCATTATCCTCATTGATCAATCGTCCATACAACCTACATTTGAATAAAGTTGACAAGTTGTGTAATTCGAAGCACTTTTGCTGATGTGAAAGTAGGCATTTCGCTGAGCTGCGCTATTTTTGGCCCTTTGCTTGACTACTCAAATTAGTTATCAACAAGTTACTAACAGTTCTTGTGGGGTTGGATTTTTGCTCGCTTTTGTCGCTCCGGTTCGGCCACTTTTCTTTATGCTTTTGTTGCCAAAGGTAAACTTACGATGTGCTTCGACCTTCAAGAGCTTACTTCGGTCCTATGATAGTCGGCCCGAAGTCTAACGTCGGTTTTGGACGAGTGGAATTCATTCCCGTAGGAAAATTTTCTACATGCGCTGTGCGCCCCTGTGGCTTTTGTTCTCCATAAATCCCCTTGCAAGCGAGCCGGAGTTGTGTAATAAAAAATGATCTAGCAAAACGGTTTTCCAGAGATGTGTCGGGAAAGGAGGTGAACTCAGGATGGGAAAGAGAATCGTTTTATTGTCGGGAACAACCCTCTTCGCTTTGATGCTAACCTTTGCAGGGTGCGGTAAGAAGGAGGAGCCAGCTCCCCCACCACCGCCGCCAGCGCCTGCTCCAGCAGCGCCAGCGCCGGCAGAACCGCCAGCACCTAGTGGTGAAATGAAGGCTCCCGCCGATCAGCCTGCGGGCGGAGCGCCAATGGAAAAGAAAGACGAGGGAACTAAAACCAAGTAAAGGTGACTGACTTTACCGCGGTTTTGAAAACCGAAGAAGGGGAAGGGTATGTATCCTTCCCCTTTTTTGTAATCTTGGTTCGGAGTAGTGGCTTTTGGTGACGGATTCCTACATGACTTTTACGGAGCATCTCGAAGAGCTCCGGTGGTGTTTGCTAAAGTCTCTGGCCGCGATAATCTTGGCTTCCGTACTCTGTTATTTTTTTTCGGATGCGATTTTCAGATTTATGGTGGCCCCGCTCCGACAGAACCTTGGTGCCGGGCAAAGTTTAATCGGGACCGGGGTCACAGAGGCATTTTTCATTGAAATAAAGGTAGCCTTGGCGGGAGGAGTTTTTTTTTCCTGCCCGATTATTTTTTACCAGATCTGGCGCTTTATTAGCCCGGGTCTTTCGGGAAATGAGAAGCGGCTGGTCCTGCCGTTTGTCCTGTGTGCAACCCTATTTTTCACCGGCGGAGCCCTTTTTTGCTACCATGTCGTTCTTCCGGTTGCGTTCCAGTATTTCATTGAACAATACGGGACCATTGATGTAACGCCGGCCATCCGCATCGGCGAATATTTCACATTTTTTTTTCGTATGATCTTGGCGTTTGGGGTCACGTTTGAATTGCCGGTTTTCACTTTTTTCCTGGTTCGGCTGGGGATCTGGGACTATCGTTTCATGCTCAGGTCATTTCGCTATGCAATCGTTGCGATATTTATAATTGCAGCTGTCTTGACGCCGACCCCTGATGTCATCAATCAAAGCTTATTGGCATTACCGATGCTCTTACTCTACGTGATTAGTATCGGAGTTGCTTACGTTTGGCGCAGATAAAATCTCTGAATGCATATCAATTGACAAGGGGTGATTAAAGACATGATCTTACTGGTCATCGCAATTAGCTGTTTTTCTTTGTTATTTGCCGTTTACCTTGCCCGTTACGTCGTTCAACGCGAAATGGGCACTGAGAAGATGCAGGAAATCTCCAACGCTATCAAAGAGGGCGCTGAAGCATTCCTCTCACGGCAAAATCGGACAATCGTCACGTTGTCTGCGTTTCTGGCTGTGTTGATATTTGTTCTATACGCATACGTTCGTACGCCCAATCCGGCTGATCCGGTGCCTCCGGTAGAGCTGGCGTTTTGGACAACGGCTTCTTTTGTTCTCGGAGCGCTCGCGCCAACATTCGCACTGCGGCAGCCGTGCGCTCGAGCCTTAACGAGGCTTTGCGGATCGCACTGCGGGGCGGAGCGGTTTCCGGCTTATTTGTGGTTGCCATGAGCCTTTTGGGTGTCGGCGGCCTCTATGCGTTGCTGAATGCGCTGGGCCACGATCCCCAGAAAATCCCATTCACCATCGTCGGCTATGGCTTTGGAGCGTCGTTCGTCGCCCTCTTCGCCCAACTTGGTGGCGGTATCTATACCAAAGCAGCGGATGTAGGGGCCGACTTGGTTGGCAAAGTTGAAGCGGGAATCCCGGAAGACGATCCACGTAACCCCGCCGTGATCGCCGACTTGGTAGGCGACAACGTAGGCGACTGCGCCGGCCGCGGTGCCGATTTGTTCGAATCAACGGCAGCGGAGAACATTGGTGCGATGATCCTCGGAGTCGGGTTGTATCCGTATTTCGGGCTCAAGGGAATATTGTTTCCTTTGGTCGCCCGCGCCTTTGGCCTAATCGCCTCGATCATCGGTGTCGTTATTGTGAAGACGGAAGAAAAGGGAGATCCAATGGCCGCACTGAATCGCGGCTATTATGTGACTAGCGCGCTAGCCATTGTTGGGTTTTTCATTGCGACGAAGTGGCTCTTAGCCATCGATCCTGCAACCCATCCCGGCGCCGAGTCCGCCTGGTTCTATTTTTTCCTCTGCGGTGTCATTGGTATCGCCATGGCTCAAGCTTTCGTTTACATCACACAGTATTATACGGAGTATAAATACCGCCCGGTCAAAACGATTGCGGAAGCATCCCAAACTGGTCCCGCCACCAATATCATTGCTGGCGTGGCCGTCGGACTGGAGTGCACGGCCATCCCGGTCGTCGTGATCTCCGCGGCCATCATCGCTTCCTACTACCTGGGCAATATGAGCGGTGTTCAGCACGCCGGTCTTTTTGGCACCGCCGTGGCCACCATGGGAATGCTCGGTACGGCGGCTTACATCTTGGCAATGGACACCTTCGGTCCGATCACGGACAACGCCGGGGGGATCATCGAGATGAGCGGCCAGCCCGAGGAGGTTCGTCAGAAAACCGATCGGCTCGACGCGGTGGGCAATACCACAAAAGCACTAACTAAAGGTTATGCCATTGGTTCGGCGGCTCTCGCTGCTTTCCTCCTCTTCTCGGCTTACCTCGATGAAGTGGCGCACTACGGCAGCAAGTTGGAGTCGGTCAACATCGCCAAGCCGGAGGTCTTTGTCGGCGGGCTTTTAGGAGCGATGTTGGTTTTTCTCTTTTCCGCTCTGGCGATCCGCGCGGTGGGCAAAGCAGCTTACTACGTGATCAATGAAGTCAGAAGGCAGTTCAAGGAGAATCCCAACATCTTGAAAGGAACTGCCAAGCCGGATTACGCTCGTTGCGTCGATATCGTTACCGTCGGCGCGCTGAAGGAGATGGTGCTTCCCGGCTTGATCGCGGTCGGAATGCCGGTGGCGGTAGGTGTCGTCTTCCGTCTTTTCGGAATGGGCGCGGAAGTCGTGGCGGCGTTTTTGATGGTCGGTACCATCGCCGGAATTCTGATGGCTACCTTTTTGAACAATAGCGGTGGAGCATGGGATAACGCCAAGAAGTTTATCGAGACCGGAGCTTACGGCGGCAAAGGGTCTGAGACGCACAAGGCGGCGGTGGTTGGCGATACCGTTGGAGATCCTTTTAAGGATACAGCGGGTCCAAGCCTTCATGTGCTCATCAAATTGCTCAGCACAATCACTTTGGTCTTGGCGCCTTTGTTTGTCTAGCCGAATTGTATTTGGAAGAAGGCCTCTCCCAATGAGAGGTCTTCGTGCTTTGATGATCTGCTCACGCCTGCTCAATGGGAAATCTTCAATGGCGTCGCAGTTCTTTTGGCCTCGCCGGGGCTTTGCCAAGATGCTAAGTTCGAGCCCGGATGGTGGAATTGGTAGACACACGGGACTTAAAATCCCGAGGACCCGGAAGGGTCCGTGCCGGTTCGAGTCCGGCTCCGGGCACCATGTTACACGACATCCAATCAATCCCGGGCGGGAGGCAGGTTGAGTATCCTTCCGTCCCATGTGCTGCTGTTGGCGGCAATCTTTAAAAACCGATAGCATTGTGTAATAGAGTGAAAACATCATGGAGCAGGCTAGAATCACCTTAGCCAGTATCGAGGCGCAGATTGCCGGTTGGCTGCGGGGGCAATCGGGCTCCGGCAACGAAGTTCTGATCGCCGAGATGATTCGGACGATTGTCAAATTGGCAGGGGATGAAACTAGCCGTGGAGATCTTAAAATTCTCAATCGCGCCTTGAAAGAACTACGTCATGCTTTCAAGGTTTTTGCGCCCTATAAAGGCGTTCGCAAAGTGAGCATTTTCGGCTCCACGCATATACAAGAAACTGACCCGTACTACGATTTGGCCAAACAGCTCGCACACCGGCTGGCCCAAGAGGGATTCATGATCATCACCGGCGCTGGGCCGGGAATCATGCAGGCTGGCCACGAGGGGGCCGGACGTGACAATAGCTTCGGGGTCAATATTCGTCTACCGGCGGCACAGCAGGCGAATCGGTTTATCAAAGACGATCCCAAACTCATGAGCTTTCATTTCTTCTTTACGCGCAAGCTGACGTTTGTAAAGGAAGCGGATGCCGTTGTTATATTCCCGGGTGGATTTGGCACCCACGATGAGCTCAGCGAGTCGCTGACCTTGGCTCAAACCGGTAAGAGCCAAATTGTGCCGATTGTTCTCATGGATCTTCCTGACGGAGAATACTGGAAAGAGTGGCTACGGTTCTTGCGAGAGGCGATGCTCAGTCGCGGCTATATCTCCGGAAGGGAGTTTAGCTTCTTAAAGATCATGGACAACGTTGACGCGGCGGTGGGGGAGATCAAGGCCTTTTACCGAAACTTTCACTCCTATCGTTTTGTGAAGCAGGACTTGGTAGTGCGTCTCAATCATCCTCCTGTGCCGGATCTGACCGACACGTTGAATCAAACGTTTACGGACATTCTGGCGGGAGGTAGGATCAAGCAGATAGGACCTCTGCCAGAGGAGGTGGACGAGCCGGACACGTTGCATTTACATCGTCTATCCGTCCCTTTTAAGCGCGAGGATTTTCCACGGCTGCGAGAGATGATCGATGTCATCAATCGCGAAGACTAGTCCAAAGGAGCGAACTATGGGATTTCAACGAATTGGTATATTGAGCATCGGTGAAATGGGTTACAACTGGGCCAAAATTCTAACCGGCCGTGGAGTCAAGGTGCTCACCTACGCTAAGGACCGAAGCGAGACGACCCGCAAAAGGGCAGAAACTGTGGGCGTCGAGTGCGTTCCGTCGATGGGGAGTCTGGTCAAGGATGCCGATTTGATCGTTTCGATTGTCGTGCCGTTTGCGGCGAAACGCGTTGCGGGCAAAGTCGCCAAGGCGGCGGTTAAGACGGGGCGTAAGGATCTTTTGTATTTGGATGCCAACGCGATTTCTCCCATGACTGCGGATGAGATCGGCAAACTCTTGGAACCAAGCGGTATTGCCTTCGTTGACGGTTGTATCATCGGGTCTGCATCACGGATGGACAAAGGCGCGGTGGTCTATGTTTCCGGACCCCAGGCATCGAAGATTCAAGAACTTGAGTCCTACGGGTTTTCAGTCAAGGTTCTAGGGCCGACTGTGGCGCAGGCTTCGGCCTTCAAAGTTGTTTATGCCGGCTTGACGAAAGGCCTCCAGGGGCTTTTTGTCGAGCTCTTGATGGGTGCCAGAGGATTTGGCCTCCTGGATGAAATTCTTAAGCGTTACGAGGAGAGTTTCCCGGGGTTGTTGGATAAAGTGACTTCGAGTATTGTCGGTTTGCGCGTCCACGCGGCCAGGCGCGCCGAGGAGATGGACGAACTCAAGCGGACGTTTAATCACCACGGGATGAAGAATTTCATGGCCCCAGCGGTGCAGAAAGTCCTTCAATCCATTGCCGCGTTGGATGTCGGCAAGGCCTCCGACTCCGGTGCGCGCGAGGGCGATCTTTTGGACACGCTTGAGTTGTTCTTCCAAAAAGGCTTGCTTCAGGAGCAGAAGGTGTCACCGTCTAAGGAACCGATTCATGCGGCGGGTTAAGTGTCGCTAAGTTCGATTAAGATTCTATGGTGGTCGTGAATAGAATAGGGACATCCAATTAAACCAAGGGAGGATTTGGAAAGTGGCCAAAGCACAAAGCAAAATAGAGAAGAAGCAACCGCAGTACGGTTCGGACGTCGTCGTAGATTTGATGAAGGCTTTTGATATCGAGTACGCTGCGTTTAACCCGGGCGCAACGTTTCGCGGCATCCACGACTCCATTGTCAATTACGGTGGCAACTACAAGCCGGAAGTTATCTTTTGCAATCACGAGGAGATCTCCGTCGCTGTTGCTCACGGCTATGCCAAAGCCAAGGGCAAACCGATGATCGCTATCGTGCACAACATGGTCGGCCTGCAGCATGCGAGCATGGCGATTTTCAATGCCTACATTGATCGGGTTCCGATCTTGGTCCTCGGCGGTACCGGCCCGATGAACACGAAGCGGCGCCGCCCGCGAATCGATTGGATTCATACGGCTCTCGTGCAGGGTAACCAAGTGCGCGATTACGTCAAATGGGACGATCAGCCCTATTCGCTGGCTGACGTGCCCGATTCCTTTATCCGAGGTTACCGCATCGCTACGACGGACCCGATGGCTCCGATTTATATTAACTACGATGCGGATTTGCAGGAAGACGCCATCACGAGCTTGGTCGAAGTACCCGATGTCAGTCGGTACGCCCCGCCGGCACCCATGCAGGCGAACCCGGAATCTCTGCGCAAAGCAGCTGAACTCTTGGTCCATGCACAGGCGCCGATAATTGTTGCGGACACGTTGGGGCGCAATCCTAAGTCCGTAGCCGCGCTGATCGAGTTGGCAGAGCTTTTGTCGATTCCGGTCGTGGACAAAGGCGCGCGTTTTAATTTTCCCAGCACACATCCCTTGGATGCGACGGATGGAGCGCGTGAGTTGCTGCAGAAGGCCGATGTTCTCCTGGCCCTTGACGTTGGGGACCTTTTCGGCTCGTTAACAACAGTCAGTAAACAAACCCGCGCCTGCGAATATGTTACTTCGCCGGGACTAAAGATCATCAGCATTTCCATGAGTGACATGCTGGTCCATTCCTGGGCTAACGATTTCCAGGCTTTACAGGCGGTGGATTTTCCGATGTCCGCTGACACGTCGGTCGCCGTACCGGAGCTCACTCGGCTTTGCCGTGAGATCCTGGGCAACGACGCTAAAAAGAAAACAGCCCTTGAGGAGCGCCGTAAGGAACTCGGGGACAAGCACACGGGCAGGCGCGCCAAATGGCTGATGGACGCGCGAGCCAAAGCTTCGCAAAAGGAGATCTCGACCGCGTGGCTGGCTCTCGAGTTGGGCGAAGTCGTCAAAAAGGAGGACTGGGTGCTGGTGAACGGCAATTCCAATGGTTGGGCCCGACGCTTGTGGGATTTTACCAAGCCCAATCAATCTCTGGGGGGAAGTGGAGGCGCCGGCCTCGGCTACGGACCCGGCGCAGTCATCGGTGCCGCCTTGGCACTGAAAGGTACGGGCAAGTTCCCCGTCGCCATTCAATCCGACGGTGACATGTTGATGACTTCGAGCTCGCTATGGACTGCGGCCAAACATCGCATCCCATTCCTCATGGTCATGCACAACAATCAATCCTACTACAACTCGGAGGAGCATGGGGTGGAAGTCGCGAAGTTCCGCAATCGTCCGGTAGAGAATGCCGGCATCGGGACTCACGTCGATGATCCGGAGATAGACTTTGCCAAACTAAACTGGAGGGAAGTTTTTGACCTCTGATCGGTACCACGATTTTCGCCTTGCCGTAGGCCGCCCGGAAGAGGAGATTGACCTCGGTCGTGCGGCCTTGGCAATGGCGCGTTGTGATTATCCCGATCTTGACGTAGGAGCTTACCTGTCGCACCTCGATCAGTTAGCCGCAGCCGCAACCGCGCGCTTGGGAGGAGGACCCGACGTTTATCGTTCCATCGCTGTCCTCAACTCCGTGCTTTTTCAGGAACTCGGGTTTCACGGTAACCACGAAAATTACTTTGATCCTAAGAATAGCTACTTAAACGAAGTGCTCGACCGAAAGGTCGGCATTCCCATATCTCTCTCAGTCCTTTATATGGAGGTTGCACAGAGGATTGGACTGCCGCTTTACGGCGTCGGATTTCCCGGTCACTTTTTGGTCAAGCATAGGGGCGACAATGAAGAAATCTTGATCGACCCGTTCAATCAAGGGGAAATCCGTTCCCGGGAGAGTCTCGAAACGATGCTATACAGATCCTATGGCGGTAAGATAGCCTTTGATGCGGAATTCCTTGAAGCCACCCCTAAGAAGCAAATCGTCAGAAGGATGCTCAACAACCTCAAGATCATCTACTTGAAACAAAGGGACCTAATCAAAGGGTTGTCGGTCGTGGAACGTCTTAATGTCTTGGATCCGACTTCCGCCGAGGACATCCGGGACCGTGGGTTGATTTATGTGCAACTCGAATGCTTTAAGCAAGCACTGGAAGATCTCGAGAGTTATCTTCGTCTTAAGCCACACGCCGAAGATGCGAATGCGGTAAGGGAGCAGGTTGCAGTCCTAACGAAGCAGGTCGCCCAGATTCATTAAGGTAGTTTAGTTAAATCGGGCTGGCCGAAACCTAATGTTTAGAAAATTCTCTGTAGTGGAAGGCGAACGACGTCGTCAGGGAAAAGTCTTTGACAAACGCTGTGGTCAATTTCCAGGGCCGGATTTGCCACGGCTTCATTAGCCGCAGATTCCTTAGGGTATGAGACCAGATCCGCTGTAACTCCTGGCGCGAATAGACGACTCGGTTGTTGATGGCATCGAACTTGAGAAAGGTTAACTGGGCTTTCGACGGTAACGAATCTCGCAACCGCGCGTAGGCATCATGCCACTCGTGTAGGCGATCTCCGAGCAGGGTGCTCGCGTGGATGTTGTACATTTCATCCAGCCAGCGGCGCGCGGTCTCACTTTCACGCAACCGCAGCTCTTGAATCCGCTCGCGAAGATTGTCCCACTGCTTTAGAAAACGGTTCAGATCCTTCCGCGTGAGTAAAATTCTCGAGGATAGTTCTTCCAAGGGATCAAGCAGCGCTTGTACCTTGTCCGGCAGGACTTCTTTGGCATTGGTATAAACCCTGTGCAGTTCGGCGATTCGAAGCGCCTGCCATACTTCCGCCTGGAGTTTCTGCACCTGTT
>WNFR01007313.1_pt1 | contig 21090 bp, 18 predicted proteins | sample 5400221 | NCBI WGS metagenome assembly WNFR01 (sample SAMN13153357, study PRJNA577476) | soil metagenome | isolation source: 40 cm soil under Madrone tree | place: USA:California | collected 2016-06-14 | reverse complement strand
GATCAGTATGTTATTACCACTTCCCACGATCAGCTCTACGCCGTAGCTGAGGCGCTCAAGAAAGCAGGCGTCACTACCGATGGGCAAAAGTTTACGTTTATCCCCGATACTACAGTTGCGGTCAGGGACGAGGCCGTGGCGCGTCAGGTGCTCCGATTGTGTGATGCGCTGGAAGAAGACGATGACGTACAAAACGTCTATTCAAATCTAGATATTCCCGACGAATTGCTGGCCAGGTTGCCGGCCTGAAAAAAGTATTGCTTGCAGGAAACGTATTAAAGCGCTGCCCCGCCGCATTAAAAAATCTTACCTTATGAACGAAGAAAACAAAAACCAGCCTGTACCGCTGGAAACTGAGTCCGCCACGCCGGAGCAACGCCAGCATCGCCCGCGCCGTCGATTTCCGCGAAGACGTTACCGCGACCGCGGCGATCGGTTCAGGCGCAATGATTCCGAAGAGTCGCCAAATTCTTCTTCGACAAACGCTGATGTCGCTGGGCCGGATGTCGGTGTTGAGACTCTCGATCAACCGGCTTCAGGCGGCCGCGAAGCTGCCGAGGGCGCTGTCGAGACCGGCGAACAAGTTCAGACTGAGCCCGAGTTCGGTGAAGGCATCATTGAAATTTCCGGCAAAGGGTTCGGGTTCCTGCGCGATCCGAAACGGAACTTTGTGCAGACGCCGCAGGACATTTTTGTGACTCCTGAAATTGTGCGCCGATTCGCCTTGCGCGACGGGATGTGGATTCACGGTGAGACCCGGCGTGGCAGCCGCGGCCCGCAATTGGTCAAGCTACTTACGATTAATGGTGAAGAGCCGCCGAAATATCAAGGACTCCGTCCATTTGAAGAATTAACCACGATCAACCCCAATAAACGGATCAAGCTCGAGACCGTGCCGGATCGTTACACGACACGGATCATGGATTTAATGACACCGCTGGGAATGGGCCAGCGTGGTCTGATCGTCGCGCCGCCGCGCACAGGTAAAACAACGCTCCTGCATCACATTGCGGATGCGGTGGCAAAAAATCATCCGGAGGTGATCCTGATCATTCTCCTTGTCGATGAACGCCCGGAAGAGGTGACCGATTTCCGGCGTTCGCATCCGACAGCGGAGCTAATGGCCAGCTCCAATGATGCCGACATTAAAAGTCACACACGCATTTCGCAACTCGCCATCGAGCGCGCCAAGCGCCTCGTAGAAGCAGGAAAACACGTATTTATCCTTCTCGATTCCATCACGCGCACGGCTCGCGCATTCAATAATGCGATGTCCGGCGGGGGTCGTACGATGAGTGGCGGCATCGACGCACGCGCCATGGAAATTCCACGAAAAATTTTCGCGGCCGCACGTAATACCGAGGAAGCTGGTTCTCTCACTATCGTCGCCACGGCGCTGATTGAGACCGGCAGCCGCATGGATGAACTAATCTTTCAGGAATTTAAAGGCACCGGAAACATGGAAATGGTGCTCGATCGAAAGATCAGCGACCAGCGAATTTATCCGGCGATCGACATCTTTCTCTCCGGGACGCGCCGCGAAGAGCTGCTGTTGCAACCGTGGGAACTGGAGAAAATCAATCTCATCCGGCGCGGTCTGGCCGGTCACAAACCAGAGGAAGCCATTCAGCGGCTCTTGATGTTTGTGAAAAAATTCCCGACGAACACTGAAATGCTCAAAGGAATTCCGGGTTAGGCATCCGCGGCTACCGATTTGTTTTTGACTCGCTGCTCGTAGAGCGAGTGAATCGCATCGCGAGCATTGAGGTAATCCCGGCGAAAAGCGTCGAGATCCTGGTAGCCCAGCCGAACGATAAACTTGCGTTGATCGTCTGGGTCGTTCGGAAGCGTTGAAACGCTCCGGTTCTCATAACGTCGCAGGACAAGTTCACAGCGCCGAAGGAGCGCGTAAGCGTGTTTAAGTTTCGTAACTTCGGAGTCGCTCATTTGACCCTGCTGGTGCAGTCGATCGATGGCGCGCTCCAAATTCTGCTCCCATATATTTTCTCGCATCTGCAACGCTTGGACGAGAAATTCGGCCTCTATAATTCCGCCGCGTCCCGTCTTTAAATCGGCGAAATCCGATCCGCTCCCTCGCTCGCGCCGAATGCGATCGAGCATGCCATCGATTGTGACCAAAAGATCAGCGTGGTGGCCAGCCTGACGCCACACGCGTTTTGCAAGCTCCGTGAATTCATTTTGCAACGGGCCGCTTATGACACGCGCGCGGGTCAACGCCTGCAACTCCCACGGCCGTGCCCGGTTTGTGTAGTACCATTCATAAGTTTCAAGGGAACAAACAAGCGGGCCCTTTTCGCCTTCGGGACGCAGTCTCGCATCGAGCGCCCAAATGTTTCCCTCGGCAGTTGGCCGCGTCACAGCGGTCACGAAATTTTGCGTCGAGCGATTGTCGTCGCCGACAAACAAAACATCTAAGTCGGCACCGTAACTGAGCTCGCGGCCACCAAATTTACCAAGCGCGATGATGGTTATTTGGTCGTTGGCCAGGAGTCTGGCTGTAAAAACGAGACAGGCTTCTGCCAGATCCGAGAGTTCGGTGAAAGTTGCATCGGAGCTCGCAAGCTCCAGGACCTCGCGCAGGATGATGCGCAAGAGTTGCCGCTGCCGGTAGGCGCGAATCGGATCGAGATTGTTTACATCGGCGCCCAAGGAATCGAGCCGCCGCAGATTCTCCGTAACCGACCGCGGCTGATCAAACGCCGGGTCTCGCGTGATGTCTTCCAGGAGTTGTGGCCGGCGAATTAAAAGCTCTCCGGCAAACCGACTGGAGTCGAGAGTCTTCACGAATAACTCGAGCAACCGAGGATTTGCGACCAGCAGCTCCAAGAACAAGCTGCGCAAACCATAAGCTTCCACGAAGCGAACGAATTGATTCAGAGTTGCATCCGGATCAGCTGCCTTTGCAAGCCATTCCAGTAAAACCGGACGGAGCTTCCCAAATATCTGTCGTGTCCGTGGCGCGATGTGGAAACCTGTAGCGCTTTTGGCGAGATCGGTGAATGCCTTGGCCGCGCGTTTCTGATCAGTGAAAAATTCCAGATCATTCGCTCCACTCCGCTGACTCGGGGCCACTGGTGTGGTGGAGATAATCCGTTGAAAAATTGGACGAACTGCCCGCATTTTTTCCTGCAATGCCGCGGTGAAATCTTCGCTGGATGAAAAACGGAGGCTAAGGGCGAGGCGTCGCAAAGCTCGCGGATCTCGAGGAACCACGTGCGTTTGCTGCTCGGCCTCGATCTGCAGACGATGCTCCACGCGGCGTAGAAACCGATATGTCTCGTCCAACGTTAGCACTTCATCGGTTGGAAGAAGGTCCAATTCACGAAGCGCTCGCAACGCCTTGAGCATGCTCTGTTCCTGCAGAAAAGGATGACGGGCGCCATGGATTAGCTGCAGCGTCTGCACGATGAATTCGATGTCACGAATGCCGCCGCGTCCAAGTTTTACGTCGCGCTCCAGCTTTTCCGTTCCAACAATATCGCGCTCGATGCGGTGCTTGATATTCGCAATCTCATCCAGCAAATCGGGCGTCGTGCTTTTTGGGTAAATAAAAGGCTGATGTTGCCGCAGAAACTCGTACGCAAGTTCGCGGCTGCCCGCAATTCCACGTGCCTTGATCAGTGCGAGGCGCTCCCACGTTTCGCCAAAACCCGCGTAATAATTTTCCATGCTGTCGAGCGACCTGGCCAGCGGGCCTGCCGAGCCTTCCGGGCGCAGGCGGAGATCGACCCGAAAAAGTGAACCGGCGGGATGCGGAGTCGAAAACGTTTCGAGGATTCTGTTTCCAAGCCGATTGAAGAACTCGTGATAAGAAACGTGTGGCGTGAGTTGGCCTTCCTCGCTGTAGAGAAAAAGAAGATCAACGTCTGAGCTGTGATTCAGTTCGCTGCCGCCGAGTTTTCCGAGGGCGAGAATGGCAAACTCCGCCGTGGGCGAACCATGGCGTTTCCGCAATTCGGCATTGCAGTATTCGAACACACGACGAATGCAAATCTCCGCGATCTGTGAAAGCTCGCCGGTCGTCTCTTCGAGCGGCGCTACGTTTGCAAGTTCGCGAACCGCAACGCGCGTCATCTCGCGGCCTTTCCAGAAACGAAGCGCCGCATAATCGTGCTTTGCGATCGAATCGCCCGCCAGAGCGTGTAGCTCGCTAAGCATTTCCGGGTACCCACGAACGCTGAGACACATTTCGGGTTGCCTAAGCCACAGGAGTATTTCGGGATTTCGCGTCAATCTCGCGGCGCAAATGCTCGAGGCCGCCAGAAGATGAAGCAGCGCCGCTTCGCCCAGCGGAAATTGTTCGATTACCTCGGCGAACGGCGGGCCACTTGCAGGCCATTGTTTGTTGAGCTGAACCAGAGTGGTTTCGACCTGCGAAGGGTTCAGCGATGCCGCCGCCTTCTCCCGAATCCAACGGTTCGCGCCATCCATCGCGCAAAACATCACGTCGTTTGGGCAGAAAGACCAGTTACCCCGCCAGACTTGGCGACGACGCCGGAAGAGGCGCCAGCACGCGAAGCGCCTTTTCCTGGACTTGGAAGTCAACAGGACAGTTGCCCGCCAACTCGCCATCGATTTCCATCGGAACGTCCTGCTCGCTCGTTACGCGCAGGCGCCGGGTCTGAAAATATTCAATTTCGGGAACGCGGATATCAGAGCTAAACACAACGTCCTGGAGATATTTGATGATTTCGAGGTAACCAAGGCGTTTGAACACGACCACATCGAACAAACCGTCATCGATTCTGGCGTGTTTGAAAAATGGGAACGGTCCTCCGTAAAGGCGACCGTTTCCAATAAGAACGAAGGATCCCTCGTCCACAGAAGCGTTCTCCGACTCAACAAAGAGCTTGGGTGGTTGGCGCGCCGCGATCTGGGCCGCAGAGATGAGGTAGCTTAACGGACCGAAACTACGCTTTAACGCGAGGCTAGTTTCCTTGACGACTTGGGCGTCGAGCCCAACCCCAGCAAGCTGCACAAAATATTTTCCGTTCGCGCTCGGTAGATCGACTAGACGAACATTCGCGCCCTCGATGATGTCCCAGCAAAGCTTCAGATTGTGCGACGGCAACCCAAGCTCCATTGCGAAAACGTTTACTGTGCCCATGGGGAGAAGACCTAACGCGGCATCACTCCCCGCGATTCCGTTTGCCACGTGGTTGACTGTTCCATCGCCGCCCGCTGCAACAATTCGCGCAAAGCCCTCCTCAACGGCGTGGCGGGCCAGCGCTTCTGCTTCGCCCGCATGCGAAGTCACGCGGATTGGGCAATCGCGAGCAATCGATTCGACCCGTTCTTGCCAGTCCCGAAGGCTTTCAGGACTGCCTGCGGTCGGATTGAGAATGACAAGTGTACGAGTCACACGGGAAAGGTAACAGAGGGCTTTATTCTTTTCTTCAAACTCGCGCTGCGTAACGTCTCAGGGGTGAAAAAGTTGCGCCAAGTCGCCTTGATTGCTTTAGGCGCGGTCATTGCGCTCGGCGCGGTTCTCTTGCTCGGCGTGAACCTGTATGTGCAATCGCAAGGCGCACAAGCAAAGATTCAGCAGGAACTGAGCCGGCGCCTCGGCACCTCGCTGGAAATTCGTAGCATGAGCGTGACCCCCTGGGGCGGACTCCAACTCAGCGGCATTACAATTCCGCAAACGTCCTCAGCGGGCGCGAGGCATTTCCTCGAAGCAAAAACATTTCGGCTCCGTGTTCGATTCCTCTCGCTTTTTTCCCGAAGGCTTGTGATCAAGGAAGTCTCGCTCATCGACCCCAGTGTCGTCTGGCCGCAAGACGCCGAAGGAAAGTGGAGATTACCCAGTTCACAGGAAGCACAGTCGCTGGGAGTTTCTCCAAAACAGGCTGCAAGCGAATCCAAGTCACAAGCAGAAAGCGAATTGGTCCAGAAGCAGGCCGCTCCTGTGGTTACCGCGACGTCAGCTAACCTTTCCTCTCCAGCCCAAAAGGCTGTCGACAATAGGTCACGGACACAACAACCGAGTTTGGCAGTGGCTCCGGAAGTCCGACGAGTCAGTATTAAGAATGGCGATTTCAGCTTTCTCGACCGCGCGGGTGAACTGCTTGCGAGTTTTACGGGCGTTGACCTCCGTACCAGCATCCGCGGCGCTGCCGCCCTTCACGGCGATACAAAGGTGGCAAGAATTTCGTTGCGGGACCGCTTTTTTCTGGAACAACTGCGTTCTTCGCTTCGGTACGAGCCCGACGTGCTGGAGCTTTCCAAAATCTCCGCGCGCGCCGCAAACGGCGAAATTAACGGCTATTTTGCCATGCAACCGGAAGCGGAGGATTCACCATTCACCACAAGCGTAAAGTTTCGCAATGTGCTCGCCGATCAGATTGTCGAAAACGCCGGCGGGCCGAAAGGAATGGTAAAGGGCAAGTTAGAGGGAAATTTTCAGGCTTCGGGGAAAACTGCCGACCCAAGTGCGCTCGTTGGCAGGGGCGAAATTTTCCTGCGCGATGGACGGGTTCAACAATATAGCTTACTCGTGTTGCTCGGACAGATTCTCGAGATCGAAGAGTTAAAAGAGCTTCACCTGGAACAAGCTGATGCAAAATATCATTTGAGCCCAGGGTTAGTCACGATTGATGAGTTGATTTTGCGTTCGCCAAATATTCGCCTCACTGCCTCCGGTACAGTCGCGTTCGATGGCAGGTTGAAACTCGATTCCCGGCTCGCAATTAACGACAGAATTCGTGGCCAGCTTTTCAAAGCGATTCGCGGAAATTTTCAACCCGTTAGTGAGCCGGGTTATTCTGCCGTCGACTTTCAGGTAGGCGGCACGATTGGTCGACCCAGCACAAATTTGATGGAGCGATTGGTCGGCCGCGACCTAACTAGTATGCTCAACAGCCTGTTTGGCGGAAAACGGGATCGATCAAAAAAGAAAAAGAAACAGATTGAAGAAGCGACGCCCGCCGCGCCAATTCCTTCTGCTTCGCCCGAGGATGCGCTGCCTCAACCCACTGCAACGCCAACGCCAATCGTGCCGCCATGAGGGTGATCGCCGGCAGCGCCGGCGGGATCCGCCTGGCAGTTCCCAAGCGCGGTGTGCGACCGACAATGGACCGTGTCAAAGCGGCCATCTTTTCCAGCCTCGGCGACACAGTCATCGGCGCGCGCGTGCTCGATCTTTTCGCCGGGAGCGGCGCTTTGGGAATTGAAGCGCTCAGCCGCGGCGCGTCGTCGGCCGTGTTTGTTGAGGAAGACCTGCAATCTGCCGACATCATCGATGGCAATCTCGCCAAAACAAAATTAGCGGGGCGCGTTCGACGGCAGGACGCTTTCGATTTTCTCCGGCACGTCCCCACCGCAGAAACATTTCAAATTGTCTTTGCCGATCCGCCGTATGAGAAGACAAAGCATGGCGAGCGCTACACCGAAAAGCTTCTGACTAACGAAGCGTTGCCACGATTGCTGGAGTCCAGCGGCGTTTTCGTTTTGGAGAAGCGACCGACCGAAACTCTTCCTAAGATGAAGTTCTGGCGCGTGATCCGGCAAAAAACATACGGTGCCACGGAGGTCTTGTTTCTCTCCGCAACTCCGACATCGAATCGCGAGCACGCGAAGAATTTCGGTGTACACAATTCGCAATCCGCAATCCAGTGATTCGTTTCATCTACAATTTATTTTGGCCGATCGGGCTCCTGTTCTTTTTGCCCGGCTATTTCATGAAGATGGTTCGTCGGGGTGGCTACCGTGAAAAATTCGGACAGCGCTTGGGAATGTACGATCGCCAGCTGCGCATCCGCCTGTCGAAACAACGATCGACATGGCTGCATGCAGTCAGTGTGGGAGAAGTGAACATCGCATTGAAACTGGCCCACGCCTTGCACGCACTGGAACCGGATTTGCATTGCGTTTTGACCACGACCACCACAACTGGATTCGCCCTGGCGAAGCAAAACGCTCCTTCTTGGATGGAAGTAGCATACACGCCGCTCGACTACTGGCCGATCATGCGTCGAGCGGTTTCTGTCATTCGCCCGGCTCGGATCGTTCTTGTTGAGGCGGAGGTTTGGCCCAATCTCGCCGCCGAAGCACACGCGCGCGGCATTCCGCTTGCGCTGGTAAATGCCCGATTATCTCCGCGTTCTGAGCGAAGATATCGGCAGTTTCGATTTTTTGCCGCGCCGACCTTCCGGCTCCTCGATTTGGTTTGCGTACAAGAACCCGAGGACGCCGATCGATGGCAGCGAATTGGCGTAGCGCGCAGCAGAATCAAGTGGACAGGAAGCATCAAATACGATCCTGACGGTCCCGATGAGAGTTCCGAATTTCAAGAACCCGCACAGCCTGGCCGCTTCAGTCACGTGGGTCCAGAGCGCGACGTGCTGTTCGGCGGTAGTACGCACCACGGTGAAGAGGAAATCCTGGCTACAGTTTTTCTGCGCTTGCGTCAGCAATTCCCCTCATTGTGTCTGTTTATGGCGCCGCGCCATGTTGAACGCGTGAGGGAAATCCGAGCGCAACTGGACGCGCTAGGGTTGCGCGTCGCGCTCGTCAGCGAAGCAACCGCTGGTCACGAAGCCAGCGAAGCGGATTGCGTGCTCGTCGATACAACCGGTGAACTTCAACGCTGGTACGATATTGCCACCGTTGTTTTCATTGGGAAGAGCCTCACTGCACATGGCGGCCAAAATCCTGTGGAACCCATTTTGGCGGGTAAACCGGTCGTGTTTGGCCCGCACATGGAAAACTTCGCGACTCTCGCGAAAGCCCTAGTCTCAAAAAACGGCGCGATGCAGGTTCGCGATATTGATTCGCTTGAACGGATGATCACCGAGCTCCTGCACGACAGCGATGCGCGGCAGCGTCTTGTCCAAAACGCGCGTGAAGTTTTGAACGCGCATCAAGGCGCGACAGCGCGCGCAGCGGCGTTGATTCACGAGGTCAAAGCGAATGACTGAGAAAATCTCCCCCGTTGGAGTGGGGCAACATATCGCCGCTTTGAAAGCAAGGACATGTCCGCAAAATCCAGACCTCCCCGGCAATTTGCCTTGCGTGAAAGAAAGGCAATCCCGATATTGCCCGCGCTTTTGTGACCCTATCGTCTAGAGGCCCAGGACACCGCCCTTTCACGGCGGTAACACGGGTTCGAATCCCGTTAGGGTCGCCATCGCGTTTCATAGGTAACACGGGTTCGAATCCCGTTAGGGTCGCCATCGCGTTTCATAGCAAGCTTGCTTGTTCTTGTGCGGGTAAGTACAACGCGGCTATTATGAAAACGCTTATCACAATTGTTTGCTTTACCGTCATCTCGTGGGCGACCGCGGCAGCGCAAGATGGTGTGAAGGTCGCCCCGGAAAATTACAAGGTTTTGCTAGAAAATGCCCATGTACGGGTGGTGGATTTCACTCTCAAACCAGGGCAGAAAAGCCCGATGGTGTCACGTCCAAATCGCGTTATCTATGCGATCACGCCTGCCTTTGGCAAGCTTACTGGATCGGACGGAAAGACAATCGCGATGAACAGGAAGGCCGGCGACGTGTGGTGGCGCGATGCCGAGTCACTTGCCGTTGAGAATACTGGGAAGGCAGAGATCCACACCGTGGTGGTCGAACTAAAGCAATAAGCGTTCGACATTGCCGGTTGAATCCAAAACACGAATCTAACGGAGCGGAAGCTCGCGCGGTTCTGGGCGTAGTCGATTGCCTTATCTTTCTCGGGGGAACACGGGCTCCACGCCCGGTGCTTCAAGAGTTTTCCAGCCCCAACGGTGCAGTCTCACTTCAATGACCGTCATCACGTATGATTCTTTCGAGTTCGAGAAACGCGGCGATGACCGAACAACAACCGGAGAATGTAATTCCAATTCTAACGAAGGCTCACCAAGAATAAGTCGCTTTCCCGTTTTCTACCGCGACGTGCGTTCCGACCGCGACGCAAATCGCGGCCGCTTTTTTCTCGGGAAAAATGTGAACGCGAGCGTAAACGGAGAACGGCCCTTTCTTCGGATTATCGAGTAGTCCAAGCTTGTTCAAAGCGTCGCGGGGAAAGTCGACTCGGCCGTAAGGCATGGCAGATCCCGATGTGTCCTCCGCGAAATAACGCAACATGCCGTTACCAATGTCACCGCCTTCGCCAACCAAAGTTACCTCAACAAGAACGATCTTGTCTTTTAGCTGATCCTTCTGTTGCTCGATTTGCTGAAAGGTGAACTTTTCCTTTCCAACCGGCGGGGGTAGCGACGCCGACTTTTCCTTCGTTGGTGGATCGTCCTGCTCGGTTGCCAGCAACGAGGAAGCAGCCGCGACTAGGATCGAGATTGCCAGAATCGGTTTTATAGCGACCTATTACATGCCGCAGACATTGCCAAGTCAATGCGGCGGATGAGTCTGAGCATGGTCGATTGCGTGATCCTTCGCCGAGAACACAGGTTCAACGCCGGGCGATTCGAAGACTTTCCAGCCCCAACGGTGCGGTCTGACTTCAATTAGTGTCATTTGCGTATCCCCATCGTCCCTTTGCGCGGGTCAAATTTCGTTAAATGTTTTGTAAGCTGGTCATTGGAGCTGGGCGCGGCCGACGCTTTACAAGAGTGACGGGAGCAGGGCCTAGTTAGGCGACGGCAAGTTGCCGGGCGGTCGGCTGCAACGCGGCGATGGCATTAGTCAATTCCACTAGCGACACGGGTTTGCTCAGACAAACGCATGCACCGTTCGCATACGCGAGGGCGCTTGCATGCCCCGAATCTTTGTCGACGACAACAAGCGTTGGCAGTTGCTCATAGCAGCCATGAATGGCGCTCAACAATGTCATTCCATGGCAATCTTCACCAAAAGTCATGATAGCGAGATCCAGCTCGCGCCCTCGTTGACAGGCAATTTGTAATGCATCAGAGACGGTTCGGGCGACCAGGAAAATGGTATCAGTGCCGAGAAAGGCTTGTCTTACCAACGATTCGAATTCGGTGTCAGATGTGAAGAGAAGTGCCCGCCGTCTTTTCATGATTAGTCCTCCTGCGGCTAAGGCAAAAATGTGGACAGCTGCGCATGCTATTTCGTTCATTTTATCTTTGAGCATCACGTTACGGACTCATTCTTCGGGAAGCATCAACCTGCGAGAAGAGGCAACCGGCCGGCGAACTCAAGGTTTCCAGTCCACGGCGTCCTCCACGAGGTAAGCATCGACTGCGGCGCCGATGGTCGGATGGAAAGTGTCGGTCCCGATTTGATCGAGCAGCCCGAAGCGCTTCAGTTTGTCCTTAACCGGGTCTTTCACTTCCGCGAATTGCAGCTCGATCCGCGACGCGCGCAGGGTCTGCTCGAGCTCGGCAAGCATGTCGGCCGAGGTGACGTCCACGCTCGTCACGGGCTCCGCAGTTGCCACGACCCCCCGCACGGGTATCGGCGAGCTCGCAAAGGCCTCCAATACTCGCGCCTGAAATAACTCGGCATTAGCGATGTTTTCGGACAAAATCGGACTATGCAACCGCGTAATTCTGCGCGATTCGTGCAAACCGTTGATTTTCCGGAAGTGCACCCAACGCGCTGATTGCCGCAAGTTTCCGTCGAAATCGCGCGATTTACGAAATGTTGAAAGCGGTTTCGAATCCCGTTAGGGTCGCGGTCGCTTGGCGCGCGATTGAAAAGCGCGTTTGAGGATGCGGCGTCGATGCGTAATTTGAAGGAGCGATGCAGGCAGCGTTTTACCAGTCGGAATCTGATCAGCCGCATCCGGGGCGAGCGCGGGCGATCGTCAAAGCGCATCCGGAGGTTCGCCGATTGATGGTGCGCAATCCGTGGACAGCGCTGATTGCAGTCTCAATTGTAGTCCTGCAGACGTCGATCGCATACGCAATGGGCACATTGGGGTTTAACTACTGGTGGCTGAGTCTGCTTATAGCCTTTTGTATCGGTGCGTTCGGCAATCATGCCAATTACGTGATCATTCACGACGCAACGCATAACCTTATCTTGCGAAGTCCAAGCTGGAACAAAATGGTGGCCATCATTGCCGATCTCCCAAACCTCACACCTGGGGCGATGGGATTTCGCGTTTATCATTTGAAACATCATTCGCATCAGGGCGATTACGAGTACGACGCCGACCTGGCGAACCATTGGGAGGCGCGCCTAGTGGGCAATAAATGGTACCGGAAGGCGATCTGGCTAATGCTCTTTCCGTTTTTTCAGGTAACTCGTCCGCCTCGGTTAAAGGCGATCAGGATGTGGGACCGCTGGTTCTCCACCAATCTCGCGTGCGCAGCCGCCTACGATGTAGCGATCGTCTACTTCTGCGGTTGGGCTGGGTTTCTTTATCTTGTCTTCGCATTCTTCTTTTCGATCGGGCTGCATCCAGTCGGCGCCCGCTGGATTCAAGAGCATTACACGTACGATTTCGACCAGGAGACATTCAGCTATTACGGGCCCATCAATCGGGTGGCATTGAATATGGGCTATCACAACGAGCACCATGATCTGCCATCGATACCGTGGAACAATTTGCCGAAGCTGCGCGCAATGGCCCCGGAGTTTTATCAAAATCTGAAATATCACTCCTCGTGGAGCCGCCTGGTTTTGCAGTTCGTCTTTGACAAGCGATACAGCCTCTATTCGCGGGTTGAACGAATGAAAGCGAAGGCCGCCTTTGACGCGGCTCCTGTGACCACAAACAGTCGGATTGGCGATCTTGATCTCAGTGCCCGGCCTATTAGTTTTTAGTTATGGCGGAGCGGCTTTACGTCTCGAATAAGAACGAAACCGTTCGAATGTTCGAGAGCGATTTCATGGAATTCTTTTCGCGGGTGCACCCGGTGACTCCGCTCATTTTGTACCTTCCGGTGGTTGGCTACATGCTCTACATATCGACTTGGCAACGCCAATTGCCGATCGTAGCCGCGGGAGCGCTATTTTTGCTGGGCATTTTGCTCTGGACGCTGCTCGAGTACCTCATCCACCGGTACATCTTTCATTACGAGCCGAAGACGCGCGTTGGGAAACGGCTGCACTACATTATCCACGGCGTTCATCACGATTATCCAAACGATGCGCGGAGACTGGTAATGCCGCCGAGTATCAGCGTTCCGCTCGCTTTTCTCTTTTACGGCGTTTTCCTGCTAATTTTCGGACGCCTAACGCCGAGCGTATTTGCCGGGTTGGTTTTCGGCTACGTCTGCTACGACATGCTTCACTACGCGACGCATCATTTCGCCATGAAACGCGGCCTGTGGCTCTGGCTCAAACAGTATCATCTTCGCCATCATTACCGGGATGATCACGTCGGATACGGCATCAGCTCGCCGCTTTGGGATTACGTCTTTAGGACCACGCGAAAGTAATCCCTTTAAGTCCGTGTAGCCACGGGTAGTGCTGAAAAGCCGGCGGCCCGCAACTGTACTAAAATCTTGTCCTGAAAACGGAAACCCCTTAGATTGGCTGCCCCGAGACGGAACTCCGCGATTTGCAGATAGAGCGGACAACTTCGTAAGGAATTTAGTGAACCAAAAAATTGTAATTTTTGCTGGGAAATATCGTTCGTGGGGACGTGGGCCAACGTAACAGATGCATGATGTGATGAACGAAGACCCGGCAAAGCTTAGTCTGAGTAATTTTCTGGCGGGCGAAAGTAACGACCCGCTGGAAGCTCCAGCCAGCTTTACAGACTGGATGCGCGTCGGAGCGTGGGCCGTTAAATTGTACGAGCCCGAGCTTCTCGCCACCGCGGATGCGCGCACCGTGATTAGCTATGGCGGGAAACCGCGACCCGTCATTAACCTCTGCTCCTACAATTATCTCGGGCTTGCGAATCACCCTGAGGTCATCGCATCCGCGCATGAGGCTCTGAGAACGCACGGTTTGGGGGCGTGCGGATCGCCCATGCTCTCGGGAATGACCGATCTGCATCGCGAACTCGAACGACGCGTGGCGAAATTTCTGCGACGCGAGGACGCGATGCTTTTCAACAGCGGGTTCGGCGGCGCACTAGGCACCATCTCCGGGTTGCTGCGCAAGAGTGACGTGGCGCTTCTGGACAACCGCTCGCACCTTAGTCTTCGCGACGGTGCGGTGCTGTCCCGCTGCCGGACAGAGAAGTTCGAGCACAACGATGCAGCGTCGCTCGATGTTGCATTGAGCCGTCAAAAGGGGCGGCGCCAACTCGTAATTGTCGAGGGCATTTACTCCATGGATGGCGATTTCGGAAACCTGAAGGAATTACTTGGGGTCGCAGAGTCTCACGGCGCGAGCGTTTTTATTGATGAAGCGCATTCGATGTTAGCATGCGGCGAGCATGGTCGTGGCGCGGCTGAGAAGTTTGGCGTGGAAGAGCGCGTCCCACTCATTTACGGGACGTTCTCGAAAGCTTTCGGCGCGCTAGGAGGCTTCGTCGCGGGGTCGAAAGAGACTCTGCAATATCTGCGTTTCTACGCGCATCCTTACGTTTATTCATGTGCTCTGCCGCCGGTGGTGATCGCGGCTATTCTCAAGGCGCTGGAGCTCGGCACAAGTCAGCCGGAATTGCGTGCCCAACTTTGGGAGAACGCCGATTATTTCCACGCGCAACTTGAAGGCCTGGGACTCGACAGCGGAGCCTCGACCACGTACGTGATGCCGATCGTCATCGGCGATCGCGAGCGCATGTATCGGCTTGGGCATGAACTGCGGCGGCGCGGTCTTTGGGTTGCGCCGGTCGATTATCCCGCCGTGCCGCAAAATCGGATCTGTTTCCGTGCGTGCGTGACCGCCAAGCACACGCGCGCGGACCTTGACGAAGCTCTCAATATTCTCGCGGACACGCTGGTCCCTGCGGCAGTGCAGAGCGCGTGAGCCTGCGATCACGCTGAGCTTCATGTCGCAAGCAAAAGAGGCGCCCAGCTCACGCGTCGAAGCCACTTACAAAGCACGCGAGGTGGAGGGAGTTCTCGATCTGTACTTTTACAGACCGATAGGGTTTCGGCTGGCCGAATTTTTTGCGAAGCTCAAGATAACGCCCGCAGCTGTGACGTTGCTAGCCGGCGTCTGCGGCGTCATTGCGGGCCACCTTTATTACTACCGTGATCTGCGCATCAACATGGTGGGTATGGTGCTCCATGTTTGCTCCAATGCACTGGATAACGCGGATGGCCAGCTCGCGCGCTTAACGCGCCGCGAAAGCCGAAAGGGCCGCATCATTGACAGTGTTGCCGACCATTTGGTGTTTGTGAGCATTTACCTGCATTTGGTTCTGCGTTGCCTGGCCCAAGGTTTTTCGCCGGCGATCTGGTTTCTCGCCCTTGCTGCTGGAATCAGTCATGCCTTGCAAGGCGCAGCGGCTGATTATTACCGCAGCACCTATCTTTACTTTGTAGGAAATGGAGTACGAGGGGCGCTAGATTCCTCCCCTGAACTAAGCTCTGACTACCGAAAATGGGGCTGGCGTCAGAAACCGTGGGACAAATTTCTTCTCGCGCTGTATTTGAGTTTCACTCGCCAACAGGAAATGCTTGCGCCGCAGCTGAAAAAGCTGCGTAACACAGCCAGCGAACTATTCCACGGCCAAATTCCGAGTTGGCTGGAGCTGCGTTATCGAGATTCGGCGGGCCAGATGTTTAAGTGGTGGGGTTTATTGATGACCAACAGCCGGATGCTTGTTTTGTTCGCTCTATTGTTCATCGGTCAACCGATCTATTATTTTTGGTTCGAACTCGTCCCGCTGAACTTGCTGTTCGTTTACCTGCTTTTGCGCCAGGAGAAAATGGCTAAATCGCTGGAGCATCTGATTATGACACGGCAACATTCCGCCTAGGTGTTTCGCATTCGTGTCGAAGATCGAAGTTTCAAAAGTCACCTCGCGCCGCGACCGCGATGCGTTCATCAAGTTTCAATGGGAAATTTACTCCCATGATCCGGCTTGGGTGCCGCCGTTAATCATTGAACGGAAAGCGTTCCTCGATCGCAAGCGGCATCCGTTTTACAGGCACGGCGACGCCGCGTTGTTTCTGGCCCGGAGAGACGGCAAAATCGCCGGCCGAATCATGGCCAGCGATGATCCCAATTACAATTCGTTGCACCAAGCGAACGTCGGCTGTTTTGGTCTGTTCGAATCCATCGACGATGAGGACGTAGCCGCTGCGCTCCTTGAAACTGCGGCCGGTTGGCTTCGCGAGAAGGGGCGAACTGAGATGATGGGACCGATCGATTACTCCACCAATTACGTCTGCGGCCTGTTGATCGATGGATTCCAGTTTCCGCCCACCATATTGACCGCGCACAATCCGCGGTACTACCCACGACTGATCGAAAGCTGCGGTTTCTCCAAGGCGAAGGATTGGTACGCGTGGTGGTTCGCTGATCCTTCAAAGGCGGCAGCGCAATTGCGACGACTCGCTGCGCGGTCCCAAAACCGGTGGCCTGTCGCAATTCGCCCCGCGAAGCTTAAGCAGCTTCGCGATGAAAGCAGACGACTTCGTGAAATTTACAATCAGGCTTGGGAAAAGAACTGGGGTTTTGTGCCGTTCACACAAGAGGAGATTGAGTTCATGACGCAAGAACTAAAGCCGCTGCTGGTGCCAGAGTTTGCCTGGGTCGCGGAGATCGGAACCGAGCCTGTCGGCTTCACGTTGTGTCTGCCGGACATCAATGTTGTACTGCGCGACCTCAACGGACGTTTAACTCGATTTGGCTTACCGATTGGGCTGATCAAATTGCTCTTCTACAAGAGGCGCGTTCGAAAAGGGCGCCTGATCGCTCTAGGCGTGATTGAAAAATATCGCCGTGCAGGAATCGCCGAGATGCTGGTCCTGCGCGTGATGGAAGAAACCATGATCAAACGCGGGATCACCGGCGAACTGAGTATGACGCTTGAAGACAATTTCATGATCAATCGTTTTCTGGAAGCGATCGGAGCGGATCGCTACAAGACGTATCGAATTTACCGCAAACAGTTACCCTGCTGACAACGACTGCCAAATGAAGCTGCGGCCGCCGGGGCTTCGTAAAACGGAGCTTCGTCTTGCTGGGCAGCCGTCAGATCACGAATGCGCTCGGGCTCGCCGCGCCGCATCCTTGACACCCGACTTGCCAGCATCCCCGCCACTTCCCGGCCGACGTATTGCAGGGGATGGCTCACGGCCAGTGAGGCCTCCGCGGTGCAATAAACGCCGCATCCCGCCTGGCAATCCTTCTTCCGGTTGTAGCTCAGCAAATCTTCCCGCGTGATCTCGAGAATGTGCCTCTCGGTTCGCACCTGGCTGCAGAGCCAGAACTTGCCGGTCGATGAGACGAAGAAATATTTATAGCCCGCGATGCAGGTCCATTCGACCGGTTCCTGTCGCAGCATCTTCTTTTGGTAAGCGAAAAGGTTCCAGCTCGAGTGAATCTTCTGGCCGCTGCGCTTCAGTTTCTCTTGGTGCTCGAGAAAGCGGAGCAGCGGCTCGCTCGCACTTGCATCGCGCAAGGCGCGGTCGTGCACGAGATCGTCGTGGACCACGCGCGCATGGACCGGGATGCCCAAGTCGAGGCAAGTGTCTATCACCTGTCCCATCTCATCGAGCGTCTCTTTGAAAAGGACGCCACTGACGTGCAGCTTGATCTTCGAATCTTTGAACCAGTCGAGCTTGTGCAGGATCGACTTCATCGCTTTGCGTGTGCTCGCGATCGGCGTCATCCGGTCCACGGAAATTTGCAGTTCACCGAGGCCCGCTCCTTCAAGGTCCGCGAGGAGCTGGCGGTTCAGGAGAAACCCGTTTGTGGACATGCTCACTTTGCAAAAACCGAGGGATCTTGCGTAACGCACTACCTCCACAATGTCCGGATGTTTGAGCGGTTCGCCTCCCTGCAGACCGAGGCGCATCACGCCGAGCTTCCGAATGTGGTCCATCCACTTCTTGAGATCGGCCAGGGCCGGATGCGGAATCGAGTTGTTGAACTCGTTGCAATAATGGCAATCCAGGTTGCACTGTTCGGTCACGTAGAGGTGCGCAGCCCACGGTTTGGTGTCAAAAACGCGAGGGGCCTGCCGGAGATCGAGCATTCGTTCCCCTATCACAGTCATAGACGCGGTGTCAAGTAACCAGGCTAGTTCCTAACCCTGGACGCGATCGACGCGGAGAACGAGAAGACGTGTCGAATCTAGCGAGGTGCACTCTGACTCCGGAGAGCCCACAGTGCCCAGGCCACGCGTGCCAGCTGAACGGCAGCCGTGACGGCTTCCCACCAAGCGATGAGTTTGAAGGCTCCGGCCACAGTGCCAAGGATAAGCCCGAGCGCGAGAATCCAGACGTAAATATTCCGCCGTCCGCCCACGAGACGGAAGATACGATCGAAACTTGCCAGCTCGCTGATCGATTTTCCGTAGTAGCGAACGATGCTTGCGCGCGCTAGTGCGTTCAGCACCTCTGCGCCAATAAGGAGACCGAGATAAGCGAAGGCGTCTGGCAATTTTCCGGAAACGCTAAGGTGCCAGGCGAGCGCGACCCACCATGAATTTTCGAACAAGGCATCAAACAGATGTTCGAGCTTGCCAGCCTTTGACGTCTCGAGTTTTAGGCGCGCTAGCTTCCCATCAAGTCCGTCAAGGACACCGACAATTAGGGCGAGGCCCAATCCCCACGCTAGGTGACCGGTTACCAGAAGAATAGTGACCGTCCAGGCAACAACATTGCAAAACAGGGTCAACTGGTTGGGTGTGATCGGCGTTTTACAGAGACGAGAAACAAGAAAGGTCTCAATCGGAGCATGAAACCATGCGGGAATGTCGGGCGGCCCCTTTTGTATTGAATCCAACAGAACGCGCTCTGCGAGTTTTCTATTCGAAAGCGATGGCGAAGGAAACCAAAATTGCCTGAGTTTTCGACACATCGAGACGTAGTATAAGGGCTGAGCGGAGACATCCAGCGCGGCCAAACTATCGTGCCCCAATCCGTTGCGCAGACCTTCTTCAAGAAGACCGTTTTGCGCCGAAGCCCAATCGTATTCCAAAAGAGCTGGGCCGCACAGTTTCCCTCGGGCAGTATCTGGCGCGGAACCGCTGAGGGCCCGAATCCGTGGCCCCACGCCGGAGTCCACCAGAACCGTGGGCGCATTTTGCGAAACGAGGGCGCGCAACAATCGAGGGTCGAATACAGAACCAGCTGGAATAACAAGAAGAAGTGGAATTGCGTCGGAGTTGCGGGGCCAGACATCGACAATCTGCTCCAGCCTCACCGGTCCGGCTTGGCGCGTGCGAAGCGTTAAACTCAACTGTGCCCGCGCCCACGATGGCCGAGCGAGTTCCTCTGCGATCTGGTCGGGCGTGTTGGAAAGAACCGTTGCACGTTTAATTCCGCAACGTTGCAGTGTGCGGAGCAAGCGTTCCAGCGTGGAAATGCCGCAAAGCTCAACCAGCGCGCTCGGGTCGTCGGCCAGAATGACGCATTCGTTAACCATAAATTTTCAAGATTGGGTACGGAATCGACTTTACAGGAGCAAGCCGAGTAACAGCTCAACGGCCGCAAGCTTACAATAAATTCGCCTTAGCCTCGACATTCGCTAGGCTTTCTGCTCGTGGCAAAAAATAACGGCTCGACTTTAGCAGATAATTTGCAGCGATCACATGTCGATGGCGCGCCAGGCATTTTTTCACGGCTTCGTTATAGTCCCTTCCTTGCGCAGTTGGTGATCATCCGCCGTTGCAACCTGTCTTGTAGCTATTGCTCGGAATACGACAAGGTCAGCGAGCCAGTCCCCACCGAAGTTCTGGCGGAACGACTTCGGAAATTGAAAAGTCTGGGGACCTTTGGTATCTCTTTAACGGGCGGGGAACCCACGCTGCATCCGCAACTCCCCGATCTCATCCGAAAGTGCCGTAAACTCGGTTTCCTCCGCACGGGTATGATTTCCAACGGCTTTTTCTTGCGGCCCGAGTTAATCGAAGCGCTCAATGAGGCGGGACTTCAGGAAATGCAGATTTCTATTGATGGAGTCCAGGCCAACGACACAACACAGAAGGTGCTGGCTAACTTAAAGAAACGCCTTCAATGGCTGCGTGAGTATGCCCGTTTTCGAGTGATTGTTAGCGGTGTCCTCGGTGCATGCCCGCCACGAGAGGCTGAAGAGGTGCTCGCTTTTGCCAGCCAAATGGGCTTTGTCCCACGCGTTCTGCTTATTCACGATAATGAAGGTCAGGAAGCCGATACCTTTACGTTGATGAATATGGAAAGGTCAATTGGTGTTCACAGACTAGAAGCGTTTGGTCCAAAAGTTTGATGGATTACACGCGTACCGATTTACGCGAGCAGTTTTACCAGTACAAGCCTTGCCACGCGACCTGCACACTCGGGTGTGCGCGCTCTACGAGCCAGCTCGATAACTGGCGGGCTCAACCCGGATTTAACTCGTAGCCGGCGCTCATTTTTCTTTCCGCGTGCCGCAGCATGCTGGGAGTATCCACGTCCTGCCACCAACCATCGCCGATATCGATGGCACGGACTTTATCGTTGCCAGCCATCAATCGAACTCCATCAGCCAGGCTACAGTCGTTTCTGCCACTGCGGGACTTCGCTCGTTCGAAATAGTCGAAGATTTCGACTGGGCAAACAAACAGCCCGATATCAATGGCATCGTAATCGCTTAGTTTTTTCCCGATGTCAGTGACTCTATTTCCTCGGGTTCGGACTTTCATCGCGTCTTCCAAGTCGAAGATGGAATCGAGTTTCTGGTCTACCCCGATGTTAAGGAAATCGGAATCGAAAGAATCGAGCAGACGATCGACGACGGCATCGTCGAAAAGATGGTCGCTCATCGTGAGAAGAAAGGGTTTGCTGAGGTGGCCAGCGGCCGCAAGAAGCGAGATGCCATTTTGTTTTTGCCAGTCACGGTTTTCGATGAAGGACGCGCTAATGCCGGAAGGAATCAATTGCTTGACCTGCTCGATCATGCGCCCGCTTTCGTAGCCGACCACAAAGTTGACGCTTGTGATCCCTGCGCGGATCAGGGTATCTAACGCGTACGAAATCAACGGACGGCCAAACACTGGGACGAAGGGCTTTAGGAAGGTGCTGTCCGATCCGCGCAGACGCGAGCCCTCGCCGGCCATCAAGATGACCGCTTCAGAGATAGCAGTCATATCTGGTAATACCTCTTCAATCCCCACAACCGGAGG
>WNFR01002864.1_pt1 | contig 21095 bp, 23 predicted proteins | sample 5400221 | NCBI WGS metagenome assembly WNFR01 (sample SAMN13153357, study PRJNA577476) | soil metagenome | isolation source: 40 cm soil under Madrone tree | place: USA:California | collected 2016-06-14 | reverse complement strand
AGGCCACCGTCGACCCGCTGAAAGTGACGGTGGCGCGCACGGGCGAGTACTACATCAACGACCAGAAGTACGGCCTCGACGACGCGATCGAGGTCCTGAGCTCGGAGCACGCCGCGGAGCCGCTCCGCCGCCTCCTGCTGCGTGCGGATGCGAAGCTCACCTACGGTCATGTGCGCGAGATCTTCGCGCGCGCACAGAAGGTCGGCTTCCCTGGTATCGCGCTCATGGTCGGTGAAAAGAACCGCGCGCGACCGCCCGCGCCGCGCGGCGAAGAGAGACGCGCGACCGGAGACGACGGGCCGAGGCAAGCGGATACGCAAGGGCGCGAGAACGCGCCGGGAGGCGGCGTCTGACATGGCGATGACGCTCGGCTCGGGCGACGATCGGCGCGTCACACCGCAGATGAACGTGACGCCGCTCGTCGACGTCGTGCTCGTGCTGCTGATCATCTTCATGGTGATCACGCCGCTCCTCACGAAGAATTTTTGGGTCCACACGCCCAAACAGCAGAAGGAGGAGGTCGAGCGACAGCAGCTCGAGCAGGATCCGACGCCGCCGCTGGTCCTGCGCGTGGACGCGGATCGCAAGATCGCCGTGAACGGTACGGAGGTCGCGCTCGGCGAGCTCGCCGAGCGGCTGAAGCGGATGTTCGCCGCGCGCGACGACCACGTGCTCTTCTTCGATGCGAGCGACGACGCCGAGTACGGATTCACCGTCGAAGTGATGGACCAAGCACGCGAAGGCGGCGCCGTGACGATCGCGGCGCTGACGTCGCCGCTCCAGAGCGCCGCCGCCACCGCGGCGTCGCCGTAGAATCGCCGTCATCGAAACTTCACGCCACGCGTGATTGCACAGCGCGCGGCGCGCGGGCATTGCAGGATCTTCCAGCGGTGGCTGTCCCCTCCTCAGGCGGCTCACCGGAGAGCCCCGGGAGCTACGCCCGGGGCTCTCACTCACTCTTCCCACGACGATTGCGAGGCGCCGCTCCGCAGCGCGGAGCGGCGCGCATCGCGACTTGCCTTGCCGCCGCGTCGCTCGTAGTAGGCGCGCGTGGACGCCGCGCTCCCCGAGGAGATCAAGCTCTACTTCGACTACAAGAGCCCGTTCGCGTTTCTCGCCAGCGGTCCGGCGTTCGACCTCGACCGACGCTTTCGCGTGCGCGTGCGGTGGATTCCGTACCAGCTGCGCATCAAGGGCAAGGGCGAGCGCAGCCAGAACTCGGAATGGAAGGCGAAGTACTCGTACCTCGACGCGCGCCGCTTCGCGACCCCGCGCGGACTCGTCATCAAGGGGCCGCGCAAAGTGTACGACACCGAGCCGGCGCTGATCGGCGCGCTCTTCGCGATGCATGCCGGGTGTTTCCGTCGCTACACCGAGGAGGCCTACGCGCGCTTCTTTCGACGGCAGCTCGAGCTCGACGTCCCGGCGGCGATCGCGGCGCTGCTCGCGGAATGCGGCGCGTCCGCCTCCGAGTACGAGGCGTTTCTCGCCGGCGAGGGCGCACGCGAGTACGCGCGGTGCGTCGCCGAGGCGGAGGAGGACCACGTCTTCGGGGTGCCGCTCTTCCTCTTCCGCGACGAGCCGTTCTGGGGCCACGACCGCCTGCCGCTGCTCGAGGCGCGCCTGCACGAAAGCGGCCTCGAGCGCTGACGCCGCACCGCCGCGTCTGACGTTTGCCGCGCCGGCGTGATGTCACCACAATGCGCGGCGCATGCGCGGCGAGCGGGGCGGCACGTACTATGGGTGGCGGATCGTCGCGGTCGCGTTCCTGACGCACTGTCTGACCGTCGGCTGCGTCTTCTACAGCTTCGGCGTCTTCTTCACGCCGCTGCTGCACGAGTTCGGCTGGTCGCGCGCGCAGCTGTCGTGGGGCTTCTCGTCGATCTCGATCTTCGGCGCGCTCTACTCGCCGTTCGTCGGCCGGATCGTCGATCGCTACGGGCCGCGGCCGTCGCAGCTCTTCGGCGTCGTCGTGCTCGGCACGACGTTCATGCTGCTCAGCCGCGTGCACTCGCTCTGGCAATACTACGCGCTGCTCGCGCTCTTCCTCTCGCTCGGGTCGAGCTCGCTCGGCCCGATCCCGAGCAATACCGCCGTCGCCGGATGGTTTCATCGCCGCCGCGGCCGCGCGCTCGGGCTCGCGACCGCGGGTATCTCGATGGGGGGCGTCGTCTTCGTGCCGTTGGCGCACGATCGGCGCGACCGTGATCGCCGCCGGTCTCCTCCCGGTCGCGCTCGTCATGCGCAAGCCGCCGAAGGAGCTCGCCGCGATCGAGCGCGGCACACCGGGAGGACCGTTCGATCTCACGGCCGAGCTGGAACGGTCGGTCACGGCACGCGAGGCGATGCGGGACCGCAACTTCTGGCTCATCGCGCTTGCGTTCTCGTTGACGGTGATGGGTCTCTCGGCGGTGCTGCTGCACCAGATCCCGCTCCTCCTCGATCTCGGCGTCGACCCGTCGCACGCCGCGCTCGCGCTCGGGGCGACGGCGGGTGTCGGCGTCGTCGGCAAGCTCGGGTTCGGCGCGCTCCTCGATCGCTTCGAGCAGCGACGGGTGATCGTCGCCTGCTTCGTGCTCCAGGCGATGGGTCTCGTACTGCTGCCGTTCGCGCGCGTGCCGGCGGTGCTCGTCGCGTACGTTCTCGTGTACGGCTACGCGATGGGCGGCAACGCGACCTTGCAGGCGACGATTCTCGGCGAATGCTTCGGCCGGCTGCACTACGGCGCGATCGCCGGCCGCATGAGCCCGTTCATCGTCTTGTCGCAAGCGGCCGCGGTGCCGTTCGTCGGCGCGATCCGCGACCGCACCGGCACCTACACGCCGGCGATCGCGCTGATTGTCGTCCTGACGCTCGCCGCGGCGCTCTGCATCTCACGTCTGCGCGTGCCGGCGCGCGGAACGCGCGCCGCTCGCGCTCAGGCGACGTCACACGACGTGGCGGCACGAGCGGCTGCGGCGGGGCGCGCTCACCCCGGTACCGGTGGCGACTCCAGGGTGTAGTTGGCGACCTTCCACGCGCCGCCGTCCTGGCGCAGGGTCAGGATCAACCGCTGCGTGAAGGTGTCGGCGCCGTCGGGCGAGACGTGCAGGTCGTACACCAGCGACGCGCTCTCGTCCGGCGCGGCGCCGAGCTGCACGAAGGTGTAGTGGACCGTCGGCTGGCGTGTCGACTCGTCGATCGCTTGTCCGGCTTTGAGGCGGATCTCCTCGTCGATCTTCGAGGCGGCGAGTCCGGTCGCGAGCTCGCGCGCCGACGGCTGATCGATCTTGATGAAGAGCGCGTCGATGAAGCGCTCGGCGAGCGCTTGCCGCGGATCCGACGAGTGGCAGCCGCCGGCGACGGCGAGCGCGGCGACGAGCGAGACGACGCGAGCGAACAACTGCATCGAGCGCGGATGTTAGCGGAACGTCCCCACCGATGCTAAGGTCGCCGTGTGCCGGCCGACGATTTCACGCACACCGGTCAGACGAACGGCGCTCGACGGCGTTCGCGCTCGCGGCGCGCGACGATGCGTGACGACGAGCGGCCGCGCGGCTTCGAGCCGGATCGGATGCGGCGCTTGTGGAGCGACATCGATCGCTCCCGCGACAATCTCGGGCTCGGAACGCAGCCGGTCGCGCCGTCGTCGCCATGGAGCGTCGGCGCCGTCGTCGGCTACGCCGCCGGGCTCGCGACCGACGCCGTCGACAGCGTCCTCGCCTGGACGCGCGTGCTGGCGGCGCCGATGCGGGTGCTCGCAGTGCCGAGCCGGATGTTGACGTTGCCGACGCGCGTCCTCACGGCGCCGACGCGCGCGATCGGCGAGGCCGTGCCGTGCGTGCGGCGGCTGCCGATCGTCGGCGGCCTCTTCGAGTAGCTCAGGCGAAGACGCGGTAGTCGACGCTCGGAAAGAGCGCGTCTGCCGCGGCAATCGCGTCGAGCCATGCGACGTCGATCGTGTCGCGATCGACGTCGTCGGCGAGGCGGGTGAAGCGTGCGAGGTGGTCGGTGACGCGCTTCGTGGCATAGGCGACGGTCGTGCCGCGCGAGATCATGAACGGCCAGTCGCTCGCTTGCGCGAGCATGAGCTCGCGCGCCGCCTGATCGAGCGCGCGGCGTACGGCGCCTTCGGCGGTCGCGTGCCGTCGCGCCAGCACCACCATGCGTTGCGCCGCATGATGGAGGTGACGATAGATCCAGTCGTTCGCCTCGGTGAGCCACACTTCGTGGTGGCCGCGCGCGCCCCAGGTGCCGGGGTTCGGCTCGGTGACTTGATTCGTCGGATACGCGTCGAGATATTCGTCGGGCGTCACGAGTCGCAGCCGCGCATCGGTCGCGATCTCGCGACAGAGCAGCTCGAGCCAGAGCGGGCCCTCGTGCCACCAGTGGCCGAAGAGCTCGGCGTCGAACGGCACCGTCAGGAGCGGCGGACGATCGAATGCCTCGGCGAGACGGGCGGTCTCGCCGGCGCAGAACCCGACGTAGTGTGCGGCGTGACGGGCGGCGGTCGCGCGCGCGAGCGCGGGATCGTACGGCTCCTTCCGATCGCCGGCGCCGGTCACGCGATGATACTTGAGGCCGGTCGCGACGCGCTCGCCGGTCGGGGGCAGATACGGCCGCACGTACTCGTACGCGAGGTCGAAGCCGATGTCGCGATAGAAGTCGCGGTACGCCGGATCGCCGGGGTATCCGGCCGTCGCGCTCCAGACCTGCGTCGACGCGGCGGCGTCGCGCGCGAACGCCGCCACTCCCGCCGGACAATAGATCGGCGCGTAGACGCCGTACGCGGGTGCCGACGAGGCGAGCGCGACCGCGTCGCTCTCGACGCAGACGAAGCGGACGTGCGCAGCCGCGAGGGTGGTGTCGAGCCCGGCGAAGTAGCCGCACTCCGGCAGCCAGAAGCCCGCGGGCTCACGACCGAAGACGCGGCGGAACTCCGCCATGCCGACCGCGACTTGCGCCGTTACCGCTTGCGGCGTCGGCGCGAGCAGCGGCAGCAAGCCGTGCGTCGCGGCCGTCGTCATGAGACGCACCACGCCGGCGTCGGCGAGATGGGTGAACGCGCCGATCAGGTCGCCGTGATGGCGGTCGACGAGCCGACGGCGAGCCGCCGTGAACGTCGCGTGGTGCCGTGCCGCGAGCGGCTGGAACCGCGCGTCGTCGCGCGTGCGATGCAGCTCGCGCTCGGCGAGCTCGATGCGGCTTTCGAGGTGACGCAGGTACCGCGCTTGCAGCAGCGGGTCGAGGAGCATCGCGCAAAGCGACGGCGAGAGCGAGAGCGCGACGCGACATGGGACCTCGTCGGCGGTGAGACGCTCGAAGGTCTCGAGGAGCGGCAGGTACGACTCGGTGATCGCCTCGAAAAGCCACGTCTCTTCGAGGAACGTCGCATGCTCGGGATGGCGCACCCACGGCAGGTGCGCGTGCAACACGAGCGCGACGAGACCCTGCTCACCGGCCACGACGGTGCGGCGCGCGCGCCTCCGGCGACGGCGCGCCCTCGCCGGCGCGCGACGCCGCGGCTTCGGAGGACGGCGCGCGGCGACGCAGATCCGCGGAGCTCGGCGCCCGCGACGGGCGGCCGTGAATCTCGGCTGACGCCGGAGCGCGCGCCGGGGCGTGCGTCGTCCCGGCGGCGGGCGCGCCCCGCGGCGCCCCTGTCTCCTCGACTGCGAGCCGTGCCGGCGCGTCGGGGGCACCGTGCCCGCGTCCCGCATCCTCGACCCGCACCGTCATCCAGCGCACCGGCTCGCTGCCGGGGGCGTCCGCGCGCGGCGTCGTGACGGTCGACGATTGCACGCGGCCCACGAAGCTGCCGTCGGCGCGACGCCAGCCGAGCTGCGCCCGATACGTGCCGTCGGAGCGCGCGACCTCGACGTAGCGCGAGCCGACGAGGGCCTCGACGTCGAAATCGTGATGCCGCCACGGCCGCGCCGCCTCGAAGTCGAGCAACGTCAGATCCTCGATGCGCAGCACGAGACGCGCGTCGCGAACCCCTGGCGGATAGTCGAAGCCGGGCGCCAGGTCCCAGTACGCGAAGAGCGTCCCAGGATCGCGCGCCAACAGCACCAGCCGGTCGTCGCCGTAGCTCGCCGGTAGCGGCGGAGTGTTCGCGAACGCGTCGCGCAGCGCCGCGGGATCGTCCGCCGTGCGCGGCGCGGACGCGGAGCGGCGCCTCTCGTCGTGGCGGCTGTGAGCAGAGGCGCGGCCGTCAGTCGCCGGCGGTCGCACGTTGCCGTCGTCGGCGTCGCCGATCATGGACCCGAGGGCGATGCGCGCGCCACGGAGCGCGCTTGCAATCAGCTCGAGCGCGTACCCGAAGAGGACCTCGCCGGGGTGGGTACACACGGCTCGAAGACTATCGAGCAGCCGGCACACGGTCAAAACGCCATCGCTCGCCGCCGAGCCGGTGCGGCGAAGCAACGCCGCGTCGTCACGGTCGTGCGCGGAGCCAACGCGGCGTCGTCAGCAGTGCGGCGAGCTCGCGACCAGCGTCGCGCTGCCGTCGACGTGCGGCAGCAGCGCGGCATGGCGCGCCGTATCGGGAAAGGGGCGATTCGCCAAAAAGACGCGCCCGGAGACTCCCTGCCACCAGATGCAGGCCGGCTCGCTCAAGTGGGCCTGGATGCGATCGAGGTACTTCGCCTTGGTGAGCAGGCCGACCGGCGCCTCACCTTCGAGCGCCGCCGCGACGGACTCCGGCGAGCGCGCGCGCGTGAGCGTGCGGCCGCCGTAGAAGGTGAACGAGTGACCGCGGGTCTTGAACGCGAGGATGCGGGCATCCTCGGGCAGCGCTCGCGCAACCTCCGCCGCGGCGCGCAGGCTGCTGAACTCGTTCACGATCGGCACGCCGGCGCGGTAGAAGAGCATCTGCGACGCGAGCGCGGCGACCGCGATCAGCGCCGGCGCGAGCTGCCACCGCTGCGTGCGCGCCAGCACGAGCGCGGCGAGTGGGAACATCAGCAACGTCAGCGCGGATGCGGCGCGCCAGGCGTAGCTCGGATACGTCACGGCGACGCCGATCGCGATCGCGACCGTCAACCCGACGAGCGCCACCGCCCAGAGAAGCGTCGGCAGCATCAGCGCGCGCGCACGAATCACCGCCGGCGCGGCGATCGCATCACGGAGATAGGCGGCGACGAGGAGCGCCAGCGGCGGGAAGAGCGGTAGCATGTAGGTGGCGAGCTTGGCGCGCGAAATCGTGAAGAACACGAAGACGACGACGGACCAGGAGAGCAGAAACACGTCGAAATCGTGGCCGTGGCGCGCGCGCTGCAGCGCGCGTCGAAACGCACCCGGTACGAAGAGCGCCCACGGCAGGAACGTCAGCGGCAGCACCCAGAAGTAGAACCAGAAGGGCTCGCTGTGGCCCACGCCGCTCGCACCCTCGAGAAAGCGGTCGACGTTCTGGCGCCACAGGAAGAACCAGAGATACTCGGGGGCGCGGAACGCCGCGATGACGTACCAGCTTCCCGCGACCGCGAGCGCCACCGCGAGGCCAAGACCAGGCCGAAAGCGTCGCAGCCTGCCGTACTCGCCGGTAAGCGCGCTGAACGTGCCCAGCACGAGCACCGGCAGGACGATCGCGATCGGACCTTTGATGAGAAGCCCGATCGCGGGCAGCACGTAGAGCGGCCACGTCGGTGCGCGTTGCGTCGCGACCGCCGATGCGCCGTTTTCATCCGTCCAGACGACGTACGCATAGTAGAGCGTGCCGGTGACGAGGACCGTGAGCAGCATGTCCATGCGGACGGAGCGTCCGAGGACGACGAACTCGCCGGCGGTGGCGAGGATGACGCCCGCGCCGATCGCCGCCCGCGGTCCGAGGCGCCGCCACGCGAAGCCGACCGTCGCCGCGATCGTCAGCACCGCGGAGAGCGCCGCCGGGAGGCGCGCCGCCCACTCGCTCATCCCGAAGACGCGGAAGCACCCGGCGACGATCCAGAAGAAACCGGGCGGCTTGTCGTAATAGTGCGCGAAATCGAGGGTAGGGACGAGCCAATTATGGGTGAGGAGCATCTCGCGCACGGTCTCGGCGTAGCGTCCCTCACCGGGATCCCACAGGTGCGCGCGTCCGAGATCGAGCCCGAATGCCAGCCCCACCGCGGCGGCGAGCGCGACGAGTCCCGCCGCCCGACGAAGGCGGTTGCTCGCCAAAGAGGGTGCGCTCAGCACTGGGGCCGTTTAGCACGCAAATGCCGTGCCGTCCAATATGGTGAGACGTCGGATCAACCACGTGCGCGCGGTCACGAGCGGGTCGGGATCGCGGTCGGTCGCGAGCGTCAGGCGAGGCGCGTCGCCGACGGTGAGCGGCTCGAACCGCCGCGCTTGCGCGTCCGCAATCGCGACCGTCGCGTCCGACGCATCGTCGCCGCGCGCGGCACGCGCGCGCAGGCGATCGTGGATCGTCGCGGTCGCGGCGCGGCACTCGATCCAGAACAGCGGAACACCGGCGCCTGCCGCGAGCGCGCGGACCCGGTCGCGGTCGGCACGACGCTGGAACGTGGCGTCGAGCACGACGCTGCGCCCGGCGGCGAGCGCCCGCGCCGCGTCGGCGACGAGCGCGCCGTAGACGGCGGCGGAATGGACCGGCGAATAGAGCCGCGCGAGCGCCGCACGCGTCGTGGGACGCGCGAGCGGCGCCAATCCCGCAAGCTGCTTGCGCACGACGTCCGAGCGCAGCCCGACGAAGCCCGTCGCCTCGCCGAGCGCGGTCGCGAGCCGCGACTTGCCGCTGCCGCTCAGTCCCATGACGACGACGAGCACCGGGCCCTGCGCCTGCCACGCGCGACGCGTCGCGAGCGCCACGTAGCGGCGCGCGTCGGCGCGCTGCTGCGCGCGCTGCGTCGCCTCGACCTCCGCCTCGGCGGCCGTGAGCGTCGCCACGAGCGCGCGTACCGCGGCGCGATAGGCGCGAAAGAACGGCAGCACCGTCGGCAGCTCGGCGTCGCCGCTGGCGCGGACGTAGGCCGCGACGAGCGCGTCGGCGAGCGTGGGTGCGTCGAGGAAGTCGAGCTCGGACGCGAGGAAGGCGACCTCGGATGCGACGTCGCAGGTTCGGAGGCGCGCGCTGAACTCGACGCAGTCGATGATCGGCAGCGCGTCGGTGCAGCAGATGTGATCGGCGCGAAGGTCGCCGTGGCCCTCGCGCACCCGTCCGGCGTCGCGGCGCCGGCGCAAGACGGGCGCGATGCGCGCGAGCGCCGCCGCCGCGAGGAGGCGCAGATCCGCGACCGTGGCGGCGTCGACGCTCGCTGCGTCTCCGGCAGCGTTCGGGGCGCCCGCATCGGGCGTGTCACGGGACGTCGCCAATCCGTCGAACGTCTCGCGCAGCGTGCGCGCGATCTCCTCGGGGCGGGCGGATTCGGTCGTCTCGGGACGCGTGCTCGGGTCGGCGTGGAAGGCGGCGATCTTCGCCGCGATGCGCTCGAGAAGGGCGTCGTCCACCTCCCCGCGCTCGACGACGGCGCGGAGCAATCGCTCGGGCGGCAGGCGCTCCATCTGCACCGCGTACTCGACGGCCGTGCCGCTCGCACCGACGCGGTACCCGTCGGGCGTGTGCACGATCGGAACGACGCCGCGATAGACGGCCGGCGCGAGCCGCCGGTTGAGCCGCACCTCCTCGTCGCAAAAGTGCCGGCGGCGCTCGAGCGTCGAGAAGTCGAGGAACGAGAACCGCACCGGCTTCTTCACCTTGTACACGGCGTCACCGGCGAGAAAGACGCACGAGATGTGCGTCTGCACCACCTCCACCTTCGGCGGCCGCTGCGGATACGCGCGCGGATCACACAGTCCGGTGATGAGCGCCGGGTCGATCGCGGCCGTCGCAGCCATAGCAGCCTATACAGCCATAGGGAATTTTTCTCCGCCATGTAGGGATTGCGCGCAATGGGCTCACGTGTGCGCGCGGCGGTACACTCATACTCGCGGGAGGAACGCGACATGATGTCGAACCTCGGAACACGGGCGGCCCCCGATCTGCGGCGTGAGCTGGCACGCGCGTACGACGGCGACGTGCCGCCTCCGTACTACTGGCAATTGCCGGCGTCGCCTCCGCCTGCGCATGGGCGGCGCCATCCGGGAGAGATCCCGACTGCGCTGCCGTACTCCGTGCTTCCGGTGGAGCTGCATCGCCTGCGCGCGATCTCGCTCGACGAGGTCGAGGAGCTGCTCGAGCGTCGCGCCCGGCGCGAGGAGCTCGGCGGCTGAGGCTCGTCCGGCGAGGGCGGCGGCTCGGCCGGTCCCGGGCTGATCCTCACCCCGGCTGATCCGCCATTCAAAAGAGCGGCTCGCCTTCGCGCTCGGCGAGCGCGCGCAGACCCGCGGTCAGGCGACGCGTCACGGCACCCGGTTTTCCATCGGCGATCCGCCGCCCGTCGAGTGCTACTACGGGCACCAGCTCGGCGCCGGTGCCGCTCAGAAAGCACTCGTCGGCGGTGAAGAGGTCGTAGCGCGCGAGGCGCTCCTCGCGGAACGCGAGGTCGCTGGCGGCGGCGAGCTCGCGGACGACGGCGCGGGTGATGCCGTCGAGGGCGCCCTCGGTCGCGGGCGGCGTCCGCACGACGCGGTCGCGCACCGTAAAGACGTTGTCGGCGGTGCACTCGGCGACGAAGCCGTCGGCGTTCAGCATCAACGCCTCGGCGGCGCCGGCGGCATGCGCCTCGAGCCGCGCGAGCACGTTCTTCAGATAATTGAGCGACTTGATCCGCGGGTCGACGCTCGCCGCGGGGACCTGGCGTGTCGCGGCGGTGACGACCTGCACGCCGCTCTCGTAGAGCGCCGGCGGGTACACCGCGAGGTCGGCGACGATGATGATGACCCGCGGGTGCGCGCAGGTGGTCGGATCGAGGCCGAGCGGCCCGTCGCCGCGGGTCACGACGAGGCGAATGTAGCCGTCGCTCTGCCGGTTGGCGCGCACGGTCTCACGGACCGCCTCCGCGAGCTGCCCGCGATCGAGGGGTAGGGCGAGGCCGATCGCATGTGCCGACGCCGCGAGACGCGCGAGGTGCGCGTCGAGCCGAAAGACGCGGCGCGCGTAGATGCGCAGGCCCTCGAACACCCCGTCGCCGTAGAGGAGGCCGTGATCGAAGACGGAGATGCGCGCATCCTCGCGCGAGTACAGCTGGCCGTCGATGTAGATCTTCATCGGGCTCTCCTTTTGGGACGCGTGTTCCGCTGCCGGCGCCGTTTCGCCGCTGACGCGGACGTCGTTGACGTCGGCATCACGCGATCCGCGAACACGTCGCGCCAGCGCGCGAAGTTGGGACCGTACGTGCGGACGAGCAGGTCGTGAAAGCGGCCGACGATCTTCTGCACGTAGATGTCGTGCTTGAGGTAGTCCTCGACCGCGGCGACGAACCCGTGATTGGTGCTCCACGCGCCCGACGCGCGCCCGCCCTCGGCGACCAGCCCGAGCAGGGCGACACGCGAGTCGACGCACAGCGTGAGGCCGCGGCCGCCCTTCTCGGCGGCGATCGTGTCCTTGATCGGATGCGGATAGACGGCGTCGGCCTCGACGGCGAGCGCGCCGTAATCGATCACCGCGACCCGGACGCCGCGCGCGTGCGCGGCGGCGATCGCCGCGGCGAGCGTCCCGAGCTCCTCGTCCCACGCCGAGACGAGCACGCTCTGCTCGGCGCGCCCGAGGAGATCGCCGGCGCGCTCGAGGAGCACCTCGCGGCCGTGGACGTTCCACACGTAGCCGACCTCGTCCTCGTCGCCGAGTGCCTGCAGATCCTGCTTCAGGCCGGCGAGCGTCCCCGTCATCCGCCGCGCGTAACGCTCGACGAACTCGTCGGGATCGGTCGGGATGTAGCGCGTCGCACGGCCGCCGTCGGTCGCGAACACCAGCTCCTTCTCACGCAGCCGCGCCAGCACCTCGTACACCTTCGAGCTCGGCACGCCCGAGGCGCGCGCGAGCTCGTACCCGCTCGCCGGGTGCCGCTTCACCAGCGCGAGATAGAGCTTCGCCTCGTACTCGCCGAGGCCGATCTCACGTAAGCGGCCGAGGAGCGACTCCATGTCGATTCACTACCGTGGTAGTGACTATTGAGTCAACGCCCGATCGCCGCTTCGGGGGAGTACTCGGAGGGGCGCGCGGTCCAGTGTATGCTCCGCGGCGACGAGTGGCAGACGGGAGGGTAGATGGCGGATCGACCGGTACATCACACGCGCGGCGGCTTCCGGAATCCCGTCGCGTTGCCGCGCGTCGGGCTCGACGTCACGGTGCCGTTCTTTCTACGTCGCGCACTGGGGACGTTGCGCAGCCGTGGAGGCGCGCCGCCCGCCGTGGCGAACGACGGCGCGTTCCTGCGCGAGAACGCGCGCCACAGCGCGCCGACCGTCACGTGGATCGGGCACGCCACCGTGCTCGTCCAGATGGACCACGTGACGTTTCTCACCGATCCGATTTGGTCGCGCACCGCGAGCCCGCTCGCCCTCCTCGGTCCGCGGCGCTTCGCGCCGCCCGCGCTCGCGCTCGCGGACCTGCCGCCGATCGACTTCGTGCTCGTGTCGCACAACCACTACGACCACCTCGACCTGGCGACGTTGCGCGTGCTTGCGGCATCCGGGCGGACGCGCTTTCTCGTGCCGCTGCGGGTCGCTGATCTCTTGCGGGGCGCCGGCATCGAAGCGGTCGACGAGCTCGATTGGTGGGACGCACGCACGATCGCCGGCGTCGAGGTGCACTTCGTCCCCAGTCAGCACTGGAGCGGCCGCGGTCTCACCGATCAGCGCGCGACCCTGTGGGGCGGGTGGGTCGTCGCCGGTCTGACGCGGCGATTCTACTTCGCCGGCGATAGCGGCTACTTCGCCGGGTTCGCGGAGATCGGCCGCCGTCTCGGCCCCTTCGGCCTCGCCGCATTGCCGATCGGCGCCTACGAGCCCGTGGCGATGATGCGCGCCGTGCACCTCGATCCCGAGGAAGCGGTACGCGCCGCCGTCGATCTCGGTGCGGCGCGCGCGCTCGGCGTCCATTACGGTACCTTCGACTTGACGGACGAGCCGCTCGACGAGCCGCCACGCCGCTTCCACGCGGCGGCGCGCACCTACGGCCTCGCCGCCGATGCGGTGTGGACGCCTCCCCTCGGCGAGACGCGCGCCTGGTGACCGCGGCGCGATGCGGACGCGGCGATCCATCGCCGCCGGTCCGCTCAGCGCGGCGTCGTCAGGTGATCCGTGATCGCCGCCAGACGCGGAACGACGACCGCGTCGGGCGCTTCCGCGGCGAGCGCATCGTCGCCGACGAGCACGACCCGTAGACCCGCGGCGCGCGCGCCGCGCAAGTCCTCGCGGACCGTGTCGCCGACGTGCAGGACGTCGCCGGGCGCGACGTCGAGATCGGCGAGCGCGCGCTGGAAGATCGCGGGATCGGGTTTCGCCGCGCCGGCCTCGCTCGAGATCGTCACGCGATCGATGAGCGGCGCGAGATCGAGGGCGGCGAGGATGCCGCGCACGCGTGCGTCGAAGTTCGACACGACGAGCGTCGCGAGGCCGTGCGCCCGCAGCTCGGCGAGGAGCGGCGGCGCGTCCGGGTCGACGCGCCACGTTCCCGCGCTGGCGAAAAACGCGAAGAGATCGTCGAAGAACACGTCGAAATCGGCAAATCGCGCCCCCGCGAAGACGCGCAGGACGACGTCGCGCCACCAGCTCTTCTCGCGTCCGCGCAGCTCTGCGGTGGCGACGCCGGGGAACGCGAGCGGCGGCGCGGCGCGAAACGCGTCGCCGAAGCGGGCGTGGAGCACGGCGGCGTCGATCGCGACGCCGTGGCGTGCGGCGACGGTCGCGTACAGCTCGCCGACGGGGCGCACCGGGTGGAACAGCGTCCCCGCAGCATCGAACGAGACTGCACGAACGGCGCGCGGCGTCGCCGCGCCCGGCGGGGGACCCCGGGACTCCGGCGCGCTCACTCGAGACCGCGCTCCGCCGTCAAATCGGGGCGTTCCCAGAATTGGATCAGCACCCCGAACGCGAAGCGTGGCGAGATGAACGCGGTCTCACGCCCGTCGCTCGGTCTGCGATAGCGGTCGACGACGCGTACACCCGCGCGCTCCAGCGCGTCGACGACGGGCGCCAGGCGATCGACGTCGATCGAGATGTGATGGAACCCCTCGCCGCGCTTCGCGAGGAACGTGTTCACGAAGCTCTGCGGGTGCTCGGGATTCGGCGCGATCAGCTCGATCTTGTAGCCGCTCAGGAAGAAGTTGGCGAAGCGGAACGACGGCTCGTACCCGGTACGGGGCGCGGCTCCGGGTGTGATCGGGAAGAAGCGACGGAAGAAGGCGAGCGTCGTGTCGATGTCGCGCACCGCGATCGCGACGTGATTCACGCGTACGCGCACGTGCGCGTCCCCGTAGCGGTGGACCGCGATCGGCGGCTGCGGCGGCTCGTCGTGCATGACTTTCCAGAATTGGATGAGGGTCCCGAACGCCGAGCGCGGCGAGATGAACGCGGTCTTCTCGTCGGGGCCGGCCTCGAAGCGGTCGACGATGCGGACGGCGCCGCGTTCGAGGGCGTCGATCGTGCGCTCGAAGTCCGGCGCCTCGAGCGAGAGATGGTGCAGCCCCTCGCCGCGCTTCGCGATGAACCGCTCGACGAAGCTCCCCTCCGCGGCACTTGCGATGAGCTCGAGCTTGAAGTCGCCGATGAAGAAGTCGCACCACGTGTAGTCGCCGGTGTGACCGAGTAGACGTTCGTGCATGGGGACGATCGGAAAGTGGCGGCGGAAGAACGTGAGCGAGGCGTCCATGTCGCGCACCGCGATCGCCAAATGGTTGACGCGCATCGACGGACGATCGACCATGCGCGTGCTTAGAGCAACGTTCCTCGACGGTCAAACTTGCCGTGACAAAATCCCTTGTGTTAGCGTCGTCTGTCAGGTGGCGGAGATCATCGACTTCCAGGACGTGTTACGGCAGCGGGCGCGCCGTCGCGAGCACGCGCTCACGACGCGCTGTCTCGCCCTGATGGAGGAGTGTCTTGCGGTCTCGCGCATCGCGTACGCTGGGGCGTCGTTCGACGAACGCGGCGCGCGGGCGGTCAAGATCCGTCAGCTCGAGGACCTGATCGCCTACGCGGCGAATCTCCTATGACCATTCATCGAGCGCTGACGGCGACGCTCGCCGTCGCGGCGGCGCTGGCGATTGCGGGCTGCGACTCGTTGCGACCGCGACCCGCGGCGCCGCCGACGTCGGAGAAGATCTCGATGATCTGGGCGCGCGTGCCGCGCGACGGCGAGCTGCCGAGCCTCGTCGGCCACGTGCAGCACCATCGCGTCACCCCCGGTGAGACCCTCCTCGACGTCGCCCGCGACGCCGATCTCGGCTTTCGCGAGCTGCGCGACGCCAATCCGCGCGTCGACGAGTGGATCCCGCCGCCGGCGACCGACGTCGTCGTCCCGACGCGCTGGATCCTCCCCCGCTCGCGCTACCGCGGCCTCGTCGTGAACGTGCCCGAGATGCGGCTCTACATGTTCCCGCCCGACGCCAAGCCGGGCGAGCAGGTGCCGCTCCTCACGTGGCCGGTCGGCATCGGCGTCGAGGAGGCGCCGAGCCCGAAGGGCACGTTCACCGTACGCTCGAAGGACAAGAACCCGACGTGGATCGTGCCTGCCGACATTCAGAAGACGATGGACAAGCCGAAACGTGTCGTCCCCCCGGGTCCCGACAACCCGCTCGGCGCGTACCGCATCCGGCTCTCGAAGGGGCTCTATTCGATTCACGGCACGGACGACCCCTGGTCGATCGGCCGCCTCACGACGCACGGCTGCATCCGGCTCTATCCGGAGGACATCGAGACGCTCTACCCGCTCGTCCGCCCCGGGATGCCGGGCGAGCTCGTCTACGAGCCGGTGAAATTCGGTGAGGAGAGCGGCCGCGTCTACGTCGAGGTGCATGATGACGTGTATCGCCGCATTCCGAGCCTCGAGCGCCACGCCTTCGCCGAGATGCAGAAGGCGAAGCTCACGGCGCGGGTCGACCCGGAGCTGCTCCGCGCCGCGGTGCGCGCGAAGAGCGGCGTCCCCGTCGACGTGACGGCGTCGAAGTCGCCGCTGGGCCGCATCGCCGGGCGCTAGTCGTCGGCGCGGACGAGGCCCTTGCGGATCGCGTAGCGCACGAGGCCCGGCGTGTCGTGGATGTCGAGCTTCGTCATGAGGCGCGTGCGGTGCGTGTCGACGGTCTTCGGAGTGATGCCGAGCGCGGTCGAGATCTGCCGGTTCGTGTAGCCCTCGGCGACGAGCTGCAAAATCTGGCGCTCCCGATCTGACAACGCGACCGCCTCCTCCGCGCCGGGATCGTCGGAGGCGAGGAAGCGCTCGACGACGACGCGGGAGATGTCGGAGCTCAGATAGAAGTCGCCGCGCGTGACGGCGCGGATCGCTTGCAGCAGCTCCGACGCCGCCGCGCGCTTCAGCAAGTAGCCGCGGACGCCTGCCTGCAGGGCGCGCAGGACGTATTCCTCGTCGACGTACATCGTGAGGACGATCACCTTCGTCTGCGGCACGAGGCGGGTCAGCTGGCGCGTCGCCTCGATGCCGTTCAACAGCGGCATGGCGATGTCCATGATGACGACGTCGGGAAACGTGCGGCGCGCTTTCTCGACGGCCTCGTGGCCGTTCTCCGCGGCCCCGACGACGACGATGTCCTGCTGCTCGTGCAGCAGCGACAGCAGCCCTTCGCGGACGATCGTGTGATCGTCGGCGAGCAGGACCTTGGTGCGCTCTCCCTTCATCGGCTTCCCCGGTGATTCCCGGATGCGTCGCGCTGTACCAGCTGGGAACCGCCGCTGCCAGGTCGCGGGAATCTTCGACCTGTCAGGTATTGACCGGACATTTTGCCCTTCTCGCGGGTACCCCGGCTCTCCTAGGTTGCCCTCCCGACAATACGTGTCTCAGGAGGTAACACATGGAAAGCTATCGCTCCGTATCTCTTCGCGATTCGTCGAAAGTCGCACTCGCCGGTGCCGCCCAGGTAGTAGTCGGGACCAGCGCCCCGATCCGTGAGGTCGAGCGGGCGCTCGGCTGGCTCGCTGCGGCCGAGGTGAACCTGCTTCTTCAGGGAGAACCTGGGAGCGGCAAGCGGGTGCTCGCCGAGGCGATCCACCTCCAGAGTCCACGTGCGAGCGGCGAGTTCTACGCCGTGTCGCTGGCGAATCGTACCGACTCGCAGATCGAGGCCGAGCTCTTCGCGGCGCCGGGCGAGGGGCTGCTCGGCGACGCGCGTGGCGCGACGCTGTACCTCGAGGAGGTCGGCTGTCTGCCGATCCGCTTGCAGCGCCGGTTCGTGCGGTTGCTGCGCGCCGATCCGGCGCGTCGCAACGTTCGGATCATCGCCTCGTCGACGAGTGAGCTCGAGGAGGCGGTACGTCTCGGGCGCTTTCTACCCGAGCTGTACGCGCACCTCGGGCTCATTCGGTTGACGCTGCCGCCGCTGCGCGAGCGGCGCGAGGACATCGTCGCGCTCACGGAGTACTTCGTGCGCCGCTACTGCGAGCGCGCCGGCAACGGCGCCATTCGCGTATCACGCTCGGCGCTCGCGGAGCTCACGACGTACGCGTGGCCGGGGAACGCACGCGAGCTGCAGCAGACGCTCGAAGCGGCGCTCGCGCTCACCCGCACGGGCGAGCTCACCGGCGAACGCATCCGCACCGTGCTCGGCCGGCGGCCGCGACGACACGCCGCGCCCGACGTGTTCCCGCTGCGCACGCTCGAGCGCGACTACATCGCGACCGTGCTCACGCGCTGCAATTGGAACCAGAGCCTCGCGGCGCGCCGCTTGGGCATCGGCCGCAATACGCTCATGCGGAAGATCAAGTCGTTCAAGCTGGAGAAATCGGAAGCGGCGTGAGCACGTGGAGCGCGCCGGCGAGGCGCGCTCGCGCGTAGGCGATCCGCCGGCGCGACGAACGTCGCCGGCGCGCGCGCCGCGCCGGCGCGCCGGGAGCGCCGGGAGCGCCGTGTCGCGTGCCCGACGCCGCCTCCGCGTTGCAATGCTCCCGGCGCGCGGTTACTCTACGCGCGCCGATCCGCATGCTCACCGTCGTCGCCAAGTTGAAGGTCCAGCCCGGCAAGGAAGCCGAGTTCGAGCGTGCGTGTCGCGTCATGATCGAGCACGTGAAGACAGCGGAGGCGACGACGCTCACGTACGTGTTGCATCGCGCGCGCAAGGACCCGACGACCTTTCTGTTCTACGAGCGCTATCCGGATCGCGCCGGTCTCGATGCGCACGCGCAGAGTCCGCAGATGGCGACCCTCTTCTCCACGATCGGGCCGCTGCTCGACGGCCCGCCCGTGATCGAGACGTACGAAGAGATCGACGGCAAGCGCTGAGGCGAGACGCAGTGGCTGAGTTCGTGAAGATCGCCAAGGCGGCTGAGATCCCGTCCGGCAGCGGCAAGACCTTCGAGGTCGGCGACCGTCCGATCGCCGTGTTCAACTGCGACGGAACGTTCTACGCCATCGACGACACCTGCCCGCATCAGGGCGGTCCGCTCGGCGAGGGCGAGCTCGCGGGCACGGTCGTAACGTGCCCGTGGCACGAGTGGCGGTACGACATCCGCACCGGCGTCAACGAAGACGACCCAGCCTGCAAGGTCGCGTCCTACGCCGTCAAGGTGGAGGGTGACGACATTCTCGTCGCCATCTGACGTCGCGCCGCCGCGCTACTTCGCGTGCTTGCGAAAATCCGGCGTCCTCTTCTCGTTGAACGCCCGCATACCCTCCTGCGCCTCGTCGGTGTCGTAGTACAGCTCGAGCGCGGTGAAGCCGAGGCCGCCGATGCCGTGGATGTGATCGGTGTCGGCGTTGAACGACGCCTTCGCGAGCTTGAGCGCCGTCGGGCTCATCGCGAGCAGCTCGGCGCACCACTGCTCGACCTCGCGCCGTAGCTCGGCGGCGGGGACGACCTTGTTGACGAGGCCCATCGCCAGCGCCTCGGCGGCCGAGTATTGGCGACAGAGGTACCAGATCTCGCGCGCCTTCTTCTCGCCGACGACGCGCGCGAGATAGGCGGTGCCGAAGCCGGGATCGACGGAGCCGACGCGCGGGCCGGTCTGACCGAAGATCGCGGTGTCGGCGGCGACGGAGAGATCACAGATCACGTGCAGGACGTGGCCGCCGCCGATCGCGAAGCCGTTCACCATCGCGATCACCGGCTTCGGGATGTTGCGGATCACGGTGTGAAGGGTGGTCACGTCCATCGCTTCGTAGCCGCTCGTCGCGGCGCGCTCCTTCTGATCGCCGCCGCTGCAGAAGGCTTTGTCGCCGGCGCCGGTGAGCACGGCGACCCCGACGGCGCGGTCGTGCCACGCGTCGCGGAAGCAGCCGATCAGCTCGCTCACGGTGCGACCGCGAAACGCGTTCCGCCGCTCGGGACGATTGATCGTGATCCACGCGACCCCGTCGCGCTTCTCGTAGAGGACGTCCGTCAGCTCCATGCGTTGTCTCCTTCGCCGCGATGTCTAGCGGAATGCGCATTCGACGGCGACCATGTGCGATCCCCCGTAGGGCTGCGGGTCGGTCATTCCGTCGCGGGCGGGCCTGGGTCAAGTTGCGAGCGACCGAGCAACGAAGTATCGCGACGCAAATTGACCCAGGCCTTGAGTTTGCGGATCGGCTGACGGATGCTCGCGCCGCGTATGAATGCCGCCTACCGCGCGATCGTTCGTGCGCCCTGGTTGGTCGTGGCGGCGATAGGGGCGGTGACCGTCGTGCTCGGACTCGGCGCGCTGCGCTTGCGCGTCGACAGCTCGGTCACGACGCTGCTGCCACGCGGCGACCCCGCGAAGCAGCGCTACGACGAGGTCGTGGCCCGCTTCGGCGCCGACGAGGTAGACATCATCGGCGTCATCGCCGACGACGTGCTCGCACCGGCGACGCTCGAGAAGATCCGCCTGCTGACGGAGCGCGCGGCCGCGATCCCCGGCGTCGGCAGCGTCATCAGCCTCACCAACGTCCGCGACCCGATCGCCGATGTGCTGAATCCCGCCGCTGCTCATTCCGAAGATCCCGGACACGCCGGCCGCGCGGGAGGAGCTGCGCGCGCACATCAAGGACAACCCGCTCTTCGCCGGCAATCTGATCGCGCCCGACAGCCGCGGCGCCGCCGTGAACGTCTTTCTCGCCGCCGACGCGAATGACGACGCGAGCCTGCGGCGCATCGATGCGGCGCTCGAGTCGCTCATTGCCGAGGTCGGCGCACGCGGCCCCGAGCAACTCGTGCTCACCGGGATCTCGCACATCAAGGTGAACGCGCTCGCGCTCATGCGTCGCGATCTCGCGGCGCTCACGCCGGCGAGTCTCGCGTTCGTCGTGCTCGTCCTCTTCTTCTCGTTCCGCACGCGTCGCGGCGTCGCGCTGCCGCTCCTCTGCGTGATGACGGGCGTCACGTGGACGATGGGCATCATGGGCTGGATCGGCGAGGCGATCTCGCTCGGGACGCTCGTGCTACCGACGCTGCTGATCGTCATCGGCAGCTCGTACGCGACCCACGTCGTCTCGCGCTACTATCTCGAGCTCGAGACGCCGACGATGCCCGATCAGCCGGTCTACGGCGCCTTGCAACAGGCGGGGCTGCCGGTGCTCGTGTCCGCTCTCACGACCGTGATCGGCTTCTCCGCGCTGATGCTGAACCGCATCCAGGCAGTACGCTCGCTGGGTCTCTACGCGGTGATCGGCATCGTCATCCTCTTCGTGCTCGCGATGACCCTCGTGCCGGCGTTGATCCTCGTCATGCCGGAGCGCCGCTACCGGCGGCAAATCGTCGGCGGCCCCGGCGAGCGCGGCCGTCTCGCGAAGCTCCTCGGCAAGATCGCCGGTTTCGACGTCCGCTACCGCCGCGTCATCTTCGTCGTCGCCGCGCTGCTCGTCGCCGCGTCGCTCGCCGCGCTGCCGCGCATCGAAGCGGACACGAACTTCCTCTCGTATTTTCCCGCCGACTCGCCGATCGTGCGCTCGCACGAAGCGATCAACGACCGCGTCGCCGGTGCGCTGCCGTTCTACGTCGTGATCGGGACGCCGGGTCGCGCCGGCGCCATGATCATGATGGAGGCGCTACAACGGGTGCGCGATCTCGAGGCGTTCATCGACACCATTCCCGGCATCACGCGCAGCGTCT
>WNFR01004026.1_pt1 | contig 21097 bp, 20 predicted proteins | sample 5400221 | NCBI WGS metagenome assembly WNFR01 (sample SAMN13153357, study PRJNA577476) | soil metagenome | isolation source: 40 cm soil under Madrone tree | place: USA:California | collected 2016-06-14 | reverse complement strand
CGCCCGGCGGATCAACTGCTCCACGTACACGCCATCTTGGCCGAATGCCGCGCGCGCTTCGGACTGACAGCGGGCGTATGCATCGGCCAGTTCCTCGGGTCGGTAAACGGCACGCATACCGCGCCCTCCCCCACCTGCCAGCGCCTTGATCATCAAGGCACCCCCGTCCCCTAAAGAGTCCAGGAACGCCTTTGCCTCCTCCAGGCTGGTAGGTTGCGACGTGCCCGGAATCACCAGCACGTCTTGACGCTCGGCAAGTGTCCGGGTGTTCACCTTGTCGCCAAATAGCTCCAGGACGTCTGCTTGAGGCCCAACGAATCTCAGGCCTTCCTCCGTGCAGCGGCGGGCAAAGTGAGCATTCTCGCTCAGAAACCCGTACCCAGGATGAACCGCATCGCAGTTCGCCGCACGCGCGACGGCCAGCAACTGCTCGACATCCAGGTACGCGGCTGCCCCTTTTCTCCGTAAGGGGTGTGCCTCGTCCACCTTACGAATATGGAGGGACTGAACGTCGTCCTCAGAAAAAACGGCAACGGTTCGGATGCCCAATTCCGCGGCGGCGCGTGCGATCCGAACCGCGACTTCGCCGCGATTCGCAATCAACAAGGTCTGAATACGCATGAGACTCTTTCTGCTCCGGAGTTCATACAAAATATTGCCACAGTGCAATTCTTTCAGAGTATACAAGAATATCAATTTCTAAACAAGGCACAGTTTTTCAGTTTCAAGCCACTCGACGTTTGTGCTCATCGCGAATAGGACGAGGGCGACCCATTTTGTCACTACATTTGAGGAACGCAGCACTAGATTTGATCTACAGTCGCTGGAGGAAGGCAAGTATTGCTGCATTGACCTCTTGGGCGCGCTCCTGTTGTATCCAGTGACCACAGCCCGAAAGGACCGTCTGGCGAAGGTTGGGGACGAATTGCTGCATGCGTTCGATCCATCTGCTCATCCCCGCTACCTCCAGGGTGGGATCCTGGTCGCCCCATAGAAAGAGGGTAGGCTGGGGAATGCTGGCTCCACTGTAGGCAGCGAGAAGTTCCCAGTTGCGGTCGATATTGCGGTACCACTTAAGGCCACCACGAAATCCTGTGCGCGCGAACTCGGCGGTGTACAAGTCGATATCTGTTTCGCTGAGCCAGGATGGCAGGGACGTGGGGTTGCCAGCTGAGTTGAGTGGGCTTGCCTGCGGATCGGGCAAGATGGGATACCAGCGCTCGGAAGTCGGGGCGTCGCCCGAAAGCCCGTACAAAAAGCGACGCATGGTCGTACGGACGTCGCGCTCGAATTCGGCTTCGGCGACACCGGGTCGCTGGAAGTAGGACTGGTAAAAGAAATGGTCCCCCAATGACTGCCTCCAGGACTGCGTTGGTGGAACAGTGGCTCGCGCTCCGTGAAGAGGGCCACGAGGAAGATAAGGGCTGCTCATTGTGATCAACGCCGGGAAACGGTCAGGACGCATCAGCGCGGCATTCCAGGCGAGGACACTTCCCCAATCATGCCCCACAAGAATCGCCTGCCGCTCACCGAGTACGTCGAGCACGCCGACCAGGTCACCAACAAGGTGGAGCAGCGTATACACAGCAGGATCACCGGGCTGGTCGGTCTGGCCGTATCCGCGCAGGTCGGGTGCGACGACGTGGTAGCCAGCATGGGCCAGCGTGGGGAATTTGTTCCTGCCGGATAAAGCGTACGGCGCTGGCCTGACCAATCTAGAATATGCGCCGTAAGAGTTCCTTATACTTCGACCTCTTCGCGTTGCTTTGCGCGCAGCAGGTGGTACACCAGGAGCAACTGGGTCAATGCCAACGGATGGCTATGCCGGATTTGGGGATCAGAATACTGGCCAAGGTCTGTCAGTGGGGCGGCTCCGCACGCATCCAGGTAATCGAGAATACACCGCTCGAGCGCAGCGGCCGGTTCGTCAGGGATAGCGCCGTCAATTTCCAGGTATTCAACGGCCCGGCCACCCTCGCGACCTAAAGTTGCACGCACCCGGCCCGAGCGATCTGCGGCAATGACCTCACTCAGATCAGGATGAGGTAGCGTGCCATACAAGGTCAGATGCACATCGAGATGCGCGTCATCGCCCTGCTTATGCCAGGACAATGCGCCAGGATTGAAGGACACCACGACGTCCGCATGATGTCGCTGTGGGCGGATGTAGGCCTCCGAATCCGGCTCGCGGATGTCCAGTTCGCGCAGCACTTCTGCTTCTGTGTACCCGCGCCTTGTGGTGTCTCGCCGAGTCTTCCAGCGGCGCCTCAACTCCTCGGGTGGATTGAGAAAAACACGCACACTGTAGGCGTTGCGCATCTCCTGCCGGTACATGCCGAGCAGACCCTCGACGATCAAGAAAGGACGTGGGACGATGTACTGTGGAGGGCCAAAGTCGCCCCGTTTGTGGTCATAGTGCGGCTTCAGAATGGGTTCTCCCGCACGCAGCAGTTGCAGGTGCTGCGCCATCACATCGAGGTAATTGCAAGCCGGGTTCAAGGGCGTGATGCCCAACGCCTTGCGCTGCTCCCGGTTATAGCGATGATAGTCATCAGTGCAGAGCACCGACACATCCTCAGGGCCCAAAATCTGGACGATGCCTCGGCTGAGCGTCGTCTTTCCAGCGGCACTATCTCCCACGATCCCCAGGATGATAGGACGCGTGCTCGTTCCAAATGGTACAGCCATATCGATCTGCAACCTCCTTGTGCCGCGTGTCCCTATACGCCGGGTGGCTTCCTCTTGGAGAGTCTGGATCGTATCCATCGCTGATCTCCTGAGAACACGGGGAACAGGCAACCAGTGCGGCTGACTCCCCGCAACAACCTGCGTTACTTTTCTAGTCTGCGCTTTAATAGAATGATACGCGGGATAAATTATAAGAGCAAGGCATAATTCTCTATACTTAACATAGATTGGAGCTTATATATGAAGCTACCACGCCTCTCTAGTGCATTTCCCACGAGGTTTGTATCATTTGTATCATTTGTATCACTTGTATCACTTGTGTCCGTTGTATCGCCGTGTCAGCTCGTGCATCAAAAGGAGAGATGTTCGGGGAACACCTCTTATTCCCGAAATGGTCTCTTGATGGTGCACTTAGCCTCACATTCTGTTTGCCAGCAGATCCCCAATGAGGGCATGTTGAAGGCTCCCTGAGTTCTGCCTATGTGAGAATGATGCGTGGTATACTATATAGGATCAGGCAGCACTTTCCTATACTTCGTATAGATTGGAGCTTCTAAATGGGATTACCGCGCCTCGACAGTCTCACCATCCGTCAACTGCGGGTCTTCTGTACGGTGGCACGGCTCCTGAGCTATACACGAGCTGCCGAGGAACTTGGCTGCCAGCAGCCCACTGCCTCGGCACTGGTGGCGGAGTTGGAACGAGCGACTCAGCTGACCCTGCTGGAGCAGCGGGGCAAACACCTCACCCTGACGGATGAAGGGCGCGAGTTGTACGCTCATGCACAGCAAGTGGTCGAGGCAGCGGACGAAGCATGGTGGGCCGTGGCGGAGCGACGTGGGAGTGCGACAACGGTTAGCAGGCCGCTCCGGGTCGCAGCCGATACCACGGTGGGGACCTACGTCCTGCCTCGCCTGTTGGGTGCTTTTCACCGGCAGCATCCCACCGTGGCGCTCCAGTTGAGTGTAGCCAACCGCGCTGCCGTTCGTTCCCATCTCCTGGCTGGGGATGTCGACCTGGTCATCGCTGGCCGACCTCCAGAGGTCGATGGACTGATGGCAGAGCCCTTCCTGGCGAATCCGTTAGTGGCGGTTGCTTCCCCCGAACATGTCCTGGTTGGGCAGAGCCAGGTACCGCTGGCCCGCCTGGCAGAGGAAATGTTCCTGGTGCGCGAGGTGGGATCAGGAACAAGAGCCGCGCTGGAAGAAGCGTTTGAGGTCGCCGGATTGCCGCTCAAAGTTGGCATGGTGCTTGGGCATGTCGAAGCCATCAAACGGGCCGTGGCGGCAAGGCTGGGAGTGAGCGTCCTCTCTGCGCTGGCCGTGAAGCGCGAAGTGCAGTATCGCACCTTGGCGATTCTGGATGTGGAGCAGTTTCCGATTCAGCGACGCTGGTATATCGCTCGCCTTGCTGAACGCCCTTTGATTGCCAGCGCCGACGTGTTCATCGACTTCTTACACGAATATAAGCAACAGAGCGGATGAGATTTCATCCGCCAACAACGCCGCGGAGCCAGAAACCGCACATCAGAAGCTAGTGGGAACCGGTTCTGCTTTGCAGGAGGAGCTGCCGGAGTGCGTTCGCCGCCAGCGACAATCTTCTGTCTTTGACGTGGACAACGTACCACTGCCGGTGCAGCGGAAAGCCTTGCACATCTAGCACCACCAGGTCGCCGCTGGCTAGTTCGAGTGCAACGGACTCGTAGGGGAGCACAGCGATCCCTAACTCGGCGGCCACCCCCTCTTTAGTCGCTTCGATGTTGCCCAATTCCAGGCTGGCCGGGACAGGCACCCCTGCCTGAGCAAAATGCAACTCGGTGGCCAGCCTGGTGACGGACTCTCGCTCGCGCATCAGCAACGTCTCCTCTTGCAGATCATGAAGCGGGATAGCGGAGCGTCCCGCCAGTCGGTGAAACGGTGGGGCCACCATCAGCAGTTCGTAAGGCCTTAACAATTCGACAACGAAGCGCTCCCGCCGCTCGATGAAACCTATCACCCCCAGGTCTATCTGGTGGGTGAGCAGGTCCTCTTCAATAGAGTGACGATGTGCCACAAGGAGCGTGACGTGGATCCGTGGGTAGCGAGCATGGAAGGAGCCGAGCAATGGCGGCACGACGTAGGTTCCTACACTGGTGCTTGCGCCTATCACCACGCTCCCGCGGCTAAGTGTGTGAATCTCATGCACGACGGGAGTCGTTTCAGCCAGCAGTTTGAGGATCCGTTCGGCATGGCTCAGGAACTCCTGGCCCGCAGGAGTCAGCATAATCCCTCTGCCACTGCGAGCGAACAGTTGCAGACCCAGCACCTGCTCGAGCGTTTTAACCTGTTGAGCGACGGCGGGCTGAGAGAGATAGAGGGTCTCCGCAGCTCTCGTGTAGCTGAGGTGATATGCCACGGTGCGAAAGACCGTGAGCTGATGCACGGTGAAATCAGGGGACCCATTTCTTGGAGCAGAGGCGATCCACTTCTGTTCAGACATGCAAACCCTCCATGCTGTGCTCGGTGCGTTCTACCATCAGCCTGCTTTGCTCTCCTCGCGAGAAGTGGCGGCGTTTGTTCCAGCACTAACAGCTCCGTGCGCGATTAGTACCCAGCACTCGTCCCCAGTATACGTGCTCTGCCGCGAAATAGCTATATCTCTGGCTTACTCGGGTGAATGTATAGAGTTTAGTCTATGGAATTGATAGCAAACTGCTACTACAATGAATAGGTTCGCCATGCTATACTTCTGTCGATGAACGTCATACCCTGCGCAATCGTGAGGAGAGAGAGCATGACAACAGAGGCAATGTCCCAACAGAAGAGTCGTTGGGCATCGGGGGTGATCCCTTATGCTCAGATGGGCTATTGGAAGCCCGACTATGAACCAAAAGACACAGACATCCTGTGTGCATTTCGTCTTGTGCCTCAAGAGGGTGTGGATCCCGTTGAAGCAGCGGCGGCTGTCGCCGGCGAATCGTCTACCGCTACCTGGACTGTCGTCTGGACTGATCGCTTGACGGCCTACGAGAACTACCAGGCCAAAGCCTACCAGGTCGTTCCCGTTCCTGGGACAGACCAGTTCATTGCCTACATTGCCTACGATCTGGACCTATTCGAGGAGGGCTCCATCGCGAACCTGACCTCCAGCATCATTGGGAACGTCTTTGGCTTCAAGGCGCTAAAGAGCTTACGCCTGGAGGATATGCGCATTCCGCCGCACTATGTGAAGACTTTTCAAGGGCCGCCCCATGGCGCCCTTCATGCGCTGGCGCGACCGCTTCCTCTATTGTATGGAGGCAGTCAACAAAGCCAGCGCCGAGACCGGTGAGGTCAAGGGACATTACATGAACGTCACCGCCGCAACAATGGAAGACATGTACGAGCGTGCTGAGTTTGCCAAAGAACTGGGCAGTATCATCATCATGATCGACCTGACCATTGGCTATACCGCGATCCAGTCCATGGCGAAGTGGGCCCGTAAGAATGGGCTGATCCTGCACCTGCACCGGGCGGGTCACGGCACCTACACGCGCCAGAAAACGCATGGTATCTCCTTCCGTGTGATTGCCAAGTGGATGCGCCTGGCTGGTGTTGATCATATCCACGCCGGGACGGTGGTTGGCAAGCTGGAAGGAGATCCCATGGCCGTGAAGGGTTACTATCAAACGCTCCGTGGCATGAAATACGACGCCGATCCCACCCTGGGGCTGCTCTTCGAGCAAGATTGGGCGTCCATACCAGCCGTCATGCCTGTCGCCTCGGGTGGAATACATGCTGGACAGATGCACCAGTTGCTGCACTACCTGGGGGAGGATGTCGTACTCCAGTTCGGTGGCGGCACCATTGGGCACCCGCAGGGCATCGCTGCCGGCGCGACGGCCAACCGCGTTGCCGTGGAGGCCATGATTCAAGCGCGCAACGAGGGGTATGACGTCATGAGTGAGGGGCCCCAGATCCTCGAGAAGGCGGCGAAGTGGTGTGGCCCACTGCGTGCCGCTCTCGAACTCTGGAAGGATATTACCTTCGACTACACCCCGACCGACACGCCCGATGCTATTCCAACCCCAAGTTACTAGCAAAGCGAGGAGGTACCATCATGGCTTTTCACCTGACCCAGGGGACGTTTTCCTTCCTACCGGATCTTTCCGACGATGAGATCGGCAAGCAGGTGCAGTACTGTCTGGACCATGACTGGCCCATCAATGTGGAATTCACAGACGATCCCCACCCGCGCAATTCTTATTGGGAGATGTGGGGACTGCCGATGTTTGACGTGAAAGATCCTGCGGCGATCCTGTACGAGATCAATGCGTGCCGGAGAGCCTACCCGCATCACTATATTCGCGTAGGGGCCTACGACCGCAGCAAGGGTCGCCAGACCGTTGCCCTCTCATTCATTGTGAACCGGCCACCCCACGATCCTGGTTTTGCCCTGGCTCGCCAGGAAGCACACGACCGGGTCATGCGCTATACGCTGCATAGCTATGCGACGGACAAGCCCAAGGGGGAGCGGTTCACCGGCTGATCGAACTAAGGCTGATTCCAGGTACACCTCTCTTGCACGCTAAAACAAGCATATGAACTCGGTATGCGTTCAAGCTTGAGGGAATGGGCAACGACAAGCCAGAGAAACCTCATGCATAACAGTGACGAACATAACAAAAGGAGCGAGTAGTATGCTACCACCCACTCAAACTGGAGAAAATGGTGGGGATGCGAAGCTGACCTTCGAGACGGTCGATGATATGAATACCGAGGTAGATATAGCAGAGGTTCTCCAAGAATCCCAGGTCATGGAGGTGTTGTACCAGCTTGACCAGGAACTGGTGGGTCTCAAGTCGGTCAAGACACGCATTCGGGAAATCGCTGCCCTGCTCCAGATTGATCGGATGCGTCATAGCCTGGGGTTGTCGGCTCGACCACCGTCGTTGCACATGTCCTTTACTGGCCCACCAGGCACCGGGAAGACGACGGTAGCTATGCGCATGGCGACGATCCTGCACCGGCTCGGCTATGCGCGCAAAGGGCACTTGGTAGCGGTGACACGCGATGACCTGGTTGGCCAATACATTGGTCATACTGCTCCCAAAACCAAAGAGGTCCTCAAGCGGGCTATGGGCGGGGTGCTTTTCATTGACGAAGCCTACTACCTCTACCGCCAGGAGAACGAACGGGACTATGGGCAGGAAGCCATCGAAATTCTGCTCCAGGTGATGGAGAGCCAACGCGACGATCTCGTCGTCATTCTCGCAGGCTACAAGAAGCGCATGGACACCTTCTTTCAGTCCAACCCGGGCATCGGTTCGCGCATTGCTCATCACCTCGATTTTCCCGATTACGCACTCGATGAGTTGCTCGCAATAGCGCAGCTCATGCTTGCTGAGCAGATGTATCGTTTCAGCCCAGAGGCGCTCCAGGCATTTGAGGCCTACCTCAAAAGACGAATACACCTGCCGCGCTTCGCTAATGCCCGTAGCGTGCGCAATGCGCTCGACCGGGCACGCTTGCGCCAGGCCAACCGCCTCTTCGCCAAAGGGGGGAGAATCTCCAAGATCAATCTGATGACCATTGAGGCTGAGGACATCCTGGCTAGCCGCGTGTTCAGCGAGGAGATGCCGGACGACGAGCAACAGTCCGACACGGAATAGATCACCAAGGAGTCTGGCAATCCCAAGAGCAGAATGACCTCATGGCTGTAGGACTATAAAACGGCTGTAGAGCATTGTGTTGGCTCAATGAGCTATTTCGGCAAGAACAGACGGAATTTTTTGGAAATCTGCCTCCAGTGCCTGGCGCATCTGTGGATTTCGCAATGCTGCAGCAGGATGATATAGTGGAAATACGTGGACAAGTCGTCCCTGCCAGGGCACTGTTTGGAGTGTCCCATGTACTTGCGTGATTTTTGCAGTTGGTAAAAACTTTTCCATTGCAAACCGGCCCAGGGTCACGATCAGCAACGGCTGAATAATGGAAATTTCTTCATCAACGTATGGTAAAAACGCCGCTATCTCAGCAGGTGTTGGGGGGTGATTATCCGGTGGCCGGAAACGGACAACATTGGAAATATACACATCCTCTCGCTTGATACCAATACCGCTCAGAAGGCTGCTTAGCAGCTTTCCGGCTCGTCCAACAAATGGCCTGCCTTGCTCATCTTCCGCTTGCCCTGGCGCTTCTCCCAGGAAATATAGCAGGCTATCTGGATTTCCCTCACCAAAGACCAAATGAGTTGCCCCTTCGCGAAGAGGAAGACTCGTATCTGCCTGCATTCTCTCTCGCAGTCGATTCAGTTTATCCTGTTTTGTTGTCATTTTTAACTCTCTTGAGCACCTTAAATCCTACTAGCGGTTGTTCCAGCGCCAGAAGTTTCCGAATAAAGTGCCCAATGTGACGGCTAGTATCCCTGCTAAGAGCCCGAATGGAAGAATGAGCAGGATGGAAGACCAATTCGGGTCAAATATACTAACTCCTACTGGCAACGGCAGCAGGACCGGAATGCTCTCAACGAACTGAACGATCCATGATGGCATCACTAACGCCGGCAGGGCAATGAGGGCGCCAAGCAGCCATATTGTAGGTAGCGCGCCAAGTGTTTCCTTGCCCTGTCGATGCCGCCAATAAGCAACGCCATCGATGATCAGCGCCGAGACAACGAAAAGAAGTGGCAGTAAGGCAAGTGTGACGTTGAAAACAGGCATACGACCTGGGAGCCCTGGAAAACGGTAGTGGAGTTCGAGTCGTGTTACCATGAAGCGAATTGCCAGTGGCACAAAGGCCATAGTGTAAATCGTTTCAAGCCAGAGAAGCAGGGCAGTAAGAGTAGCACTACCAGGTTTATGCGTGATCTTCACTGCAGCTAGTAGGCTGAAACCAGCCGTAAATGCCAGTGGAAGCGGGTACGTTACGAATTGTAATGAACCGACAGTGATAGTGGTGAAAGCGGAATCCGCTGGTATAGTCAGATTCATATACGCTGCGAGAAGTACTAGCGTCCCCCATTCGAGTCCACTCATCCCAAGGAAACGACGTGGCGGATGTCCTGCCTGGCGTTCAATCACTACCTCCGAGGCAAAGACAAAAATGATGCCCAGTCCCACAATGATGCCGCCGATGGTACCCATGATATGGAAAGGGGACCACAGGGTAAGATCTATGCCATAGAGCATGTGCCAGTAATTATCAAGTGGTGCGGCTAAAAGGTCGATGAGCGCTCCAAAACCCAAGAGTACGTACCCGAGTGGCCCGTGGAAGAACCGTAGAACCATTATTGTCGAATCATCGTTAACTCCAGGTTGCTTGCGGTAGTAACGCAGTGTATCGACCAACACGACAAACAAAGCTATCAGGCCCGCGCCTCCGATGCCGCTGTAGAGCAGTATGTGCGGCGGAGTGAAGAACGTATCGCGCCCAACGAGATCATGCCAGCTCCTGTCCCAAGCCAGGCCAAGCTCAGCAAGCAGAGCCAGGAAGAGCAATAACCATGCACCCACGCGACGAAGCCTGCGTTCTGCGAAGTCTGGCGACTTCGCGATGCGCGTTTGTGGGGATAGTTTTACGCTTGAACGCACTGTCGATTGTGCCATAAAAGTCTTCCTTGTTACATTTGGCCTTTTTATGGTTATTGTACCATGAAGAGGAACTTTGTCTTCACCCACGTAAGCTGTTAAGCATTGCTTCTCTCACGAAGATTGCACAGCCTCTGAAGACTGCAAAGCTTCGGCAATTGCCGAGGTGAGCGCTTGTAACTTGAATGGTTTCCACACTACACAGGCACGCGGGGCAATACTTAGAGCTTGTCGCACCTCAGAGTCAGTGGCAGCAGTGCAAAAAATAAGGGGTAAGGATTTTGTTTTCGGATGAGCCTGTATATGACACAGTAGCTCTAAACCATTCATATCAGGTAAGTGGAGATCAAGAATAAGCACTTCTACAGGTAGATTGGAAGTCTTCAAAGATTCCTGTATTGCATGAACATCATTACCCTCTTTTGTCCCCCATACCGTAAACAAGGCATCCAGGCAATCCCCGGCATGCTCATAGAGAGTGACCTCATGTCCAGCTAGGTTCAACATAGTAACACATAGCTTCGCTATACGGGAATTGTCTTCCAGCAGGCCTACTCGAGCCATAAAATTACACGACACTCCTTGCTTGCTATTTGTTACTTCACCTCCGAATTGTAAAGTTAAAATGTACTCCCTGTCAAGTCACCCGCGCTTTCTGGCTGTTTTCTTCCCTAAGAGTACTCTCTCGACTCAAGGCTGCATTTGCTGTACAATCTATATGGGCAAAAACACTATACTACATACACCTTGAGATTGCACATGAGTGAGAACAACATTACCGGGCTATACCCTTTAAGTACTGTACGCTTCGGCATGGGCAAAGAAATACGGCTCTACACCGATGAACTGGCGGTTACAGGGAGTGAGGAAGATCAAGAAACGCGCCTGCAACTGTCATCCATCAAGCGTTTGATCCTGATGCCAGGTGACCCCAATCCTGCTAAATTGATCTTGATGGCCGACCTGCAGGACGATACTACCATTATCCTGGTTGAGGGCATGACCAATGCACGCGATTTCCGAGCTATGCTGCCCCACATTATTGAGCTCCGCCCCGACATGCAACTTGATCCCCCGGATATGTATGAGCAGTTACGTCAGGCATTGAACAATCGCCGCGCCTGGACACTTACCTGTTACGGCTCTGTTCTCCTGTTCTTTCTCTTGCTCTTTGCTCTTTATCTCGTCGTGGTCTTCATTGGCGCACATCATTAGGCTGCTACAAAGCAAAAACGCCAGTAATAACAAGAAATCAACCGAAGTGCTATCATACAAAGGTTGATGAACTAGGCATCCTCTTCACGACCGTCCATACTACCTTCGGCCTCGTTAATCACCTCTGACTTTGGGGTAACCGGGTGCACATCGTTATTTTGTATAGTGCCTTGTGCGTTAGCTTTCAAGGGGCTCTCTGAAGTATTGGAAGGTGCAAGCGATTCAATGCTCCGCTCGGGTTTAAGTATTTCCCGCCTTTGCCTGCGTCCGCGGAAAGCCAGGCGATAGAGCAGATAGAAGAACACCGCGATCAACAATAAAGGCACAAGTCGTGATGCATCGAAACCGCCGCTGCTGCCAGGGTAGAGGTAGACGTCATTAGCAGCAGCGTAAATCTGGCTATAACCGCTGGCTCCAAATGCAAGCGCAAAAACAGGCTGCCCTTTCGGTAGACCGCCGGCAACTCCTCCCCAGTCTTGCCCATTATCGTCACTACGCAACACGCCCACGCTGCTACCAATATATACCGTGGTTACTTTATTAAAGTCAATCATAATAGCATACACGGTTATACCAACAAGCGATTCCTGGCTCATCGACCAGTGTACTCCAGCATCCTGTGAACGAAAAAAGCCGTGATTCGTACCCGCGAAGAGCAGGCCTTGATCTCCTCCACTTATTGAAGCAGGCAATACTGTATTAACAACGTTCGCAACGGGTAACCCATTATTTAGAGCCTGCCATGTAGATCCAGCGTCGTTGAGGCGATACACGCCCATATTCGTTGCCGCCCATAGCTGAGGTTGAGCAGAATCAAAAGTTAAACCATTGATTTCAATCCCTGCCGGCAGCCCTCCACCAGCGGCGGACCAGGCAGACCCATCATTCGTACTGGTGAACACCCCATGATGCGCTGTTCCAACAAAGATAGTTTGTGGTTTTTTTAAATCAAAAGCCAGCGCGGTATAACTGCCGGCAGGGAGTCCGCTGATAGCCGTCCAGTGCTGTACTGCATCAGCGCTGACAAAGACGCCAGCATCAGTCGCAGCATAGAGCTTTTTCCCCACATCATCAAAAGCAAGATTGTGAATAGCAGTTGGCAAAGGCAAACCTGCACTGCGCTGGCTCCAATGTACCCCTGCATCAGTGCTGACAAGAACCCCATTCTGTGCATCACCGGCGTAGATATTCTGCGCATTATTGGGGTCTACCGCGAGCGCGCGAATATGCAGATGCTGTAACCCACCTGACTGCCAGGTACCTCCAGCAAAGATGCCAGAATTCGGCGCACATGCCGAAAGGCATACAAGCAAAGTCAGCAGTATGAATACAAGACGAGCGAGGTTTTTATCGCCGTGGGGATTGAGAATATTTTCGGTTTTCCGCTTATTGATACAAGCTATCTGCATACATGCATCCTAAGAAAGCAAATTTAGCTCTTGCCCTATGCCCCGCTCTCGAGCTAGAGTATAGACATGGGCTGCCGCTGCAACATCTTCGAGCGCGATACCCACACCTTTGTAAAGCGTAATTTCATTGGGCGACTGGCGCCTTGGTCCGTGGCCAGCAACCACTTCTGCCAGGTCATGTACCTTTTTCCAATCAAGTAAACCTTCATTTGCGGGAATAATCAGGTCTCCGGCTTCTAGCCGCGCCTGCTCCTGTGAATCAGTCACAATCAGATCGCAGCGCTGCAATGTCGCAAGATCGATTTCATGCCTGTTTGCCCAGTTAGAGCCAATAGCATTGATATGGCAACCAGCCTTTAGCCAGTCGCCAGGATAAACCGGTTCCGCAGAGGTGGTTGCAGTAATCACGATATCCGCACTCTCTACAGCCTGTCGCGGGCTTGCAACCGGCCTGATATCAATAGAGAGCCTGCGCATCATTTCATTACAAAACGCCTCACATTCCGGCAAGCGACGACTAAAAACATACACAGCTTTCACTGGGCGTACAGCGCACACTCCCATCAGTTGTGTATATGCTTGTTTGCCTGCCCCAATTAGACCAACCAGCGAGGCATCCTGGACTGCCAGGTACTTGGTTGCTAGCCCACTTGTCGCACCGGTGCGCATTCGCCCAAGCCAGTCGGCTTCAACGATAGCGAGCAGGTGTCCATCCTGTGCGCTAAAAAGCATGACTACATAACGCGTGCCTGATCGAAATACAGTGTATGTCTTGAAGCCTAGCACACCCAACGTTGGCACAGCGGCAGCAAGTAAATGCATCACGCCATTCGCCTGTACGATGCGCGTTCGAGAACGATTCACCGCATTTTCTTGTGCCCACGAGCTAAAGGCCTGTTCCAACACCATGATGGTATCGGACATCCCTAACAGGGAAAGCACATCGCCTTCACGCAGCAACAAAGCCATGCTTTTGCTCTCCCTACCCTAATCTTCCCGGCGAATCACACGCCTCAGATACACGGTAGTCTCGTGTATTTCATAGCCTCTAGGCAATTTCATTGATTTGTCGCCTTGTAGCGAGAATATATCACGTAATGCATCGAACGCTGGTGCAGGCACGTAGCTTGTGACTGAACGCGAAGGCCGGGTCATTCGAGCCACCAAATTACGGCGCAGCAACTCTAAACCGAACCCGACGGCGAGTGCGCCTACGCCAGCCGCCAGGCGCGGTAACTGTGGATTGCGCAATATAGCTGGGAGACTTGCCTGTGCCGGCACGAGACTCTTAGACGGCGTCAGATCAGCTCCGCAGCGTTGACAAAATTCTTCATCTGCCAGGCATTCCGCGTGACAGTTCGGACACAACATAATATTCCTCCTCCAAAGTGTTACACGCTATTTTTACTTTCCAAAATTTCTGCGATTGTATCGATAACAATCGCATTTTCCTCAATGGTGTTATAGAAGTAAGGAGAGATTCGCAACAGGCCGGGACGGGAATCGGTAATAACCTTTCTCGCTAGTAGCGCTTCCACAATCTCCTCGGGATGCTCAAATTCCAACATCACAATCGAACTCCGACGATCTGGTTCCTGCGGTGCCCGTATCGTCCACCCGCGTTCCCGTGCACGCGCAACCAGGTCGTTGGTTAGGAAACGCGTCCGTTCGCAGATGCGCTCGACGCTGATTTCTCTTACGATATCAAGCCCACCGTTTGCCGTATAAATCGTTGGTACCGCCGGAGTCCCCATCTCCACCCTCGCCGCGTCAGTACGAAACTCAAATTCACGCGTCTGGAACTTGAATTGTTCACGATGCCCAAACCAGCCTGTGATTGTAGGTTGCAACTGAGGTATCAGCCCCTCCCTGATGTAGACAAGCGCCAGTCCTGGTCCGCCCATCAACCATTTCAGCGTGCCAGTCACAAGGAAATCTATATCAAGTTTAACAACATCGATTGGCACCTGGCCCGTTCCCTGGTAATCATCGATTAAGATATAGGCCCCATGCTTGTGCGCGATATCGGCCACTGCTCGCACATCCTGAATGTAGCCACTGGTAAAGAATACACGCGAAGTAGCTACCAGCGCGGTCTTGCTATCTACTCTACTCTCGAACAGCTCTGGCGACGTATAAATACGATCGGGACTTTCAACAAAGCGACACTCGACCCCCAGGCGTTCTTTTACCAGCCATTGATATGCTAGGGTTGGAAAGTCCATATCGGCCATGACAACATTGTTGCGCTTGCTATAATCAAGTGCTGTGGCGATAGAACTGAGTGCGGCGGAGACACTAGGAGCAATGGCGACTTCATGGAGTTGCGCGCCAATAATCTTGGCAAATTTCTCGCGTACTTTGGCAATCTCTCCCATCCAGATCTCGTACCACGCATGTGCGCCCCACTCGCTCCACATCTCCATGAATTGCGCCAGCCCCTGCATTGAACGATGCGAAAGCGCACCTAGTGAGCAGCTATTCAAATACGTCTTGCGTTGCAAAATCGGAAATTCCGAGCGGTATGCAACGAGTTCTGGATGTTCAATAGCGACTGGAGCTGTATTCTGCATCCTGGATTCACTTGTGGTCATTGGTAGATTGCTCCTTATAAAATCTTGGCTTTTTACTCTGCACCTGACAGCCAATGATGCCTATAGCACTTTCTATTTTACCGTTTTCGGCGCAGAGAATCTATAGTTCTCGCGAGCAATCTCGCGGCCCTCTCCACTTCTTCATTCGTTGACCATCTCCCCAGCGTCAAACGCAGCGCACCGAGTGCCCGCTCGCGTGAAAGGCCCATCGCCATCAGGACCGGCGAGGGATCAGTGCTTCCTTCATGACACGCCGAGCCTGTAGAACTGGCAATTTCCGGCGTGGCAGCTAAAACTTCTTCCCCGACGACACCCTCCACACTGATGTTGAGCGTATTGGGCAATCGTTCGGTAATATGTCCATTCAAATGCACCTGGGAAGACAAATAGACCTCTAACTGCCCCTGTAACTCGTCACGCAATCTTTGCAAACGCACCTGGCTCTCCACAAGTTGCTCTTGCGCTAACAAACAAGCCGTCCCAAGCGCCACCATACTGGCAACATTCTCGGTCCCCGCCCTACGTCCCGCCTCCTGACCACCGCCATAAATTACCGGTTCAAGCTCCAGACCACCCCTGATATAGAGTGCCCCAATACCTTTGGGCGCGTAGAGCTTGTGTCCCGCAACGGTCAACAAATCAACTCCCAGCTCATCGACGCGTGTAGGAATCTTGCCGACTGCCTGCGCGGCATCCGTATGCACCAGTACTCCATGCCTATGTGCAATCTCTGCTATCTCTCTGACAAGCTGTAGTGTCCCCGTCTCATTATTGGCACGCATGATTGTAATCAACACAGTCTCATCATCGATTGCCGCCTCCACTGCCCTTGGATTGACACGCCCGCTCCCATCGACCGGCAAATAGGTAATGCGAAACCCATGCAGCTTTTCAAGCGCACGACACGTATTAAGCACAGCCGGATGTTCTGTCACCTGTGTGATAATGCGCTTACCTTTACCGCTCCGGGCAAGCACCACTCCGCGAATGGCAAGATTATCACTCTCAGATCCACCACCGGTAAAAGTTATCTCGGCAGGTGAACAACCAAGTAACTGGGCAACCTGTGCTCTTGCATTGTTTACAGCCTCGTGCGCCGCGTATCCATAGCTGTGCGAACTAGAAGGGTTGCCAAAATGAGCTGAGAGATACGGCAGCATAGCCTCCACTACCACTGGATCCACAGGCGTGGTGGCATTGTAATCAAGATAAATCGGACCACTTTGCAGGCCAGGATGAGTCTTCATCTATCCCCCTTTATCCTTGTTTTCCATTGGTATCCCCAGATGACTTCCCCCACCAGACAGACCCATCTTTCAGACAGGTCTGTAAATCCATCCACAAGTCATGTATATCTCTTTCCATGGTACGCAGATTGCCAATCGCAACCCGCATGGTAAATTTACCATGCAACTTCGTATGCGAAAGGAAGAAGCGTCCATTTGTATTGATACGGTTCATAATCCCTTCATTGAGCGCTCCCAACTGTGTCTCATCATCCATTCCTTGCGGATGAGCGCGGAAACAAACAGTACTGAAAGGTGTAGGAGCCATGCACTCAAAATCCCGCGATTCATCAACCCACTGCGCGAAAAGCCGGCCCAGGCGAATATGTTCGCGTATGCGGGCAGCCAATCCCTCCTGCCCAAAATAGCGCATAATCATCCAGAGTTTGAGCGAACGGAAGCGGCGACCGAGCGAAGTGCCATAATCCATCAGATTGGGTACCTCCTCACCGGCACCCTCCGCGTTGCGCAGGTACTCAGGGACGAGGCTGAACGCCGCTTTCACTACTTCCGGTTTGCGTGTATAAAAAACGCTACAATCGATTGGAGTAAAGAGCCATTTGTGGGGATTGACGATCAGGCTGTCAGCCCGTTCGCACCCCGCCAGCGCCCAGCGCATTACAGGGTCAACAGCAGCAGAGCCACCATATGCTCCATCGACATGCAGCCATAAGCCATAGCGTTCGCAGGTATCAGCAATCTGCTGTACAGGGTCTACGCTCGTGGTGGAAGTCGTGCCGACAGTCGCAACCACAGCAAAAGGTAACCAGCCAGCCGCAATATCCTCCTGGATCGCTTGCTCTAGTTGCCCGGCATCCATGCGAAATTCGCTATCAACGCCAATTTTGCGCAGCCCATCCTGACCCACACCTAGCACGATTCCGGCCTTTTCGACTGACGAATGCGCCTCCCGCGATGCATAGTAGCGCAAGCGCGGCACCTCAGCCCGTCCTGCCATACCCTGCTGGCGAATATGCAGGGGCAGTGCTTCACGTGCAGCCGCAAGAGCATAGAGCGTGCCAGAAGAAGCAGTATCATTAATCACGCCAAAGAGAGGATGCGGTAAACCAAGCATCTGGCGCAGCCAATCCAGCGTCACCTGCTCCAGTTCGGTTGCCGCTGGCGATGTTCTCCAGAGCATTGCGTTAACGTTGAGTACACTAGAGAGCATTTCACCGAGGATACCTGGACCCGAACCGGTAATACCGAAATACGCCAGGAAGCCGGGTGAATTCCAGTGAGTAATCCCAGGCAACAGTACCTGTTCAAAGTCCGCCAGGATGGTCTCCATGGCTTCTGGCTCGAACGGTGGCTTGCTGGGTAAAGCGCGGAGTATATCACCCGGGGCCGTTCGCGCAAGTACAGGGAAGTCACCTACACGTGTCAAATAGTCAGCAATCCAGTCCACCACCTGGTGCCCGTACAGGCGAAACACCTCTGGCTCCATATCGCCAATGGCAGATGGTTGTTGGGCTGGATCAAGGTAGTCGCGTTCTTCCATCTAAAAGTCTCACTTTTAAAAACCAGCTGAAACATATCCTGTTTAAGCATATCTTTTATAGCCAGAACCTGCAAGAAGCACAAATATGCCCGATTAAACCTCGCCACTGGGTGGGATAACCCGCGAGCGCCTTGTGGGATGACTCCTTGCTGCATTGTGGGATGACCACTGTAAGTCGTGACGGGAGACACAGTTGAGGTCACAATGCCGCTTTTGGGTCATGACATATCTGGCTCCCAAATCTATACTGTTTCCTATCAAGAATGAGGAATTGGTTGTGTTTCTATCTTTCTACTTTTCTTGTATACGTTCTCCTGGCGAGGTAGGGATGTACAACAGAGGAGACCACTATGCAGACTGAACAGCAACCAAAAACTCCGGCCAAACTGCAGCCGCATAGCCACGCTGCAGCCGCACAGCGCCTGGGTGAACGAAGGCTTCCCGCTCCACCTGGCGTCTACTACGATGTTCCTCATCACCCACCCCATTCCAGGGGCTGGCACCTGCGGCGTCACCTGAAACGGAAGAGACTGAATCGCACCAATCAGCAGTATGTAGCTACCGACCGCGTGGGGACGTACTGGTCGCTGCTGCCCCTGGCTTTTGTCATCCTTGTGCTGGCGGTTGCCACGGGGAGCTTACTCGCCGGTTACGTGGCTCTCTCGGCGACGGTCGACCAGCGCTACCAGCAAGATGTCGTCACACTGGCCGACATCCTGCCCAAAGACAGCCTGCGGATGTATGATACCCATGGCACACCGATCTACGAAGCAGTTGACCAGGGACTCCAGGTCTCCGAACCTTTCAACGACATCTCGCCCGACATGGTTCATGCCGAAATTGCCATCGAAGATCAATATTTCTGGACGAACCCCGGCTATGACATTATCGGCATCGTGCGCGCCGCCCTATCCAATCTAACGCACGGGCACATCGTGTCCGGCGGCAGCACCATCACTCAGCAGGTGATCAAAAACGCCGTCGTCGGCAATGAAGATACGATTATCCGCAAGCTCGAAGAGATTATCCTGGCCCCGCAAGCAACGCACTTCTACACCAAGCAGCAGATTATAGATATGTATCTCAACACGACCTACTATGGCAACATGGCCTACGGGGCCGAAGCTGCCGCGTTCGTCTACTTCGATTTGCTGGATACCCCCAAAGCTACAGCGGCAGCCCAGCTGGATATCGCGCAGGCGGCTATGCTCGCTGGTATTCCCCAGAATCCTACACGATATAATCCCTTTTTGCACCCGCGTGCGGCCTTCTTACGCATGCAAGCCGTTCTCCATCAGTTGCACTTGCAAGGCTATATTACGCCTCTACAGGAACGGCAAGCTATCGCCGAGGCACAGAGTCCACACTTCTTGCACCTTGGGATCGTCAATAATAACCTCGCGCCACACTTTGTCAACTACACGCTGGGCGAACTGTCAAACATCCTGCACGTCAAGCTCTCCAACCTGTCGCGCTCGGGCCTGCTCGTCTCCACCACGCTCGATTTGCCCTTGCAAAACAAGATCCTGAAGCTCGCCCAGCAGAATGTGGCCGCATTGTCTGCTACCAACCATCTCACCAATGCCGCCGAGGTGTTGATCGACTTTCATAACGGTGACATCCGCGTCCTGCTGGGCAATAGCAATCCCCACAACCCGCACTCTGGGCAATTTGATGTGGCGGCGCAGGGCTACCGCCAGCCGGGGTCGGCTTTCAAACCGTTTGTGTACGCGACGGCCTTCCAGCAGGGCCTCAGCCCCGGCATGCCGGTGCTGGACGTGCCCACCAGCGTCCCCATGTGCTGCGGCCTGCCGCCGTACACCCCGCACAACTACGACCTGGGCTATCATGGCCTGCTCTCCGTTCGCGCCGCGCTGCAAAACTCCTTCAACGTCCCTGGCGTCAAGGTGCTCTATAAAGCAGGCGTCGCTGCGTCCCTGCACACGGCCCAGGAGATGGGCATCAGCAGTTACCAGGGCACGCCCAACTACACGATGGTGCTGGGCACGTTGGGCCTGCACTTGCTCGACATCACCTCGGCCTACGGGGTGTTCGCTAACAGCGGCGTGCGCGTGCCGCCTCATGCCATCGAGACCGTGTTCGATACGCAGGGACACGTCATCGCTCATCTCTTGCCAATTGGCAAGCGCGTGCTCAGTCCACAGGTGGCGTATCTGATGAACAACGTGCTCAGCGATAACCAGGCGCGTAGCTACGAATTCGGGGCATGCAGCGAACTGTACCTGTACAGTCACACGCAGGCACAGTGCTACGAGGGCGACCCCGGCACGGTCTATCCGTCAGCCGTCAAAACCGGCACCTCGCAGAACTTCGCGGACAACTGGACGATCGGCTACACCACCGATTACGTGATGGGCGTCTGGGCCGGCAACGACGATAACTCGCCGATGCTCAACGTGATCGGTGTCACTGGTGCCGGCCCGATCTGGCACGAGGGCTTGTTGCTGGCCGAGCAGGCGCGCATCCCCAGGAACTTCGTCGCCACGCCGGGGATCGTGCAGCGCACCGTATCATATCCCGAGGGCATCTCTACCACCGATTGGTACATCAAGGGCCTGTCCTGGACAGATTGGGGCCTGGGATGGCCCGGCTCATTGTAGTGGACGGGGTATTTAAAGATTGGAGGCACTGGTGTCTGATCGTGTTCATCGACGTAATAGGCCTGCGGGAAATCCACGGGCTATCACGCATGCTATACCCTGGCGGTTTCTAATTCTCGTAGCTATTCTGCTCATCACAGCTTTACCGCTTTTTCTCTACGGATCTCGCGTAGGTCAACGTCTATTGCCCGCCGTCACAAATTTCTTTTATAACATTGCGGGGCCACCCCCATCACC
>WNFR01002720.1_pt1 | contig 21103 bp, 17 predicted proteins | sample 5400221 | NCBI WGS metagenome assembly WNFR01 (sample SAMN13153357, study PRJNA577476) | soil metagenome | isolation source: 40 cm soil under Madrone tree | place: USA:California | collected 2016-06-14 | reverse complement strand
AGAGACATTTTCGGCGTGAGATAAAACGGGTTCGCGAGCATGATCTCCTCAAGGCGTTGACCGCTTTGCGCCAGCAGCAGGTCGCGCATCACAATGACCCCAAGGAGTTTTTCCTGGTCGTCTGTGACAAAGCCATACGTGATGATGGCTTTCCTGGCCAGACGTCGAATTTGTTCGGTCGCTTCGGCAACGGTTGTTTGCAGGCGGAAAACGGCCAACGGCGGCTGCATGAGTCGTCCTATGGTACGTTCCGGATACGTCTGATTGCGCATCCATTGCTGGGTGTCTTCAACGGAAGCCGTGGCGAGGACCGTCTGTCGCCTCGGCGGATCAAAGCGGTCGAGGATCCGCAATGCCAACGCGGGATTGAGCAATTCCAGCATCTGAACCACAAACTCGTCTGGATACGGCTCGAGCATCTTTACTGCCTCGCGCGGATCGCGTTCTACCACCTTTCTAAACAGCTCCCTTAGCTCTGGTTCAATCTCGCGCTCAGCGCTGGATGCTATCGCTTTTGTGCTCTCACTCATATTGCGCGAGTTTGGCGAAGCGCGGCTAAAGTGGCAATCAATTAAGCGCCTACACCGAAGCAACATGCACTTGGGTCATAGGCGTTCACTCCGTCACGGAACGGGCTCTCGCCGCGCCGAGCCTGTGTGGCTGGTTGGCGTCTCGCCTGCCGAATACAAACATCGCGAATAGTTCGGTAAACGTTGTAACAATTGTACTATCCGCTGCTTCCCTCCAAATCGCGAAAATAAGCAACGACGTTCGGCTTGAGATAAAAATACCAGAGCGAAACGCCACCGAGGATCGACCCATTGACGATGGCGCGCCACATAATAACCGGTCTAATCAAATTCAGCGCGCCGGTTGCCACAGCATAAGCGATAATCAAGATCGGCATCGCAATCACGAGATAGCGCGACCACGCTCGTTGTGAGGCAAAACCGTAGGAGATGAACGCCATCAAAACTCCGATGACGGCTACGAGCGGCGCGGCGATGCGCAGCCATTCCGCGCGCGTGACTCGTTCGCCGCCCATCATGGTCGGCCCGATGTCGTAAATCGTGAGCAAGATCGACAAGTACATGGCGATGGAGGCCAATGCTGCAAACCAGGTCAGGAGCCGGATCGCAAACGGCTTCTTTAGTTTTAACATTGGATGGTAACTAAGCGCTGATCGCCCGGAAATAACGCTGCGCCGATCGCGACACCGCGGTTTTGGCGTCGGACAGAGCATTTGCGTTCCACCATGCGCCGTAGATTTGTTCGAACGAAAACGGCTCGATCGTTTCGAGAATGCGATGGATTGCGGTAGCGCCGAGCGGAATCAGATTCGGATAGCTTCGCATGAAGCTGACGTAACGGCGGTCCTGCACGACTTGAATGATGTCGCCGGTGAGCAACGCGCCTTTGCTCCCGCAACCGCGGGACGCCGCGGGCCAGTGCAGCACCGTGCCGCCTTCAAAATGTCCGCCGCAATTGATCAACGTGAGTTCATCCCACAGCGGCAGAGTTGTTCCTTTCCAAAACTGAATGCGCGGACTTTCACGCATGACCCATTGTCGATCTTCCGCGTGCAAAAATATTTGCGCATCGAATCGCTCCGCCCATTCGACCATTGCGGAATAATAATGTGGATGCGAAATGGCGATGGCGCGGATGCCGCCCCGCGCGTTCACTTCGGCCATCGTTTTGTCATCCAGGAGCGTGATGCAGTCCCAGAGCAGATTTCCGGATGGCGATTGCAACAACAATGCGCGCTGGCCGATGGCAAATTCCGGCTCGGTGCCGATGCCGAGAAGTTGCGGCGCTTCGTTCTCGAATCGATTGTGATGATCCGATCCCAACTGTTCGAGCGTCGTCCATTGTTGACCCTGCTGACGACAAATTGCCGCTCATCTTCACAGATCGCGCAGCGCGCCGGGGGCTCGGCTGTTCTGCCAAACTGGGTGCCGCATTGCACGCAGATGAAGTTTTCCATCGCGACGAATCTCTCTGTAGCGGTGATCTCTGATCGTCGCAACGACCGATCCGTTTCTCGGCATTGGCAAGCGTTGATCCGTTTTCTCCCGAAAGCTAGTCGGCAGGCAGAAATGCCTGCCCTACAACTCGCGCGCTTCCCAAACGCGATCAGACCTTCAGACGGATGGACGGGCTGCGTTACGAATTGCGATCCAAAGAAAAAGTACGAGCGACATGGTTTTATCCCTTCTGACGAATGGAGCCGGCACCGGTGATATGTTTCTCAAGCGTCTTTGGATTTCCGGAATAGAACACTTTTCCTGCGCCGGTGATTGAGACTCTCAATGTGTCGCTTACCGCGATGTCCGCGTCCGCTGCACCAGTTGTTGAAATCTGCGCAGTTTTGGTTTGAAGCGACTTTGCACTCAGCTGGCTGGCGCCGGTCATATCAGCGAGCAGTTCATCGATGGTTCCATCGAGCGTGACACGCGCCGCACCCGTTGACTGCACGGCGAATTTCGCGCCGGAGATTTGACTGGCGGTGAGCCGCGTTGCCCCGGTTAGCTTCGCGCCAGTGCGGGTGGGACTAGAAACAACCACCTTGATGCGGTGCGTCGGCCAAAGGTTTCCATGGGAATGTAGGCGAAGGCGATGATCGACATTTTGATTGTCGATGTACTGGAGAAGATTCTCATCGGTGATAATGCTGAGCGCGGGCGCGCCAGCGCGCCATTCAATGTCAAAGGTCCCGTCGGCCTCGATTTCTGAAAATGCGCCAACCGTGCGTTGATCGGTAATGATGTGGCCGTTGCCTCGGATTCCCTGCCATCCGCAACCGCACACAAAAACGGCAACAGCTGTAAGGAGCGAAATGTGAATCTTCTTCATGACAAAGGGTGCTTTCTCTTGATTGGATGCAGTCAGAACCAGCTTTGGATTCAGAAAATGTGGCAGTATAGAGACGCGCGTCCTCACGCAAACGGCAGCGCTTATTTGCGGCTGAGGAGAGCCGCACTACAGCATCCTATTTTGTGATCTTGAGCTTTGCCGTGTCGACAAGTTCGGCGTCGAGATAAAAATCCACCCGATAATCGCCGGGCATCCATCCAGTGTCCGGCCGCGCCAGCGTGAAAGTACCGTGCGCATCCTGACTGTCGGCGATCGTGGTCGCTTCATCGATAGTGTAATTGAGAGGAACATCGGCTGCCTTCTCCGCGATCCACACGACCCGGATCTTTGCCTGGTCGCGCAGACCTCGTCCGCGCCAGCGCGCATATATTTTTGGCGTGTCGACTCGGATTTGATCGGTCGATTCACCAATCCGCGCTTTCCCGACAGTCACGGAAATTTTCTTCGGCGGCGGTACCGGTTGTACCTCTGGCCTCGGCGCAATCTTCGGCTGCTCCTTTAATTCGAGCGAAATGCGACGCAACAAACCGCCGCCGGGCATTTTTATTGTTGTTACATCTTTGACGATCCCGGTGCCGTTGGCGAACCAGCGGTCAATCGTCATGCGTATCGGGTCGGTCTGCTCGCCGTGAATATGGAAGGCGCGAAACTTTCCGGCCGGTAGATCGACATCTTCCTCGGGCAGGACCTTATAATACTGGTGCACGTCTGCATCGGCCATTTTGCCGACGAATTCCCAGGTCGCGCCGGGCTTGAGCGGCGCGGCAATCATAGTTTGGGGCGGATCAAGTTTGGTTAACTCGCCATATTGATCGATGCGGGCGGCGCAAAAAATTCCTTGCTCATTCACTGTCATGAGGTCGGTGTTCGTGATCACTCCATCGCGAATCATTTCGAATTTCAGCAAATTTTTGCCCTCCACTTCTTGCGTGCCGGTAATTCGATAAGCCGCCGGTCGATGCACTTTTCCGTCGGGCCCAGGCTTCGCGTCGGAAAAGCTGAACTTTTTGCCCGTCTCCTGGGTCATTTCGTAGAGCCACGTGGTTCCGTCTGCCGTCGGAACTAATTCTTCGCCGGATGCGAAGATCAGTGGAATGGCTGCGAGCACCAGGCTAACAGTTTTCTGCATGCGGGGGACGCTAGGAAGCGAGCGTAGATCGGTCAACCCGTCGCCGTCCGCAACTCCAGTCGTCCTTTTTGGCTTGGGTGTTGGCGCGATTTTTCGCAACGTCACGATACTCCTCCATGTCGGCGGCGCGTTTAGATGTCCAATTTCATGCAATCACCTTGTGACGAAGTTGTCATTCGCTCGAGGGGCGCAATTGCGCCCTGCGCCAGAGCTTCCGCGCCGTGGATTCTCGCTGCCGCAATTCTTGGCTCGAGCATGGCGTTTATCGACGGCACCGTTGTCAATGTCGCGTTGCCCGCTTTGCAATCGAGTTTGAGCGCCACCGTGGTGGATGTTCAATGGGTGGTCGAAGCCTACTCACTCACGCTCTCCGCATTTCTGCTTATGGGTGGCGCGCTTGGAGATCGATACGGCCGGCGTCGCATCTTTGTTGTTGGCGTGGCGCTTTTTTCCTTTGCTTCAGCGTGGTGTGGCGCTTCCGCTAACATTCGCCAACTAATTCTGGCGCGGGCTCTCCAAGGCATCGGAGCGGCTTTGCTTGTCCCCGGAAGTCTTGCCATCATAAGCGCCTCCTTTCGCGACGAAGATCGCGGGCGTGCCATTGGCACGTGGTCGGGGTTCACCGCAATCACGGCCGCGATTGGTCCAGTTATCGGCGGGTGGCTGATCGAACATATTTCGTGGCGCATGGTTTTCTTTATTAACCTGCCTCTCGCGATCATCGTGTTATTGATTTCATTTTATCGAGTCCCGGAAAGCCGGGATGAAAAAGGCAGCGAGCAGCTTGATTGGCTGGGTGCGCTCGTCGCAACCATCGGCTTAGGATCGCTCGTCTACGGTTTAATCGAATCCTCGCGCCTTGGATTTGGCCATGTCGCGGTCCTGACAGCGCTAATCGGTGGTGTCTTTCTCCTGCTCGCATTCCTGTTCGTCGAAGCACGTGCGCGCAACCCTATGTTACCGCTCGTTCTCTTCCGTTCGCCTGATTTTACCGGCGCGAACCTGCTCACACTTCTTCTTTACAGCGCCCTCGGCGGTACGCTTTTCTTTCTGCCGCTGAATTTGATCCAGGTTCAACATTACTCAGCTACCGCCGCCGGCGCGTCCCTGCTTCCTTTTGTTTTGATCCTGTTTCTTCTGTCACGATGGTCCGGTGGTTTGGTGCAGCGTTATGGAGCTAAACTTCCGCTCATCATCGGTCCAATCATTGCCGCGATCGGCTTCGCTCTCTTTGTCGTGCCGGGAGTAGGAGCCGATTATTGGAGCAAAATTTTTCCGGCGACTGCCGTGTTGGGCATCGGCATGGCCGTGAGCGTCGCACCGCTCACCACGACCGTTATGAGCGCGGTCCCGCGCAATCGGGTTGGGGTCGCATCTGGAGTCAACAATGCCGTCTCGCGCGCGGCCGGGCTGCTCGCGATCGCCGTCCTCGGCATTGTGATGTTGAAGGAATTCAATCGCTCGCTCGCTCAGCATTTGTCCCAAGCCCAAGTGCCCGCCGCCATCCGGCGTTCGTTGCAAGAGCAACGGATCAACCTGGCTGCGGCGACGCTTCCGAAAGATATCGCGCCGCCGATGCGCGAGATGTTGCGTAAAGCGATCGACGAATCTTTCGTGCACGGTTTTCGCACGGTCATGTCAATCGGCGCCTGCCTCGCGCTCGCCAGCGGAGTCGCATCCTTTTTGTTTATTAGCGGCCATCCCAAATCTCGGCATGATCGGTAACGCGATGAAAAATTCGTCCAGCCACGCTTTTGCTCGCGTGTCTATGATGTCAATGTCCATCTTGTGCGGAATCGTCTGCGCGCAGGACGGATTCGCGCAGCATTTGCCGTCCGATGCAAAGCACGTGGTGCTGGTTGTTTGGGACGGAATGCGCCCCGATCTCGTGAGCGAAACAAACAGCCCAACGCTTTGGAAGTTGGCCAGAGACGGTGTCGTCTTTCGCAATCATCATTCTGTTTATCCGAGCGCGACCAATGTGAACGGCACTGCGCTCGTCACCGGAGTTTATCCCGGCCGCAGCGGCCTAATCGCAAATCATGATTACCGCCCGGAAATCGATTCTAGGCACTCAATCGATGTTGAGATTCCAAAAGTGGTGGAAAAGGGAGACGAACTATCGGGCGGAAAATATATTTCGATTCCGACAATCGCCGAGATTGTGCAGAGCGCGGGTGAGCGCACGGCGATTGCGACTGCCAAAACCGTTGGCCTTTTATTGGATCGACATGTCGATCCAGACCGCGGAAGAAACGGCGTCACGCTCTTTGCCGGAGAATCGAGGCCGCGTGATGCGCTCACTCGAATTGTCGATATGCTCGGTCCATTTCCGCCGTTCGGGCAATTCGCGCAGGGGGACAAGTGGACGACTAAAGCTCTTACCGATTTTCTTTGGAAAGACGGCGTCCCGGCTTTTTCGCTGCTTTGGTTGGGCGAACCCGATCTTACGCAACATGGATCTGCACCCGGTGCGCAACCTGCGCTCGGTGCGATCAAATCTTCTGATGAAAATCTCGCTGCTGTCCTCTCGGCATTAGATCGACAAGGAACGCGCGAAACAACGGATGTGTTTGTCGTCTCCGATCATGGATTTTCTACAATCGAGCGTTCGGTTGACCTGCGGAAAATCTTAAAAGACGCGGGTTGGAACGCGAAGACCGAATTCAGCGACGAACCAAAACCTGGAGATGTCATGCTGGTCGGGAACGGTGGCAGCGTTCTTATTTATGTCGTCGGACACGACGCGACCATCACAGGTCTTCTCATTAAGCTTTTGCAACAATCGGATTTTGCCGGCGTTATTTTCATGAGAAATCCGCTGCCGGGAACGTTTGGCCTCGACCAAGCGAAGATTGACAGTCCACAGGCGCCAGATGTGGTGATGGCATTTCGTTGGAACGAAAAGAAAAATCAATTCGGTGTGCCGGGGATGATTGATGCCGATTGGCAACGCGCCGCAGGGCAGGGGACCCACGCCACGCTCAGTCGATTCGACATGCATAACACCTTGATCGCAGCAGGCCCGGATTTTCGGCGCGGGAAGGCTGATGACTTGCCAACTGGGAATATCGATCTTGCGCCGACAATTCTGCGGATTCTCGGAATAACTCCGCCACAGCCATTGGATGGCAGGGTTTTGTCCGAAGCCATGATCAAGCTCGATCCCGCAGCGGCGAGCTTGAAACCGGAAATCAAAACGATCGAAACCATCCGATCCTTCCCATCAGGAACCTGGCGGCAATCACTTCAGATTTCGCGTATCGGCTCGACGGAATATCTCGATCAAGGAAATGGCATTTTTGTTCCCAAAAGATAAGGATGCCGTGCTGCGGCGTCCAGACAGTGCCACATTGACTTTCACATTGCCGCTCACTAGCCTCGCGAAGATGTTCCGCGCTGCCCGCCGGTTCGTGACGATCCTCGCGCTTTGCTGCGCAATTGGGCTGCATTGGGTTGCGCTTCAGTCGCTCGCATGGACGACAATGATTGTTGAGTACTCGAAGCACGCGCCGCTTCGCGCAGCGATTACTCAAACATTTGACGGCACGCATCCGTGTTCGCTTTGTCATGCGCTGAACGCTGGAAAGACCTCCGAAAAGAAAGCTGATTTGCAGTCGCCAACTCCGAAGATCGACATGATCTGCGCGGTGCGCGCGATTCGTTTAGTCCCAGCGTTTGCCCCGTTCGTCTACGCACCGGTTACATTTTCTTCTCCTGAAATTGCACACTCGCCGCCGGTTCCTCCGCCGCGCTCGTTAAGCTAACTGCGATTGAGTTCGGCTGCGCCATGCGTGTGCACGGGTCGCAGTCCTTGCCCATCAAAATCGGGGACTGCCGCGGCATTTGGCAGCGCCGTTCCAATTTTTCGGAGGAACCGAATGAAAATGTTACGTTTGCTTTGTTTGCTCATTCTCATCAACACCGGCGAATTTACGAGCCGCGCCTGTGATCTTTGCGGTTGTTACACGCCGCAACTGGAAGCGATGCCGGGGATGGAATCGATGTCGTCACCATCATGGCTGGCCGGATGGTACGCAGCCGTCAGCGAACAATTCACGCATTTCGCGACCGTTCAAATAGACGGTCGCGAAGTCACAAATCCAACCGGGCAGTATGAAAACAGTTCAATTACGCAGCTCGTGGCCGGTTACGACATCACGAGCCGCTTCGCCTTGCAGATCAACCTCCCCCTGATTTATCGCGAATTCAAAAGGCCGGAAGGTTTCGCCATTGATCGCGGCACGGTCTCCGGCCTCGGCGATGTCTCGCTGTTGTTAAAGACGGTGGCCTTTCACTATTCGTCGCCGGCTCGCAGAACATTTGACGTCGAGGGCAAAAATCCGATCGCGATCGAGCACGAGCCGGATTTTACCGCGTCGGCAATCTTGCTAACGGGAATAAAATTTCCGACCGGCGACAGCAGCCGGCTCAAGGAAGAGTTTCACGAAGTGGAAATTCCGGGTGCGCCTGAGAGCGGAATTCACGGACACGATCTGACGCTCGGGACTGGATCGTACGACGGCATTTTTGGCGGGCAAATGTCGTTGCGATATAAAAATGTTTTCTTTGAAACGAATGTCCAGTTCACATTGCGCGGTGACGGCACGCATCAATATCATTTTGCCAACGATCTGACCTGGAGCGGCGGACCGGGTTATTATTTCATTCGGCGACACGACATGATTATCGGTCTGCAATTTGTCGCCTCCGGCGAATACAAAGATGTCGATCGATTCCGCGGTAAGCCGGCTGAGGACACCGGCATTACTTCCGTTTTTCTTGGCCCGCGGCTAATTGCGTCGCGCGGCCGCTTCAGCGCCGAAATTGCCGCCGAGTTTCCGGTTTCCATCGACAATACGGCGTTGCAAGTCGTGCCCGATTACCGATTGCGCGGAGCGATTTCGTTTCACTTTTGATTCGGTGCTGCGCATGACTGCGAAGTCAAAACCGCGGAGCCTACGGGGCTCGAACCCGCAACCTCCGCCGTGACAGGGCGGCGCTCTAACCAATTGAGCTAAGGCTCCTCGCGAGATGAGATTGTAGAGGCGGCTGTCCTCAGCCGCAAGCAACGGGACGTCGCATCCAGCATCTTCACTTCCGCAGCGCAGCCCTCTGCCCGATCTTTTCCGCAACGCCAGATCGACCCGCTTCGCGCCAAGGGCAGCCGATTGTTTCAATCGGCTGGGTCGCCCAGCTCCTTCTGCGCGTTTCTCTTCTGCGGATAGCGTCGCTCCTTGAGAGAGCTGCCCGCCTTCGGCGGGTTCGGCGACATGTTGGGTTGAACATTTGATGCACAGGCAGGTCGAAGATTGCGAAGTTTCGCGGAGAAAGTTATAATCGCATACGACTTGGGAATGGACTGGGAACGACGATGAGCGACGAGCGTAGCAAAGGATTCGAAAACGTCGGTGAAGGCCCATCTGATCTTCCCTTTCTCGAACAGTTCGATCGCGTGGTTGCTTCGCTTCCGCCGGGTGATCCCATCCGACGCGAGTTGCTCGACCTGCGGCCCGACATTTCCGAGCGCGAGGAGACGATTGTCGAAGCGCGCCGGATGATCGAGAAGCTGGAGGAAGTCATCAAGAAAGTGACTTCGCCGGCCAATCGCATCGGCACGTTTCTCGGCGCGACTTCCAAAGACACTGCCCACATTGTCGTCGGGGGCGCGGATTATTATTGCAATGTCGATCCACGTATTCCGCTGGCGAAATTGAAAAAGGGCACGCGCGTCTTGGTGAATGACGCGTTCGTTATCGTCGGCGATCTTGGATTTGAAACGGCCGGCCCGGTGACAAAAATTACGGAGGTGATCGGCGAGGATCGGTTGCGCGTCGGTTCCGAGCATGGAACCCAATCGATGGTGCTGCAACGCTCGGCCGATCTGGCTGCATCGACATTGAAATCGGGCGACGAAGTGCGGGTCGATTCAAACTATCGGATGGCCCTGGAGATGCTCTCGAGCGCGAAATCGCACGAGCATTATCTCGATACTGTGCCGGATCTGCCGTGGGAAAAAGTCGGCGGCCAGGAAACGGCGCTTCAGGCGATCAAGGACGCGATCGAGCTCCCGCTTCTCCATGCCGATCTTTTCAAAAAATTCCAGCATGCCACTCCGAAGGGTTTTCTGCTCTACGGTCCGCCCGGTTGCGGCAAGACGCTCATCGGCAAGGCAACTGCCTACAATTTGACCAAACAGCTTCGCGCAAAAACCGGGGTGGAGATGCGCGAATATTTCATGCACGTAAAAGGCCCCGAGATTTTGAACATGTGGGTGGGTGAATCGGAGCGAATGGTGCGCGAGATTTTTGCGACCGCGCGGGAAAAACGGCGGGAAGGTTTCATGCCTTTCCTTTTCATCGACGAGGCCGAATCAATTCTCGGAACGCGCCGCGCCTCGCGTTACTCGAATATTCTTTCGACGCTCGTGCCGATGTTTTGCTCTGAAATGGACGGGATCGATTCGCTTAACGACGTCGTCATTATCCTTGCTTCCAATAGGGCCGACTTGATCGATCCCGCCATCCTGCGGCCCGGACGAATCGATCGCAAAATAAAAGTCAATCGCCCAAACAAGCAGGGCGCGCGAGATATTTACCGAATTTATCTGACGAACGATTTGCCCTACGATGGAGCGCTGACCAAGGAGAGCGCCGTGATCGGCGAGGGGATCGACCGGTTGATCGATCGTTTGATTGAGAGCCAATTTGCCCGCCGCGAGGAAAACAAATTTCTTGAGGTAACGTTGCGCAGCGGACGAAAAGAGGTTCTCTATCGCAGCGATTTACTCAGCGGCGCGATCATTGCCTCCATTGTTGAGCGCGCTAAGGCGATCGCGATCAAGCGCGCGATAGCGACGCAACGGGAAGAAGGAATTCGCGAAGACGACCTGCGCGTTTCCTTCAACGCCGAGTACATCGAGAATGATATTTTTCCGCCGACCGACGTGACCGAAGAGTGGCTCAAGCTTATCGACTACGATCCCGAAAACGTGGTCAAGATCGCGCCGGTGAAGCCAATGTCCGATTCACGATCGCGCGCATCATCCGGCGTCATCTGATGATTGTGCGCTCGCGAGAACGTTAGGGGGAAGCTGTTAGCTTCCCGCTATTATGGGCGAACCGCGCGCGGAAATGAAACGCGTCTTCGGACTCGAGACCGAGTACGGCATCACGGTCAGCGGCGCGGAGAATGTCGATGTTGTAACGGAGTCGATCGAGCTGGTGCGGCGCTACACAGAACACGGCGCGCTCATGAAATGGGATTACGAACTGGAGGATCCGCATCTGGACGCGCGCGGGTTTCGCGCCGGGGAATTGCTCCAGGACACTGACGAATCGGCTTATTACGAGATCGACAAAAACCGGCCGCTTACTTTCGAGGAAATCAAAAGCGACCTTGTCCTTTCAAACGGCGCGCGTTTTTACAACGATCACGCGCATCCGGAATATTCCACGCCGGAATGCAGCATGCTCAGGCAGGTTGTCGCGCAGGACAAGGCCGGCGAACGCATCCTGGCCGAGTGCGCGCGGCGCCGAAACGCGAAACTTCCAGCCGGGTGCGAGGTTCGTCTTTACAAAAACAACACCGACTTTGTCGGGCACAGCTACGGTTGCCACGACAATTACCTGATGCGCCGCGATGTGGCGTGGGACCAGCTCGTAGCGGCCATCCTGCCATTTTTGATCACCCGTCAAATTTTTGCTGGAACCGGAAAAATGGGTATCGAAGCCGAGAGCGGGGCGAGTCAGCCCGGCGTGTATCAAATCTCGCAGCGCGCGGATTTTTTTAGCGTCATCGTCAGCATCGACACGATGAACCGGCGGCCGCTCATCAACACCCGTGACGAACCACACGTCGATGCCAGCCGTTATCGGCGCTTCCACGTCATCCTGGGCGACTCGAACATGAGCGAATGGGCGACGGCGATGAAAATCGGGACGACCGCGCTCGTGCTCGATCTGATTGAACGCGGCCAGGCGCCACAGCTTGAAATCGCGCAGCCGATTGATGCGAACAAATCGATCAGCCGCGATCAAACTTACGATTGGATCATCGAGCTCAAGGATGGCCGGAAGATCTCTGCAATCGATGTCCAGCGCATTTATCTTCGGGCTGCCATGAAGATCGACATCTCGGAAGATCGACAATGGATTTTGCGCGAATGGGAAAATGTCCTCAATGATTTACAACGCGATGCGCTGACGACGCGCGATCGCGTCGATTGGACGGCCAAGAAATTTCTGCTCAATACGTTGCAGGAGGAAGAGAAGCTTTCCTGGGGCGACCCGTGGCTGCAATCGATCGATCTCGAATATCATAATGTCGATCGTGAGCGCGGATTGTACTACGAGCTGGTGCGTCAAGGCTTAATGCGTCGCGTCGTGACTGAAGACGAAATAAAGATGTCGATCTTTACTCCGCCGGAAACAACGCGCGCGTTTTTCCGTGGTCGCTCGGTCGCCCGCTTCAACGACGAGATTTCCTCCATCCAGTGGGACGAGATCGTTTTCGCAAATGGATCGCAGTCGCGCCGCGTCGCTTTGCCGGAAGCATTTGTGGACGCACGCCTCGACGCACTCAACGGCGCCGCGCGCAATGGCAAAGATTTCGCTGAGTTTATGAGAGCAGTGAGCGCGATTGATTAATGGTAGGGACGCCGCGCTGCGGCGTCCGGTCGGCGCACCGCGCCGACCTCACGACCAGGTGATCAGCCGCAGCTCATGTGTTTGCATGAGGCGCGGATGCGTCGGGACGACGCGAACACTCAATCCATAGGCGCCGCTCTCCGACGCCGGAACCGATCCCTGGTAAAGATAATTGCCGTCACCATCGAGTTGGCTGCTTTGATCGAGAAGGGTGGCCGTAGGATTGCGAATGCCGCCATTATCGGCTTCGCCATGGTAGGCTTCGACGCGAACGTGTTTCGGATCGACCGCGCCGAGATGAATGCGCGCGCTTAGGTGGAGTGATTCGCCGACCGAAATGTTCTGTCGATCTTTATTGCCGACTTGCACGTCATGAATACGCACTTGCGGCCAATCTTTGCGCATCTGCGCTTTCCATTGGCTCAGCTGCGTGGCCGCGGTGCAACTGTCGTGGGAAAAATCCTCGTGCGATCTGGCGGCGGGAAGGTAGAGCCGCTCCGCGTATTCCTTCACCATCCGGTGCGTGTTGAAGACGGGCGTGACGCTGCGAATTGATTCGCGCATCAATTGCAACCAGGCGAGTGGAAGTTTGCCGTCCGGTTTGGCGTAGTAAAGTGGGATGATCTGGTTTTCGAGCAGTTGATAAAGGCTGCTCGCATCCACGTCGTTTTGAAACTCGACCGTGCCATTGTCGATCTCGGGGCCAATCGCCCAGCCGTTGTTGCCATTATAACCTTCGCGCCACCAGCCATCGAGAACGCTGAGGTTGATCCCGGCGTTCGGCGCCGATTTCATTCCGCTCGTGCCGCTCGCTTCCAGCGGGCGCAGCGGATGGTTGAGCCATAGATCGACCCCCTGGACAAGACGGCGGGCGATGTAACTATCGTAGTCTTCGATAAAAACGACGCGGTTCCCGAAGCCGGTTTCGCGACTGAGCTTGTAGACCTGCTGGATGAGTGCCTTGCCGGCTTCATCACGGGGATGCGCTTTGCCCGCGAAGATAAACTGCACCGGCCGTGTCGTGTCGTTGAGCAATCGATGCAGCCGTTCCTTGTCGTTAAATAAAAGCGCGCCGCGTTTATAAGTGGCAAAGCGCCGCGCAAATCCGATTGTCAAAATTTCCGGATCGAGAATGAGATTAACGTTGCGAATCGCTTCCGGCGATTCGCCGATGCGCTCCCGGCGCGTGCGCACACGCTCGCGCACAAACTCGACAAGCCGAACTTTAAGCTTTTGATGCGTTTCCCAAAGTTGCGTATCGGGAATGTCGATGACCCGACGCCAGAAATCCGGCTCGGTGAGATGTTCTTCCCAATCGCCGAGATGCTTGCGGTAGAGCTCGGAAAACTCCGGGGCCATCCAGGTTTTGGTGTGAATGCCGTTGGTGATACTGACGATCGGGACTTCGTGCACTGGCACGCCAGCCCAGACATCTTTCCAGAGCGCGCGACTCACTTGGCCGTGCAATTTGCTCACACCGTTCGCCTGCCGGCTGAGGCGCAGGGCAAGAATCGTCATGCTGAAAGCATCGGCCGGATCGACGCTTGACTGTCCGAAGCGGAAAAGTTCCTCGAATGGAATCTGCAATTCTTTTGTAAAACCGCCGAAATATTTTTTCATCATCTCGCGCGGGAACGAATCGTTGCCGGCCGGCACGGGCGTGTGGGTGGTAAAAACGTTGGCCGCAGCCGCCACTTGCAGCGCGGAATAAAAATCGAGCTTCTTGTCCACCACATTGAGACGGATGCGTTCGAGCGCGAGAAAGGCCGAGTGCCCTTCATTCATGTGAAACACTTTTGCTTCAACGCCGAGCGCGCTCAGCGCTTTGACGCCGCCGATCCCGAGCATAATCTCCTGCCGCATCCGCATTTCGAGATCGCCTCCGTAAAGCTCGGCGGTGATCAATCGGTCCTCGGCATTATTTTCCGGAGTGTCGGTGTCGAGAAGATAAAGGCTGACGCGGCCCACTGGCAGTTGCCAAACCTTGGCGAAAACTTCGCGATCTAGAATTTGTACGGAAATGAGCAGGTTCCCATCGCCGCGGCGAATCTCGCGGATTGGCAAGTGGTGGAAGTTTTGATTGAGATTGACCGCCTCCTGGAGGCCGTCCTTGTCGATCTGTTGTTTGAAGTAACCATGTCGGTAAAGCAGGCCGATTGCGACGAAGTTGAGATCGAGATCGCTGGCCGATTTGCAGTGGTCGCCCGCCAGAATGCCCAAACCGCCGGAATAATTTGGGATCGATTCGTGAAAACCAAACTCGGCCGAAAAATAGGCGACCGGATTTTTAATCGCATTGCCGGCGCCCGCTTTTCCATAAGTATCGATGCGTCCAAGATAGTTTCGGAATGCGTCATGAACCTGCTTCAGCTCGCGCAGGAAAGCTTTGTCCTGCGAAACTTCTTCGAGGCGCGACTGCCGCGAGAGCTGGAGCATGCGGACGGGATTGTGATTCGTCCGGTTCCAAAGCTCGGGATCGAGATGTCGAAAAAGGCGGCGCGCGGAAGGCTCCCATGTCCACCAGAGATTGAAGCTCACCTCGCGCAACGGCTCGAGCGCGACCGGCAGAGTCGGCGTCACGTTATAAGTTTGAAAGGTCGGCATGCGCACGCAGCGGGGGATTTGAGCGGAGTTAATCAAGAAAAGTTCATGCGGCAAGTTTTGCCTCGCAGTAAGATGTCGATCTGTGATTCAAGTCCACTATGTCGCCGAACCCGCCAGAGGCAGGCAGCTCCTTCAAATTTTACAATCACGCGGTTGGCCCAGCGAAGCAAAACAGAAGGAGCTGGGCGATCCAGCCTGATTGAATCAATCGGCTGCTCTCCGAGCGCGTAGCGGGTCGGCCTTAGCGATGCGTACGCAGTTTCATTGAAAGTTGGACGTTGAACGTTGAGTGTTGGACGTTCAACTTAAGAAAGGAAGAATGCGCATTACGGTCACCTACTATCTCGACGTTATTTCCTCGTGGTGTTTTTGGGCGGAGCCGGCTTGGGGAGGGCTGAAAAAACGTTACGAAGGCAAAGTGGAATTCGGTTGGAAGATCGCGCTGCTCGACAAGACCGGATTTCCGCTTTCGCGTGCGCAGGAGGCATGGTTTTATCGCCGTAGTGGAATGCTCATGCGCTCGCCATTTATGCTGAGCACCGCTTGGTACGATGAACCCATTCGGTCGGAATATCTGGCGCCAAATTGCGTGGCGGTCGCCGCCAAAGATTCTGGAATTACCGACGACCGCGTTCGGCTTGCCCTCGCCTACGCGGGCTTACGCGAGGGAAAGCGAACCGGCGAATGGGAAGTAGCTGCTGAGATCGGCGCTCGCGCCGCGAATCTCGATGCAAAAAAATTACTGGGGCACGCACGTTCGCCGGTCGTTGAAGCGCGGGTACGGGCGGACACGGCCGACTTCCATTTGTTGCAAGTGACGCAACGGCCGACCTTCGTTCTCGACAGCGAAATTGGAGACCGCGCGGTTTTTTCCGGTTTTGCGAAATTGCAACCACTGGTCGCGGCGCTTGATGCCATGCTTGACGACGCCGAAGCTTATACGGCGTTTGCTGCTCATTTCGGCGCGCCACCTGCTCAATGAAAACAAGATCGACCATCAGATTCGTCTTGCCAGCGCAGAAATGTTGCTTACAACTTTCCTTCGGCTCGCGATTTGCGGGCCCGTCGTCGCGGTCATCGCAGCCGCGGCGAGGCTGAGTGTGTCAGCGTTTTGCGAAAGTCGAACGTTGAGGATTTTGCGATGAATGAAATAACGGCGTTGCGGCGCACTCCCGCTTCGCCGGCCAGGAGCTTGATTTAATCTGCAACCACAATTTCGTGTAAACGGTCGGATTCGCGCCCGCGAAGTCCGGGTCATTTTAGGCTCCACCGGTCAACAGCTTGGCGTCATGAAATTGTCCGACGCCTTGCGCGAAGCTCAAGGTCGTGGTCTCGATCTTGTCGAAGTCGCGCCCACGGCGGCGCCGCCCGTTTGTAAGATCGTCGCGCTGGGAAAGTTTCGTTACGACATATCGAAGCAGGAAAAGGACAAGAAACCGTCCGGCACGAAACTGAAGGAGATCAAGTTCCGGGTGAACATCGATGATCACGATTACCTGACGAAAATTCGGCACGGCGAAGAATTTCTCGAGCGCGGTAACAAGGTGCGGGTCCAGCTCCAATTTCGCGGTCGCGAAATGGCGCACCAGGAATTTGGCATGCAGCTGATGATGAAGGTGCGCGACGATCTCTCCGGCATGTCGCAGGTGGAAATGGAGCCGAAGATCACCGGCCGCAACGTAACCATGACGCTTTCGCCGTTGCCGGCGAGCCGCCGGAAAAGGCGATTCGCGCCGCCGAAGGAAGCGGTCGATTCGCAGAACGGCAGCAAGCTGAGCTGAGGCTTAGGGCGGATCGCCAGTTGTTTCGGGCGAAATCTCGGCGGATGCCTCACTGAGCATTGGAGCGGCTTCATCCACGCGCAGGATGCGCAGCGCGCGACCGCTTGTTTGGTCGATTTCGACCAAAGCGCCACGCAGTCGCACTTCTCCGCCCGCGACCGGAAATGGCGCGGGCAGATTTGAAATGAAACGTTGCAGGATCGGCTCGATAGCGCGGCCCAGAATGGAATTGACCGGGCCGCACATCCCCGCGTCGCACATGAATGCTGTGCCGCCGGGAAAAATTTGTTCGTCCGCCGTTTGCACATGCGTGTGGGTGCCAATCACAGCCGAAACTTTTCCATCGAGAAACCGGCCGAGCGCGATTTTCTCGCTCGTCGTCTCACCGTGGACATCGACAACGATGGTCGCGGTTTCTTCACGCATTTTGGCGACGACTGCTTCGACCGAATGAAACGGGTTCTCCAGAATCGGTTGCATGAACGTGCGGGCTTGGACGTTGATTACGCCGATTTTTCCCTTGGCCGTCTCCAGCACGATTGATCCATGGCCGGGCGCGCCAGCCGGATAATTTATTGGCCGGAGTAGCCGCGGCTCGAGATCAAGAAAGGCGACAACGTCTTTTTGGTCCCAAATATGATCGCCGGTCGTGATCACGGACACGCCCGCGCGCAAAAGCTCGATCGTGATCTTCCCGGTGATGCCGCGGCCGCCGGCCGCGTTCTCACCGTTGACGACCGTGAAATCGATCGCGTGCTCGTTCTTCAATTGCGGCAATCGCGCAATGACCGCTTTGCGCCCCGGCTCGCCAACGACGTCGCCCAGGAAAAGTATCGTTAGCATTCGACGAGCATCGTATTAAAGAGAGCGAAATCCAATTGCCGATGTTTCGCCGCACGGGAATGCAGATCCGCGTCGTGTTGCTGGCGCTCTGCTGGTCGATCTTTTCGCCGAGCAGTCACGCTGTCGAGCATCTCGGAATTCTTGGTGCGCATCCACGGTGGAGTGTGTTGGAAAAATATCAGGAGACGATCACGCATGATGACTTCACCCGGCTCGTTCGGGGTGTTTATTGCACGCAAGGAATCGGGGACGAATCAATCAAGATCGACAATGAGTCGGCGCGAATCTTGACGAATCGTGACGCACAAAGCTTTTTCACCCTGCGTTTCGCCAACGACGAATCCTCGCGCAAACCTGTGCCGCGGCTTTGGCGTCCGGCGAAATCCTTGTCGCCAGCGAAATCAGACAAGCCGCTTTCGGGTTTACGCATCGCGCTCGACCCCGGTCACCTCGGCGGCAGGTGGGCAAAGATGGAGGAACGCTGGTTTCAGGTGGATGAGACCACACCGGTTACTGAAGGCGATCTCACCTTGCGTGTCTCGCGCTTGCTTGCACAGCGACTGCAGAAACTTGGCGCGAAAGTCTTGTTTGTGCGCAACAGCACTCAGCCAATCACCCCAAAACGTCCGGCTGATTTTAAGGAGCTTGCGCGAAAAATTCTGATCAGGAACGGCGTTCCCCAGCCGCGGACCGAGATTATCGATCCAAACGATTCGGAGAAAGAACAGACTATTCGCTGGCAAAGCGAAATTTTATTTTACCGCTACAGCGAGATTCGCCGGCGTGCCGTGCTCGTGAACACAAAATTGCATCCCGATCTCGTTTTATGTTTGCACTTTAATGCCGAAGGATGGGGCGATCCAAAGAGTCCAAATCTAGTCGATCCAAACCACCTCCATCTGCTCGTGAACGGTTCGTATTTAAAAGAGGAGTTGGAATTCGATGACGAACGTTTCGAAATGATCCGGCGACTTTTAAGTCGCGCTTACGACGAAGAGTTGCCCCTGGCCGAAAGCGTTGCCGCTGCCATGGCCAGGGAGACGCAGCTATCGCCTTACCAATATCCGACCACTCTCACTACGACCAAAGTTGGATCGACCGGTTACGTTTATGCGCGCAATTTGCTCGCGACGCGGCTGTATCGCTGTCCGGTTGTCTATTGCGAGCCTTACGTGATGAACAGCCGTGATGCCTTCGCACGGATTCAGGCCGGCGATTATGAGGGGACGCGCGAGATCAACGGCATCATGCGCAAAAGTATTTTCCGAGAATACGCCGACAGCGTAACGGATGGCTTGGCGGAATATTATCGCGCGGCGCGCGGACAATTGTAGGGCAACCGCTGCCGGTTGCCGAGAAAGGGAAGCAGGATGCTCGCCCTACAATTCATCGACCGCTTGCCGAATATCTTCCATTGTCACGTCCTTTGACAATCGTGCCGAGCCGATTTGCGATGCAACCACAAAATGGATTTTCCCGCTGGCGAATTTCTTGTCGAACTTCAGGGCATCGAAGATTTTCTTGCGGGGAAAATCTACCGGCAGTCGTACAGGCAATTCGAAAGCGCTTAAAAGGTCGACAATCGCATCTCGCTGGTCGCGCGGCAGGCCGGCTTTTTTCATCGAAACGGCGCTTGCGGCGATGATTCCGAGACTGACAGCTTCGCCGTGAAAAAACTCACGGTAATCGCCTGCCCATTCAATCGCATGACCAATCGTATGACCAAAATTGAGCAGCGCTCGCTCGCCTGTTCGATCCAGCTCGTCTTTGGCGACGATGTTGGATTTTATCTCGATATTGCGACGAATGAGCGATTGTAGGGCAAGCGCATCGCTTGCCTTGTTATTTTTCAGCGCGGCGAACATTTCCGCGTCGGCAATGATCGCGTGCTTGATGATTTCGGCAAAGCCTTGATTGAATTCACGGCGCGGCAGCGTTTTGAGAAGATCGACATCGTCAATCACGAGCGCCGGCTGATGAATTGTACCGATTAAATTTTTCCCGGCGTTCGTGTTTACGCCGGTCTTTCCGCCGATCGAGCTGTCTACCATCGCGAGCAGGGTGGTTGGGATTTCGACTTCTCGCCCGCCGGGATCGTGATCAGCGTCGGCTCGAATTCAGAAACCGACAGGCTCTTAACGACCCTGTCGGAATAAAGCGAAGCGACGTTGGTGTCCGAAATAACGCCACATCTGCCGGAGAGGGGGATGGCCCGGCATCGTTCTCCGGTTTCCTCCAACAAATGCTCGCCAATGAGCGTGCGATAACGGTGTTCACCGACAGACACGACGAATGCTTTACTTGGTCGGATCCCAATGCTTCTGATCGAGTGTATCTTGATTTGACCCTGTGTTCTGGAATGTTCCCACAATGGTGCTTGGGCCGAATTTCATAGTTTCGATATGAGCATCACAGAACAACGCATTGATTTGTTGGCCATTGGCCTGAGTTCCTTTCGTCTCGCCGGTACCGCCTACTGGTAAATTCGGTGCATTCGTGGTAGTGCCCAGCCAGGAGGTAGTCTGAGTGGGATCTCCGGAGTAATTAGGCGCCATGAATATCGTGGACGCCGGAGAGACAACACTTGCCATGCTTTTATTTATCCCGGGAGCCGGGGCATACATGTTTGCATTGATGCCGTAGCTAACCGGCGCGGTGTCGGTTTCGGCAGGAGGACGGGTATCGAAAGGCGACTGGTAAACCTTTCTGGCTGAAATGTATTTTGGATAGAGGCTTGGCACCGAGCTCGTGCCTGGCCAAGCCCCTGGCGGAGAAGGCGGAGTCCCTGGCGGAGGAATAACGTCATTATTGTCGTTCAGAAACGCCAGAGTGGCGAGGCCGATCTGGCGCAGATTGTTCATATCCTTTACGACCTTTGCGCGTTCTAGGGCGGTGATGAAACTTGGGTAAGCAATCGAGGCGAGGATGCCGATGATCACGATGACAAGCAGTAGCTCGAACATTGTGAAAGCGCGTGAGCAATTCTTAGACATTCAATCGATCAGTTGAAACACGACGATATTGGTTTTGATCTGAGACTGAAAGCAAAATCGAAAAACTGCACCGGAAGTTCACTTGACAAAGCGGCTAACAACTTGTGTAACTAGCTCATGCCTGATCCGGTCGATCCAAACCAACCGTCGCCCGTGTCCCATCCATAGCCGGAGGCCGCCTCAAACTCGACATCGACGGTTTTGCCGGCAAATTTGGCCGCCGCCATC
>WNFR01002023.1_pt1 | contig 21108 bp, 18 predicted proteins | sample 5400221 | NCBI WGS metagenome assembly WNFR01 (sample SAMN13153357, study PRJNA577476) | soil metagenome | isolation source: 40 cm soil under Madrone tree | place: USA:California | collected 2016-06-14 | reverse complement strand
TTCGGCCAACTTGGCAATGCGTGCCCACAGCTTCGGGAAGCCCGCCATGCGGCCGTTGCCGCGCGTCGCGGGAAATACCAGTTCGCCCGCCCTGGTGAGACTGCGCAGCACGTCGCATGCCGCATGCGACAGCGGGCGCATGCTCCGGCCGGTCTTGGTGTCGCCGAGCGTCGCTGTGCGCCGTACAAGGTCGATTTCGCCCCAGCGCAGCCCTAGAACCTCGCCCCGGCGCCAGCCGGTGAGCGCCAGAAAGCGCGTCACGGCCACGGCAGGCGGCCATACGTTCGCGCCCTTTGCCCTTTCCAGCGCCTCGCCCAGGGCCTTATATTCAACATCGCTCAGTCGCCGCTCGCGCTTGCCATCAGCAAAGCGCGTCACGCCGTGAGCCGGATTGTCCAACCGCATACGATGGCGAATGGCGTAGGTAAAGATCGAGCCTAACAGGCCCACCGCGCGGCTGGCGGCCCCCTTTCCGCCGCGCACGCGTGCGAGACCGCGCTTTTTCGTTTTGACTCTGGCAGCCGTCTTACCTTCGGCGACGGCGTGCAGGAAATTGTCCACGTCTTCATGGGTGATTGCGGCGACCGAGAGACGCCCAAGCAGCGGCTTGATATGACGCTCGATGCGGCCCCGATCATATCCTAGCGTACTCGGCCTCTTCGCCATCTTGCGTCGCGTAAGCAACCGGCCGGCCTCAGCATCGGCCAAGTAGAGATCGCACAGCTCGGCCACCGTCGCAGCGTTGCGCTTTCTCTGCTTGATTGCAGCCGGGTCCACACCCTCTGCCACGCTTCCAAGCAGGCGTTTGGCTTCGTCGCGCGCTGTGTCGGGAGTCCAGGGTGCACCGTGACGGCCGATCGTATGCCAGCGCTGGCGCCCTTCCTTTGTCCTAAATTTCAGAATGTAAGCGACTGCGTTGCCGTTCTGGCGCCGCGCGCCGAATCCAGGCACCGCCGCATCCCATATGGTTTCGGATCGCGCGAGCGCCCGAACCTCACGCAGCCCAATTCGCTTTTCGGCCATCGCTGCCCCGTGCCTGTCTGGTAGCTTTCGGCAAAAGCTACCGCATAGCTACCAGCTTTGCGCATATCGTGGCAAGCGTAGACAAAGCCTAGCTATAAGAAACAAAGGATTTATCGGCGTAACTGCAAAGCTTGGAAAACCGTAGCAACTATGCGCAAGCCCTAGGAAGTTCCTGGCCAAGGGCGCAGTGGGGACGTAAAGCGCGCGCCAGCGTCACTGATCGGTGAGAAAACCGCGGCGCGGGATTGCCCTCCCGCAAACAGTTCGTCGTCGTCGCAACGATATATCCGAGCCCGTGTCCTATCGACGCGATGCATCGTAAATTGGATGAATTTTTAAAGTCATAAACACCAGCAGGCGGCGTATTCCAGATCGGCGAATCGCTCGTCAGATCATCTATCTAGACCTGCTCCCGCACCGCAGCTTGATGAATACTGGATGAACTGCCTGTGACAAGTTGTGTATCACCTACAATGAAAGATTTGGAACACAACGCAACGCCGGTCACTTGCCACTTCGTCGATGTTTCGCTCATCGACGTCAGTGCGAGATGCCTTACTGGCGGCCTCGAGCCGCAGGGCTTCTGCGCAAGTCGGGCAGGTATGGCGCCAAGGGCGAAGGTGGCGGCCGAAGATTAGACGGCCGGGTCTGAGATACGGGGCAAAACCAGCGGTACTCGTGTCAGTACGCGAGAATGCATGCGCACCCAACCTGCCGCGATGCACTTTCCAACAGAAGGAGACAAAAGGATGCGAGCGATCAAGTTGATCACCGTTTCAACCGTGGCTGTTCTTATGGGTGGCGCGAGCTTGGCGATTGGGCAGGAAGGTGCCGGCTCCTTGCAAGGCGGCAGTTCCATGCTTGAAGACACCACCCTGAGCCAGGGCAGCGCCCGCGGCTCTGAGACCGAGGGCTCCAACCCGCGAGCCGCCGAAAATCCCATGCGTCGCAGCGAGACGTCCGGGGAGAAGGTCCAGCGCTCGCGAGGTTTGCAACGCGGTCAGGCAATGCAACGCGGTCAGGCAATGGCCGCTGAGCGTGGTCGGGCGATCACGGGCGAGCGTGGCCTGGCAAAGACCGCCGAGCATCGCCGCGCGATCGCTGGCGAGCGTGGTCGGGCAATTGCGGGCGAGCGCGGTCTCGCATTGACCGCCGAGCGTGGTCGGGCAACGACCGGCCAAGGAACGAAGGCCGCCGAGCAAACACATGGCCAGTTGGGATCGCGCCTGCGCCAGTCCTTTGGGCAGGCGGAGCCGGGACTAGTTAACGCCCGTGCCAGCGAGAGAAATGCCGGTGCCGGTTTGAATGCGGAGCAACGCGCGCGCCTGCGTGAAATCTTGTCGGCCCGCCGAGATATCCCGCGGGTGTCGAACCTCGCCGATGTTCGCGTCAACGCCGTGATCCCAAGAAGTGTGCGGCTCGCCGCCATTCCGGAAGAGGTCGTGCGTATTTACCCGCGGTTCCGCCGGCACCAGGCCTTCATCTATCGCAACGAAATGGTGGTCGTCGACCCGCTGACGTCGAGGATCGTTGCGGTGCTTCCGGCGTAGGTGGAAGCATAGAGGACCCTTTCGCAACAATGCCATCGCCGCAACGGGAGCAAGTCGAGTGCTTGTCCCGTTGCGGCTTTCAAAACGTCACGGCATCGCCGGCATCTCGGCGATGGCTTGCCCGTCCTTGCGCGGGTCGGACGCGCCGTAGTTCACCCCTGCATTGAAGTCTCGCATCACGGCCTGGCCGCCGCCCACGTGTTCCGAGAAATCGCCGAGCACCTGCAGCTGATGGCCGAGCTTGACGAGGCCCTCGAAAACCGCGTCGGGCATGCGCGCCTCGACATAGACATCGCACCCCGCAAAGCTTGCTTTGGAAAAGCGGGCCGCCTCCATGGCGGCCTGGATGTTCATGCCGTGGTCGACCACGTTCGACACGAATTGCGCGTGCGCCTGGGCCTGGTTGAAGCCGCCCATGATGCCGAACGCGATGCGCACGTCGCCCTTCGCCATCAGGGCCGGAATGATGGTGTGCAGCGGCCGCTTGCGCGGCGCCAGCACGTTGGGATGGTTGGGGTCGAGCGTGAACAGCGCACCGCGATTATGCAGCACGAAGCCGCCGCCCTCGACCGCGATGCCGGAACCCCAGAGCGAAAAATTGCTCTGGATGAGCGACACCATATTGCCGTCACGGTCGACCGTCGACAGATAGGTGGTATCCGAGCCCGCGTAGGGCGGCGTGCCGGGGCCGACGCTGCAATTCGCCTTGGCGGGATCAATCAGCGCGGCGCGGCTGCGTCCATAGCCGCGCGAGATCATGCCCTTGGTCGGCACCTCGGCAAAACGCGGATCGCCCACATAGGTGATCATGTCCGCATACGCGAGCTTCTTCGCCTCGATCATCGCATGCAACGTGGCGACGGCGTTGTGCCCCCATTCGCCGAGCGGAAAGCCGCTGACGATGTTGAGCATCATCAGGGCGGCGATGCCCTGCTCGTTGGGCGGCATCTCGTAGACGGTCCAGCCGCGGTAGTCAGTCGAAATCGGATCGACCCACTCGGCCGCGAATTCCGCAAGGTCGTCCGCCGCCATGGTGCCGCCGAACTTCGTCGAGGTATCGAGAATGCGCTTTGCGAGCGTCCCCTTGTAGAAGGCGTCCCGCCCCTCTTTGGCGATTTCCTCGAGCGCACGGGCAAGGTCGAGATTGCGGAATATCTCGCCGACCGCCGGGGCGCGGAAGTCCGGCAAATAGACCCGTGCGGCCTCGCGATTGCGGCCTAAATAACCGGCGGTCGCGACCCAATCGTCGCCGAAAATCTCGCTGACCGGAAAGCCCGCTTTCGCATACGCAATGGTCGGCGCCAGGACCTCGGCGAACGACTTTTTCCCGAACCGCGAGAGCAGCGCATCCCAGCCCGCGACCGCGCCCGGAACCGTCACCGAGTGGATTCCGCTCGACGGCATCCATTGCTGGCCCTTGCTGAGCAAAAATTCGGGCGTCAACCCCTTGGGGGCCCACCCGGAGGCATTGAGGCCGTGGACCTTGTTGGTCTTCGCCTCATACACCATGGCGAACAGATCGCCGCCGATGCCATCCATCATCGGGGCGACCAGGCCCATTGCGGCATTCGCCGCAACGGCCGCGTCGATGGCGTTGCCGCCCCTCTCCAGAACCGCGGTCCCCGCGCGGGCCGCGATCGGTTGTTCCGCCGCCACGATCCCGTATTGCGAGATCACCATGGAACGCGCCTGCGTGCGGTCCCCGGCGGCGAGCGACGTGATCGTGAGGCCGGACGCCGCGAGACTTCCCGCGATCAACGGAACAATTCGCCAGTGGCGCATGAGACGTTTCCCCGTTTGGCGGCTTTTTTCGGCTCGCCGCACTTGATGAATTCTACCTGATGCCTGGCGGTTCATCCACAACTTCGCAAGCCGCTCCAGTTGAGCGAGGTTGGCACACCGAAACGCTGCCGGTCGCGCCGGTCAAAGCCAGCTTGCTTTGAGGCATATCCTTTGGCATCGAATGCAGCTGCGGGCGGACAAGAAGAAGGACGTCAAGATCAAGTGGAGGACATTGTGATCATCGGCGCAGCGCCGGCAAGACGACGGCGGCCCAAGTGGTCTTGCCGCAGCAACTCGATATTCGAGAGTTCGTTAACGCGGACGAAATTGCACGTGGGTTGTCGCCCTTCAATCCCGAGGGAGCGGCGCTCGCTGCGGGTCGCTTGATGATCGAAAGAATACGGAATCTCGTTCAGGATCGGCGAAGCTTTGCCCTCGAAACGACCAATACCGCCGAATTACCATGCTCTCGCATGTTGGCGAGGCCGGCCCGTGATCTTTATCTTCCACTGGCAGATTTGGCACTCATCTACGATAATTCGGACGAGGGACGGGCGCTGATCGCGGAACGAACGCCGGGGGATTCTCTTGTGATACATGACGCACGCCGCGGGCGTTGATCAAAGGCGCGAAGCCGTGAAGGAAATGTCGTCGAGAGAAATTTTGGATGCCATCCGCAAAGGTCTGGAGGAATCGGCACGCCGAGCAGCCGAGCACAAGCCCGAACGCGCGGCCGGGCCTCCACCGCCGGGACAACCGGCCCGCTCGATTGGCGAGATGACGGCGCGAGAAATTCTGGAGGCCATTGATAGGGGCCTTGAGGAGACTTCACTACGTCTCGCCAAAGAGCACGGCGCACACTCGATTGGGCTTTCGAAGAATGGGGAAGTATGGTCTCGTCGTGATTAGGTTCCCGACAGACTGTGGCGACGCGCTCCCTTCAAGTTCCCGGCACGCATTTTGCCTCGTCCTGCGTAATGCGGCGTCAAGAACTCTTGTCGCCGCGCCGCAAACATCGCAATTTCTCTGCTATCATGGCAAGTCGCGACTCCGCCCATATCGAGATCACGCCCGAAGTGCTGCTCAAAGCCTATGCGTGCGGGATTTTTCCGATGGCTGAGAACGCCGACGATCCGGCGCTCTATTGGATCGAACCGGAGCTGCGCGGCATTATTCCGCTCGATGGCTTTCATGTTCCGGCGCGACTTGCCCGCACCGTTCGGGCAGAGCCGTTCACCGTCGTTTGCAATCGCGATTTCGAGGCCATCATTGAAGGCTGCGCCGAGCCCGGACCGGGCCGTTCGCGGACCTGGATCAACGGGCGCATCCGCACGCTTTATCGTAAGCTCTACGATATCGGCCATTGCCACACCGTCGAGGTCTATGACGAAGATGCCCTGGTCGGCGGGCTTTACGGGGTGAGCCTCGGCCGCACCTTCTTCGGCGAGAGCATGTTCCACCGCGCCCGCGACGCCTCAAAAATCGCACTGGTGCATCTGGTGGCGCGGCTGCGGGCCGGCGGCTTCAAGCTGCTCGACACCCAGTTCATCACCCAGCACCTGAAGACCTTTGGGGCCACCGAGGTGCAGCGTCGGCAATATCACAAATTGCTCGCCGACGCGCTGGTTGGCGAAGCCGACTTCGCGATATTTCCGCTCGCGACACCGCTGCCGGGCGCTGTCGCGGTCGCACGTGCCGCCGCGCGGTCCAAATGATCGTGACATGTGGGGCGCACGTCGCGCACGCTTGTAGGATGGGTTGAGCGATAGCGAAACCCATCAGGCCCTTCCAGCGGCCAGGCCGACGGTAGGTTTCGCGGAGTTTACCATCGGGCCAAAGGCCGGACCCCGTGGCTCAACCACCCTACATCAGCGACCTGGCGGCACGTTCTGACGCGGCTGGCGCTGTTGCGGCGCGCCCTGACGCTGCTGCGAGGTTCCCTGGCGCGGCGGCGCGGTGGCCGGCGTCGGTGGGGAGTCCGCGACGGCCGCCTGGGCGCCCCCTTTGCAGTCCACTAGCCAGACGTCATAGACCGCGTGCTCGACCGCATGCAGACCGGGGCTCGCGGCGAACATCCAGCCGGTGAAGACGCGCCGCACCTCGCCCTGCAATGTGACTTCGTCGACCTCGACAAAGCCGTCAGTCAAAGGAGTCTCGGTCGGCGGCCGCGAGTAGCACGCGCGCGCCGTCACTTGAAGCGCACCGAACTGCACCGTCTCGCCGATCGCCGCGTCGAAAGCGGTGATGCGGCCCGTAATCTTGTCGAGGCCGGAGAACACCGCGGTCGGATTGGAGATCCGTTGGGGCGGCGGCGCGGTGACGACGTCTGCGGCCGCCGGCGGCGCCGGCGCCGCGGCAGCCGGGGCGTTGAGAGGCGGCAGCCCGGCGCGTGGCTGACGCTGGCCGGGGGGATTCTGGCTAGGCGGGCTCTGGCCCGGCGCCATCGCGCCGCCAGGCTGGGGCAAGGCGGCGGGCTGAGCACCGCCAGGCGGCGGCAAATCTTCGCTTTGAATAGCGCCAGGCCTCCCGAGGGACGGTGCCGGCGTCGCCGGCAGATTGGGCGGCCCCTGCTGTGGCTGCCCCTGCGATTGCGGTAGCGCTTGGGGCTGCGGCCGGACAGGGACATTGCCGGGCGGCCGGGGCGGCTCGAACGGATTGCCGAACTGCGCGACCGCAGGGCCCGCACACATGAGCGATACGCCGAAAGCGATCGAAGGCGGGGCGAATAGCTTCATGATCCCGGTTATCGTCCCATCACCGTTCGGGCCTCCAAGGCCGGTAATCGCCGGTCGCCTTGGGACGGCGATTCTGGGCGAGCGTCGAGCCGGTCGGACGGTAGGCGGAGGGTGCTCCGGTGAGATTGGGCCGATGCGGCTTCCACCACAGCCGGGGCGTCACCTTCTCGGCGGTCGGCGGCGTATCGACGGTATGGTGAATCCAGCCATGCCAAGCCGGCCCTATGGCCGAGGCCTCGGCCAAACCTTTATAGATCACCCAGCGCCGCTCGAAGCCGAGCGCAGGATCGATTCGACCTCCCTTCGTGCGGTAGTAGCGATTGCCGTATTCGTCTTCGCCCACAAGCTCGCCGTGGCGGGCGCTCCACACCAGCGTATTGAGGGTCGCGCCATTCCACCAGGTAAAAAAGCGGAGCAGGAATTCCTTCACAGTCATGAGTCGAACGCGCCCTGCCGTTCATGGCGCATGGCAAGATGCCGCCGCTCGCGTGTTGATGCCACCGGCGCTGACCTCTGTCCATAGGCACGACGCAAGCCATGAAACGGAGCGCGCGCCTTCGAATCAGAACGCGGATATCCGAGGGTCGAGGCGATTCCACCAAGCGATCGAGGCACTCCGGCTCGCGCCGAGGTTGTCCATGCGTCGCCGGTGCGACCTATCCGATCGAGCAACGCTGTCTTACCTGCCATGCACAAAATCCCCGAAAATCTCAGGCGCCACGGGTTGACCACGAAAGTTTTGCGATTCGTATAACCTACCCTGACACCATGCGGCGCCTTTCATGTAGGCTGCGACGAGATTCTGAACAATTCATGTCGATAGTGGATTTTGCTCCTTTGCGAATCCTCGCCTGTTCTCCGATACTTGCGGCGTGTTTCTTAAGCCCCCTCAGTTATTCCCACCTTTCACACCATATTTAGGGGTTGATTAAGACTCTGACGCTAGTGCTTGACGACGGCGTTGGAGTTTCCTAGCGTTCGAGGATGCGGCGGGCGCTAGTCAAGTGCCGGCCGGCTCGTTCCCCGCAAGGCGCCACCCTCTCCCTAACCATCGCCCAGACGGCTTGGTTGGAGATCTTGCCGCCTTGTGGGAACCCCGGGCCTGGATAGATAAAAGGGATCGAGACCATGAGTGAATCCTCAAGCCATCGGCGAGCCAAGAACCATGCAGCAGGTACGAATGGGCAGACCGAGGTGCCGTTGCCAGGCGGGCGCCGCCTCGATGCACAGACGCCAACTGGGCGAGCGATAGAGATCGAACGCAGCGGCACGACCGCGGGGCTTCAAGCCGCCGCCCGGCGACTTCGAGACGCTGACACCAGCCAACGAGTCCTTCAGGTACCGCAGCAGGATACGGATGCCGCCGCCGCCATGCGCAAGGTTGGTGTGCATGGCACCGTCAAGAACATGGCCGGCACCAGACGTCGTCCGGTCTGATAGGCCAGCGAGTAGACAGTTTGAGCAGGCCGGACCCGTTTACCCCCTACCGCTCCCCGAGCGGTAGGGAGGGGCGGAACCGGCTAGCGTATCGAGGCGTCAAACAAGAGACCGAAGCCGCCGAAGACAGAGCAAGGGGCGTATGATGCGAATCGAACGGCGCTACACCACAGACGGCCAGTCACCTTATGCCGACATCGCGTTCCGTCTGACGACGAGCGAAATCCGCAATCCGGACGGCTCGGTCGTCTTTCGTGCCGACGATGTGGAGATTCCTGCCGCGTGGTCGCAGGTCGCCTCCGACGTGCTGGCGCAGAAATATTTCCGCAAGGCCGGCGTGCCGGCGCGCCTCAAGAAAGTCGAGGAGACGACGGTTCCGTCGTGGCTGTGGCGCTCGGTGGCCGACGAGGCCGCGCTGAAGGAATTGCCCGAAAAGGAGCGCTTCGTCGGCGAGCATTCGGCCAAGCAGGTGTTCGACCGGCTCGCCGGCACCTGGACCTATTGGGGCTGGAACGGCGGCTATTTCGACTCCGAGGCCGATGCCCGCGCCTTCTTCGACGAGCACCGCTACATGCTGGCGATGCAGATGGCGGCACCGAACTCGCCGCAGTGGTTCAACACCGGCTTGTACTGGGCCTACGGCATCGACGGCCCGAGCCAGGGCCACTTCTACGTGGATTTTAAGACCGGCAAACTGACCAAGTCCAAGACCGCCTACGAACATCCGCAGCCGCACGCCTGCTTCATCCAGGCGATCGCGGACGACCTCGTCAACGACGGCGGCATCATGGATCTGTGGGTGCGCGAGGCGCGCCTGTTCAAATATGGCTCCGGCACCGGCTCGAACTTCTCGCGCCTGCGCGGCGAGGGTGAGCGGTTGTCGGGCGGCGGAAAATCCTCCGGCCTGATGAGCTTTTTGAAGATCGGCGACCGCGCGGCCGGCGCCATCAAGTCGGGCGGCACCACGCGCCGCGCCGCCAAGATGGTGATCGTCGACGCCGATCATCCGGACATCGAGCAGTTCATCGACTGGAAGGTGCTGGAGGAGCAGAAGGTGGCGGCGCTTGTCACCGGCTCCAAGATGAACCAGCGACACCTCAAGGCAATCCTCAAGGCCTGCGTGAACTGCGAGGGCTCCGACGACGATTGCTTCGATCCCGACAAGAACCCGGCGCTGCGCCGCGAGATCAAGGCGGCGCGTAGGAGCTCTGTGCCCGATCCCATGATCAAGCGGGTGATCCAGTTCGCCAAGCAGGGCTACAGGGACATCGATTTCCCGGTCTATGACACCGATTGGGACTCTGAGGCCTATCTCACGGTTTCAGGCCAGAACTCCAACAACAGCGTGCGGGTCACCGACGAGTTCCTCAAGGCGGTAGAAGCGGACGGCAAGTGGGCGCTCATCTGGCGCACCAAGCCCGGCAAGCTCGCCAAGACCGTGAAGGCCCGCGACCTGTGGGAGAAGATCGCCTACGCGGCGTGGGCGTCGGCCGATCCCGGCCTGCAATACCATTCGACCATCAACGACTGGCACACCTGCCCGGCCTCGGGGCCGATCAGGGCGTCGAACCCGTGCTCGGAATACATGTTCCTCGACGACACGGCGTGCAACCTCGCCTCGCTGAACCTGCTGGCTTTCCGCTCATCTTCACCCTCCCCTGCAGGGGGAGGTGAAGATCGATTCGACCTCGACGGCTACGAGCACGCGGTGCGGCTGTGGACCATCGTGCTGGAAATCTCCGTGCTGATGGCGCAGTTCCCGTCCCGGGAGATTGCCCAGCTCTCCTACGAGTACCGCACGCTCGGCCTCGGCTATGCGAATGTCGGCGGTCTCCTGATGTCGTCCGGCATTCCGTATGATTCGGACACCGGCCGCGCGGTGTGCGGCGCGCTGTCCGCCATCACGACCGGCGTCGCTTACGCGACCTCGGCCGAAATGGCGGCCCTGCTCGGCACCTTCCCGGGCTACAAAAAGAATCGCGAGGAGATGCTGCGGGTAATCCGTAACCATCGTCGCGCCGCCCACGGCGAAACGACCGGCTACGAGAAACTGGCGACGCCTCCGGTGCAGCTTGACCACGCGGCCTGCCGGGCCGCGGGCGACGGTTTCGCCGGCCTGTGCGAGCATGCCAAGCGCGCCTGGGACCGCGCGCTCGCGCTCGGCACCGAGCACGGTTTCCGCAACGCCCAGGCCACCGTGATCGCCCCCACGGGCACCATCGGGCTGGTGATGGACTGCGATACGACCGGGATCGAACCCGACTTCGCGCTGGTGAAGTTCAAGAAGCTCGCCGGGGGCGGCTACTTCAAGATCATCAACCGCGCGGTGCCGGAAGCGCTGCGCGTGCTTGGCTACACGGCAACCGAAATCGCCGATATCGAGGCTTATGCGGTCGGCCACGGCAGCATGGCGAATGCGCCTGGCGTCAACCACACGACCCTGAAGGCCAAGGGCTTCACGCCCGAGATCATCGAGAAGCTCGAAAAGGCGCTGCCGACGGCGTTCGACATCAAGTTCGCCTTCAACAGGTGGACGCTGGGCGAGGATTTCTGCAAGACCGAGCTCGGCTTTACGGCGGAGGACCTCGCCAAGCCGAATTTCGACATGCTGGCCGCGCTCGGCTTCACAAGGCGCGAGATCGACGCCGCCAATCTCCACGTGTGCGGCGCCATGACGGTCGAGGGCGCACCGCACCTCAAGCCCGAGCACTATGCGGTGTTCGACTGCGCCAATCCGTGCGGCCGGCTGGGCCGGCGGTTCCTCTCGGTCGAGAGCCACATCCGCATGATGGCGGCGGCGCAGCCGTTCGTATCGGGAGCGATCTCCAAGACCATCAACATGCCGAACGAGGCGACGGTCGAGGACTGCAAGTCGGCCTATCTCTTGTCATGGAAGCTCGGCCTTAAGGCGAACGCGCTCTACCGCGACGGCTCCAAGCTGTCGCAGCCGCTCCAAAGCCAGCTCGTCGCCGAGGAGGAGGAGGACGACGACGAGGCGGTGTCGGCCTTCATCGAAAAGCCAATGGCGGCGCGCGCCGCCGCGCTCGCCGAGCGCGTGGTGGAGAGGGTGGTCGAGCGCATCACGGTGATCCGCGAACGCGAGAGGTTGCCCGACCGCCGCAAGGGCTACACCCAGAAGGCCGTGGTCGGCGGCCACAAGGTCTACCTGCGCACCGGCGAATACGACGACGGCCGGCTGGGCGAGATCTTCATCGACATGCACAAGGAAGGCGCGGCGCTGCGCTCGATCATCAACAATTTCGCCATCGCGATATCGCTCGGCCTGCAATACGGCGTGCCGCTCGACGAATATGTGGATGCCTTCACGTTCACGCGCTTCGAGCCGTCCGGCCCGGTGCAGGGCAACGATTCGATCAAGTTCGCGACTTCGATCCTCGACTACGTGTTCCGCGAGCTCGCTGTCTCCTACCTGTCGCGCTTCGACCTCGCCCATGTGGAGCCGAGCGAGACGAGCTTCGATGCGCTCGGCAAGGGCGTCGTGGAAGGCCGCCCGCCCGAGCAGCCCGCCTCGCGCTACGTCTCGCGCGGGCTGACCCGCTCGCGCACGGACAAGCTGGTGGTGATGCCGGGTGGCGAGCGGGGAACGGAACGTGGCGGGGGGGACCGCGGTGGATCTTCACCCTCCCCTGCAGGGGGAGGGTCGGCGAGCGAAGCGAACCGGGGTGGGGCGACGGCGACCGCCAAGATCACATCGCTGGCGGGCGCCCGCGCCTACGGCCAGATCGAAGGCACTGCCGCGCTCAAGCCCGAGCGCGCCCCTTCACCGGCCGAAGCGCTGGAAAACCTGCCATGGTCGCCGTCGCGGGCCGAAGCCCGCGCCGAGGCAAAGGCGCTCGCCGCCGAAAAGCGCGCGGAGGCCAAGGCGCAGGGCTACGAGGGCGAGGCGTGCGATGAGTGCGGGAATTTCACGCTGGTGCGCAACGGGACTTGCCTGAAGTGCAATACGTGCGGGAACACGACGGGGTGTTCGTGATCGTTCCCCGTGCCCAGATCGACGATGGCATCGATGTCGACCAATCTCGATCGCTATCGCATTGATCTGAGCCGCCTAATGACGTCAGGAACTAGGCTGCTTATGGCGATGGCCTTAGCTATTAGTCCAAAAAACGCAAAGGGGCTTGGCCTTAGCGAAAAAGAAGTAAAGGAGTTGCCCATCATCGAACACGAATACCAAAGATGGTATTCTGAATCACTGGCCTGCATCACCCAACTGTTGCCGGCACGAGTGCAGGATTTTGTAAATTATTATAAGCCTGACAAACCCCGGAAGGACATTACATATGCTAACTATACAATGTCCGATTATTTGAGAGGATTAAAAGTAACAAGAGGCTTGGACAAGGTCGTTGGGCCGGACGCAGCGCTTCATCCGTTACAGCAACAGGTGCAGATGATTACAGCGGCGAGCCAGCGACTTGATAGCTCGCTTTTCGACATTCGTGCACTCGTTCAAGCTGATCTGTTTGACAACGAGTTGGACGCGGCAGAAGAGCTCAATCGCAAGGGCTTTCAACGTGGAGCCGGCGCTATTGCTGGAGTTGTTCTAGAAGGCCATCTGTTGACAGTTTGTAATCAGCACCAGATTCCGACGCCAAAGAATCCTCATATCAGTGACCTGAATGACATTCTCAAGAAAAATGATGTTCTTGATGTACCCACTTGGCGGCTCGTCCAGCACTTGGGCGATCTCCGCAACCTTTGCGATCATAAGAAATCGAATGACCCAACGAGTGAGCAAATCCACGAGTTAATTGAAGGGGTGCGAAAGATTGTTAAGACCGTTTTCTGAGCGAACGGCGTCCAGGGTGAAGTAGTCTGGTTGCTGCCGAAACAGCGCAATACGCTTCGCTATTGCGCCCTACGGCCCTCGGCCGACACGGTCTCACCGATGCTTGGCGCGCCTTTTGCCGCAGAACTGGCGTCGCGAACCCGTGCGAGGTAAAGTCAACCTCATGAAGCCGTCCGAAACCGTCTACCCGGATATCTCCGACATCCTCAAAGCGAAGGCCGAGCGGCGCCGTGACATCGCCCGCCGTTCATTCGGTGAGAAGATTGCCATGATGGAAGCGCTGCGGGAGCGCGTTGCCCCGTTCAAGCGTGCTCGGGAACAGAGACGTGCGGCGAAACGTGTGCACCCTTCGGGGATTGCTTCCTGACGCTTCGCACCCCTTCTTGGCAATTTGACCATGGTCACCTAGATAAGATATACATCTTTCCAATTGTATATCCACGGAGCCCGTCCATGCTCGTAGCAAAATGGGGCAACAGCCTTGCGGTTCGTCTTCCCGCCGCTGTCATTGAGGCGCTGGAATTGAAGGAGGGCGACGATATCGAGATTCGCATCGCCGATCGACGGGAGTTGGAGGTATCGCGCAAGCCTGGTCGCGAGGAGCTTCTGAAGAGGCTACGCGCGTTCCGCGGGCGATTGCCTGCGGACTTCAAGTTTGACCGGGACGAGGCGAATGCCCGGTAGCTTTTTCGATACGAACGTCCTCTTGTATCTGGCTTCAGGCGACGCGGCGAAGGCGGATCGGGCCGAACGGCTCGTTGCCGTTGGCGGGACGATCAGCGTTCAGGTGCTCAACGAAATCGCCAACGTGGCGCGCCGCAAAATGCGGATGTCATGGAAAGAGACCAATGGCTTTCTGGCAATGGTGCGGGGCTTGCTATCGGTTGTACCGGTCACGGTCGAGACCCATGAGACCGGAATCGCTCTGGCAGAGCGGTACGGGTTTTCCACCTACGACGCCATGATCGCGGCGTCAGCGATGCTGAGCGGATGTGACACACTCTGGTCGGAGGATCTGCAGCACGACATGGCAGTCGATGACCGACTACGTATCCTCAATCCATTCCATCAATCTTGAACCCGGAAAGTGAAGCGTATTCCGCCAAGCCGCTGCGGAAACGGCGCAAGACGCTTGCCATTTTGCGCCACCAGCCCTGGATGTTATCCCACAGATCATCCCGTGTCGGCTGTGTTATCTTCTCGACCCATTGCATGCCACCGCCAACTCGTTCATCTTCGTCGCATCGATCCGTTCGGCGAAGGCCAGTGGCCTTTCGCGCCGGCAAGAACGATCGAAGGACGAGGGGCCTACCATGACGACCTCCACGAGGGCGGCGGGCGCTGCATTTGAATTTCCTTACATCACCTGCAGAAATATCAGCGCGCCTGAGGACGACGCCGCTGGCCGCAAGGTCTATTCCGGGCATGCACCCGCCTCGTCAGTTCTCAGCCTCGAAGATGACGAGAACGTGCGCGAATACCTCGCGGACGCCCAGAGCGACCAGAAGCACATGCCTACCCTGGTCCATCAGGCAATCCGCAAGACGCTCGAGGACCAGCCGGATCAATTCTCCATCCTTAATGGCGGAATGGTGATCGTTTCACGTGCAGTTGAAGTTGACGACAAACGAAAAATTCTCGTGCTCCAACGACCGAGCATCATCAACGGGTCCCAGACTCAGGGCGAGTTAGACCGTTATTTCACCAAATTCCGCAGTTCGCCGGATTTTTTCGAGCCGAGCATCAAATTTGAGCTGATAGTCACTGCCGACGATGGCCTCATCGCGGAAATCTCGATTGCACGCAATTTTCAGAACGATGTGCGTCCGATCTCGATTGCCGGGCGCCGTGGCCAACTGGACGAGCTTGAGGTCGCAGTACAGCAGACCATTCCCGACGCCAAACTGCGCAAATCGGAAACAGATATCGTCGAAGAATATTTAGACACGGAAAAACTCATCCAGGTCATGTTTGCGCTGATGCCCGGACCTCTTCTAAAGTTACTCGACGAAGACGGTGATGCCTCAAATAAGGTCTTCACCTACAGTCAGAAGACCAGGTGTCTAAAGTTGTTTCAACGTCTTGTCGACGCTTCGCGTGAAGAGGGCGAGAGTTCTGATGTTTACCAGTACTTTCTCGATATCGCCGGACAAGCCTGGAAAATCTACGAACGATGGAAGTCTCATCCGGGTTTCCGGGGAACAAGACTCCCCTTGTTCGCGAGAGAAAATGGCAAAGCCGCGGAAGTACCGGACGGGATAATTTTTCCGATTTTGAGTGCGTTCTCGGCTTTCGTGGATCGATCCGACAAAAAGTGGGAAATCACTATCCCGGACGTATTCGACGAAAAGGAACTCATCGAGGCTGCCGCGCAGGCCTACATGGAAATCGCAAGCCGCAATCCGCAAACGATGGGGAAAAGCAAAGCGTGTTATTCGACCCTGCTGCGCCTCACAAGCATCTATGCGAGGCTCGGTCGAACGGCGTAAAGTGACCGTCAAGCATGCCGAGGATGGTTGCCGGCGGACTTCAGGTTCGACCGGGACGATACGAATGCCCGGCAGGGAATACCTGGGATGAACGATGAGATCGGCAGCCGGTCTCGATCGGCCAAACCGCCCAATGGTACTGGCGAGCAGACCCTGTCGCCCCTTGCCATCTTGGTTATCCTGGTAACCATCGGGCTGGTTTGCGTAGGCGGCTATTTCCTGCTCATGAAACTGATCGATGTGTCGCGGCAGGAGGACTGCTTGCTGGCCGGCCGCCGGAATTGCGCCGCGGTCGAGGTGCCGTCCAGCCGTTGACGCCTCACGCCCGTCCCGGGGAGCGCTTGAGTTGCCCGCGGTTACGAGCCCCGGAGAATTCACAACAGTATCGAACCCCGACGGGTTTCCCGGCGACAAAACAATTGAACACCGGCCCGTTCGGGCACGATGGCGTCGGCGTATCGATCGGCGCACATCGCGATGTAACGAGCGGAGGTACCCGCCGTGTCATTCGAATACGTCAAGAACATCCTGGTTAGCGGAGACGGCAACCCCTATCCGGGCGGCGCCGCCGACTATGAGCGCCAGCTCAGGTCGATCCTCGACACCGTCAAGAGCACCGGAACCGGCAAGACGGTGATGGGCTTTTTCGCCCTGCGATCGCACCGGGCCTGGATCGTGCCGCCCGACGGGCTGGTCTGCAAGGTCGACGCCGGCGCCCAGCCGGTGGACTTCGTCGCAGCGTTCCGCCGGGGCCTGGACCTGCGCGACGGCGTCGATGGCCACCTCGACCCGCGCCACCGGCACGGCTCGGGCGTGGGAAGCGACAGCCGCATTCACTTTCACCCCATCCACTGGAGCAACTCCGCCACCACCTTCACGACGCCGGAAGAGGTGATCATACACGAGCTGTTCCACGCCATGCGGCAGGCGTTCGGCGCCCTGCGCAACACGCCCATGCCCGACTTCAAGACGGTCGAAGAACTCTACAGCATTTTCGTCGAGAACATGTACGCCAACGAGAAGGGGCTGCCGTTGCGTGCCGACAAGGGACCGCGCAATCGCTCGCCGGACCATGCGATGGCGCACAATCCCGCGTTCCACGCGCCAATGCGCGACCTCTTCGCCATGATGCCGACGATCGGCAACGCGCTCGCGCGGGTGAATGGCTCGTACAATCCGTTTCGCGACTGGAAGGAGTTCAGCCGCACAGTACATTGACGAGTCGGCGCGAACGATTTCGCGCCGTGAACGCACTGCGCCACAGCCTCGCCCCGCCTCACCGCCGCAGCCCCAGCAGCCCGCACGCGATGGCGAGCATCGTCAGCGCCGACAGCGCCAGCGACCAGTGCACGCCGACCAGGCTGCCGATCAAGCCGACGGTCACGCCCGAGAACGCGCGCAACCCAAGGGTCGCCATGTTGAACAGGCCGATGACGCGGCCGCGCATTTCGGTCGGCGCGTTGAGCTGCACCAGCGTCTGCGCCATGGCGTTGAAGGCGAGCTCGAAAAATCCCGCGGTGAACAGCAGCGCCAGGGCCAGCGGATAGGCGGTTGCGAGCGAGAAGCCCATCAGGGCGCAGCACCACAGCATGGCGAGGATGATGGCGGTGCGCGGTTTCACGGCCAGAAGCGCGCGGCTTTCGAGCAACACGCCTGCCAGCAGCGCGCCGGCGGCATCTGCGGCGAGCAGCAGGCTGTAGGCGACGCCGGGATCGCCGTGGCCGAGGTCAAGCGCAAACCCCGGCATTTGCGCATTATAGGCGTTGCCGACGAAAAACGAGGCGCAGCCGCCGAGCAGGGTCATGGAGACGATGACGCGATGTCCGGCGATATCGCGCATCGTCTGCACGATATCGGCAAGGCCGCGCACCGCGCGCCGCGGCAACGCCGCTCCCTTGCGAAACCGCGGCCCATAGGGCGCATTCACCAGCCACAAGACGAGCGGCAGGTAGAACACGGTGTTGACCAGGATGCCGAGCGAAGGGCCGAGCGCCAGCATGATGGCGCCGCCCACGGCCGGTCCGACCAGCACGCCGAGATAGCGCGCAGTGGCGTTAAGGCGCACGGCGCTCGACAGATCGGCGGGGCCGACGATGTCGTACAGCAGGACCTGGCTCGGAGACTGCCACAGCACGCCGGCGCAGCCGTGAATGACCAGCAGCACCATGGCGTGCCACATCTCAAGCGTATCGGTGACGAAGAAATAGCCCCAGCCCAGGGAGGCGACGATGAACAGCGCCATGCCGCACTGGATGATGCGGCGCGGGTCGAAGCGATCGGCCAGCGCGCCGGCCGCGACCGAAAAGGCGAGGAACGGCAACCAGTGCGAAACCACGGCGAAACCCGCCAGCGCCGGGGATTCGAATTTGCGGAACACCACCCAATAGCTGATGACGTGCTCGATGTTGTCCGCCATCATCGCCAGGACATAGGTGATGAACTGCGCGCGGTAGCCGCCGTGACGCAGCGCCGCAAAGGATTGCTTTGCAGGCGCGGTCGCGGCTGCGGCCTTCTCTGTGTTCACCTGCAGATTCACCGTCGTGTACGCTTCCCGCCCGCTACCCGCAGGACGCGGAACACCGCCACGATCTCCTGGCGGCTGCACGGCTTTGCCCCCAGCACCAGCGCGCGGGCGCGCTCGAAACCCGTGAGGTCATAATGCGGCGCTGTGGTCTTGGGCGGCCCCTGATAAGAGGCGCGGGAGATGCCGAGCCGCGCCGCGAAGCCGTGCAGCTCGTCGATGTCGTCCGCCAGCAGGTGGCACCATTTGAGGCCCTGCCAGTTCCAGATGGCGTCGTCGACATAGACCATTGGGGGAGTTCTCACGGAATTGCATCGATAGGCACAGCCGGTCTACCCGCGCACGGGCAGCGGCCGAAACCGGCTGAACATAACCAAAATGGCTCCCGCCAGGAACAGGCGATTGTGCAGGGAGGTCATGCCCCTGCTCGCACAGAAACCGGACGGCATTGATTTCGTTGGGAATTCCAAAATTAGTTCGTTTTGACTAACCCAACTTTACCAGCTCGCGACAAAAAGTGAATAAAATCAACGGCCACCCCCCGGAAACGGGGCCGCTGTCATGGCAGGCGTATTCGAAGCATTTTGAATTTTTCGCCGCCGGCCGACTCCATCGTGAGCGGCTGTTGCTATCAGGAAATCGATGCGGGAAGACCGTCTGCGCCGGCTATGAGCTGGTCTCCCATCTTCTTGGTGAATACGAACCGTTCTGGCCAGGCTACCGGTTCGATCGCCCAATCCGCGCATGGGCCGCTGGTGACACGCTGAGACTACCCGCAACATCCTGCAGCACGAACTGTTAGGTCCGGTCGGCGCATTTGGGACCGGTCTCATTCCCAAGCGCGCGCTCGGCCGAATTACGCAACAGCGGAATGTTCCCGACGCGGTCCAAGGTATCCACGTAATCCGCAGGGACGGCGGGCGCAGCGTTCTCCAGCTCAAGAGCTTCGACCATGGCCACGAAAGCTTCCAAGGCACATCGCAAGATGTCATCTGGTTGGACGAGGAACCGACGTTGGACATCTACACCGAATGCGTCATGCGAACGATGATCACGAACGGCCTTGTGATGTGTACGTTCACGCCGCTGCTAGGGCTGGAGCGATGTTGTCATGACATTCATGCCAGGCGGCCGTATCCCCGATGATCAGGTTCCGTGCGTCGGCGAGATGGCGCTGGCTGCGTAAAGGGGTCGGGCGAGAAAATTACCTGACCTTGATTCCCCAAAGCCTGGTGGCTTTCATTACATCCTGGCCGTAGCGGTCCACGAAATCCCTTATGGCGAGTCGGATTCCTTCTATCGAAAATCCCGATCGCCAAAGCATCGGGTCCTCAACGATCTTTTTTTGCCAAAACAGAAAAGCGCTGTCGAAACTATCCTGGCTCTCGAAGGGCGACAGATCGACCACAAGAACCAGTCTGTCCGGCGAACCCCGCGAACTTGCGGGGGACCATCCAATCAAGAAAGGTCCGCGACCGTCGAGTTTAGCGCCCTGACGTTTGGCATCCTGAATCGCTGAAAGACCTCCATAAAGATCATAATGCTCAATCGCGAATTTGCAATCGTCGGCCTTTGCTTCAGGTGCGCTTGGATCATCAAGCGGCCAGATGGTGAGCATTCGATCCTTTAGGGGTACGAACTTTGGAAGAACTTCCGCGCGTGGCAGGTGCGTGGTAAATGAGGCACATACTTTAAACAGCCTGGCGCGACTGGCTGAGGTCGGTTTGCCGCGAAGGGCAATGACGCCATAGGCACCGACTTCTGGTGGAGGTATGTCAGCCGCTCGAAAATACGAGCGGACTGGTGTCAACGTGTCAGGAACAGGAAGAGGCGGCGATTCGACAGGAGCCGCCGTCTGAGTGTTCCGCGCCGTCAGTTCCATTGGCAGGGACCCCAAGCAGGCGCGCAACCCATCGGCCTGGTTCGCACCCGCTCGCCGCAGCGCCTCTTGGATGCCCCCATAGACGTCTAATCTCCTCGACTCGGTAATCGTGAACTCGCCCTTAAGATTGCCATTGGCATCAACGGAGCGCACCAGCAAATCCCTTCCCATGGTCTCTGTCCTGACCCGGACGCTTCTATCTGCCATACACAATTGGGTAATGGCATCAGCTATCTGTCTTGGGTCAGTGGGGGGTATGTTCTGCGCCGCCGCGGCGGCAATCCAAGTGAACAGTGCGAGACAGCAACCAAAACTCTGTCTCGGGAGAGTTCGCGACGGCCGCGCGCGCGTCATCTTTTGATCTCCGTGTTCAACCAGAGTTTTCGGCCGCCTTATCAGTCTTGCGCTTTGCTCTTGGTTTTCGTTTCTTGCTCGTCTTAGGCAATCGCAGAGCTGCAAGAACGCCGACCGCATTCACGACGACGATAGTGATCAGCATTAATAGACTGGCTCCGGCGGACGTATCTGGGCGTACCCACGCCAGAGCTAATAGGCCCAACAGTAATCCAACTGCCGTAAGAACAATGTGTTTTTGCATCATATGCGGCGCCACGTCTTCCATCTAAGGGTCAGCGCCGGGAGCTGCCTCAACCGATTTTATACAACAAACGGCCCTGTGTAACATGGACCAGTTTGAATTCCGGCTTGCGAGGCGGCGTCACCTTTCTCGCATGGCGCGGCTAAGCAGACTCCGGCAGTCTGGCCAACGGATCAAGGTTGTGATTGCGTCTTTGCAGTGATTCGCGGGGGCGTGGCATGGCGGGCAAATCTCCATTGAAGGCAAGCGCAGAACAGAAGCTGGGGTTGGAAACTCTCGCG
>WNFR01002022.1_pt1 | contig 21111 bp, 23 predicted proteins | sample 5400221 | NCBI WGS metagenome assembly WNFR01 (sample SAMN13153357, study PRJNA577476) | soil metagenome | isolation source: 40 cm soil under Madrone tree | place: USA:California | collected 2016-06-14 | reverse complement strand
CGGCATGAAGGAGGCGGAAGTCAAGCAGCTCTCGCACTGGATCGCCGATGTGCTCGACACGATGGGCGATGAGTCGGTGATCGAGCGCGTGCGCACCCAGGTGCTGGCGCTGTGCCGCCGATTCCCCGTGTATGGTTGAAATTTCGAACACGCTGTAAACGGGGCCGTTCGCCTGGCGATGCCCGATCCCGAGACTCCCGGCGCCTTGTGACGCTGCGTCAGAGCCGGATTACAAGAGGTCGGTGACGGCGCTGACTGCGACGGCCGGTGGGCCTTCGCTAAAGTTGCGCCTACACACCAACGCGAGAAGCAGCGTGCTCGATCATAACCGCTCCGATGAGCTCCTGGCATTCAGGCAGTTTCGCCGTCGTGTCATCGGATTTCTGAGGCTGCCGCTCGGTGTCAGCGAAAGCGCTTTACGCGATGCCCTCAACGCGATCAGCCCCGATCTTCTCGCGAACTACAAACACCGCGCCGCCCAAGCGACCCTGGCCTGGGCATCGATGTGCCGAACCGACATGCAGTCCTTGCGCTTGCACGGCCCCGCTGACAAAGATGCCGCGACCGCCTTCCGACCCCACGCCTCAGACCCTGGCAAATCTGAAGCCGCTGCATCCTAGCTTTCCTCCGTCCCGCGGTCGTTCCGCCAGGCTCCGGAACCACGACTGTGGTGGTACCACATGACTCGCAAAGCACACTTTGCCGCGATGGGACGAGGCCACCCTGCTACTAGGACGAGGCCACCCTGCCATTAGCTGGTGGCGAGCTACCAGCTGCGAGTCGGCCGCATCTCACTTGAGGTCGATGCTCCGCCTGCCACGCTGCCGGCGACGTTCCTCTCCGCTATAACCGACACGCCCCGGACTCCAGGGATCCGGGGTACGTCGCGCCAATCCGCGACGGTCGTCGTGGTGCTGATACGAGCAACGGCACTTGGCGCTCATCGAGCAATGTTTGAGCGGCAACCCCGGCGCCTCTTTCGATAAAAACCGGGTGCCCAGCAGACCCATCGCCGCGGGACAGCATGCAGCGCTGCTGACAATCGACACCGCGTGCCATGGGCTGCGCTGCGCAACCGGCGCCATCGAGTGCTTCGCGGGCATCGGTGCTTTGATAAGTCTTCTCCACATCAAGCGGCTCTCCATTTACGGCGCCGCATCGTTGCCGCGGCCAACCGTATTCGATTACTTTCCCTGCGCGGCCCGTTGTCCGCCAGACGGAACGTGAACGGCGTGGCGTCTGGTTTCTGCGGACACACGACGATTGAACGTTAAGAGTATTGCACCCGGATTTCCGCTACCATTAATTTGTGCCCTCTGCGCAAACCGCCTCGTCCTGGATTTGATGCCCACACCTGGCTTACACTAGCCCCTCCAATAAAGTCCAGGGCCGGACAAAGGGATGGTCTTCTTGACGCGCCTGGTGGCGCAGTGCGCGCTCAGCGTCTGCACAGCCGCTTTGGAATAACCGTTGGGCTGGCGGCGGAATCCGTCGATGTCCGCTACGATAGGACAGTGATCCTGCAGGGAAAGGTGATCGTCAATCGCGGAGCAGCGGTGGGGGGTGTCCCGCACGTGCCGGCGCCCTGGAATGGGACGGTGTATCTGCGTTATCAACGGCCGATCACCGCGGGCGTCGAGGCGTATGCTCGCGCCGAGAACTTGGTTCACAGCCATAATCCGGGTCCATTTTCGGAGCTGGATCCGAAATCGATCAGCTTCTCCCCCAGGTACACGGCCGATCCAGCGACCGATCAGCTGAATCTACAGCTCGGCGTAGCGTGGACACACTGCGACCTGCGAATGTTCGTGAACAATGCATTGGATTCCCATCCGGTGCTGCAGCGAAATGCGGATTCCGGTTCATCATCGCTGATCTACGCGTACACGTTCCGGCCTCGGACTATCGGCATAACGAGCACCTGGAATTTTTGACGGATTGGGGCTGGCGCCTTAATTATGCTTCACGAACGGCGTGTGTTGCCGGTGAGTCAGCGAGTTGTAAAGCGTCTCGATGAAGATGTCCGTCGTGACGAAATCGTTTGAGTATTTGGCGCTCCACGCGGCAAGCAGCTTCGCCTGTTTCATCTGGTCCAAGGTCTGGCCCGCGTGGATCGCGCGGCCGATGACGGCCGAAGTGTCCTTCAGCATCTTCACGTATTCCCGCACCTCGGCGACAGTCGACAGGTCGCCGTGCCCCGGGATGACCTTGACGTCCGGCGGCAGCCCGGCGAGTGCGCCTTCGCAGGCTTTGATCATTCCCAGCACACTGCCGCCTGCCTGCACGTCGATGTAGGGGAAACCGTACCGCACATAATCATCCCCCATGTGCACGACATTGGCTTTCGGGAAGAAAATGATGGCATCGCCGTCGGTGTGTCCGGCTGGATAATGCAGGGCGCGCACATCCTCGCCATTCAGGTGCACGGACACTTCGTGGTCAAAGGTGATCACCGGCAACGCCGCCTTCTCCGCCGGCGCCGCTTCAAAATGCATTGTCCCGCCGTTGCCCCCGGCGCCGCCGCTCGCCAGACGCGCGCGCACGTTGTCGTGGGCAATCAATGTTGAGCCCTGGTTTGCAAACGGCGCGTTCCCGCCGGTATGGTCGAAGTGATGGTGCGTGTTGATGACGAAGCGCACAGGCTTGTCGGTGACGCCGATGTTCTTGAGCGCGGCCGCGATCTTGGTCGCGAGCGGCGCGAACTCATCGTCCACCAGCACGATCCCATCCTCTCCGACCGATGCGGCCATGTTGCCGCCGTCGCCCTGGAGCAGGTAGATATTTCCCGATACGTGGGTGACCTTGATTTCGATTTTGCTGAAGTCGGCCTCCTGCGCGACGGCTGCAAGCGGCAGAAGCAGGAGCGCGGCCAGACAAACGCCGATCCGGCGCATCGCTGCCCGGCCCGCCACGCTTTCCAAAGTTTTATCTTCGCGGCGCACTCCCGGGATTGCGGCAACGGTGGAGTTCATCGTGTCATCCCTTTTTCGAATCGAGAGTCAAGTAGTATGACAGCAACATGACGCACTGCAGAAGGCACTTACGCGCCCCGGCCCGGCGGTTTGCCGATGTCATGAGGTTCGGATCCATCGCCGCGCCTGGGAGCGGCAGTCTGAAGTCTAGTTGCACTGCAGCGCAGCGCGCGTTGATGGGCTGGCAATCGGGCCCGGCAGGTGTACACTCCGCTCCCCCCAAGGCGATTTATATTCTGGAGGCTGACGTGACAGACCAGATTTACCCGCCCAAGCGGCCCAACATGGCGCACTTCGAGATCCCGGAACGACTGACGGCTGAGGACGATTGGAAGGCGCAACTCGGTCAGCTGCTCGATGACTACCGCAATCAATACGTGCTGCGTCAGCCCCCGGGGGACAAACCTGCGCCCTGAGGATGAGGCGCGGCCTCTGTGCGATCAGCTACACGACTGATTCGCGGATCGGCCGCTTGGAGCCGTTGAGGGAATATTCAGTTGCTTCTCGCAACCCCGCTTCCGCGTGGTCGTTTCGGCTTTCGCGATCCGTCTCTTGAACGAAATTCTGAACGGAATTCGAAACTCGGTATTTGTCGGCCAGCGCACTTGCACGCAATGACAACGCCAGGACCTCGATCAGCTTGATATCCACCTCCATGTCCGACAAGGCCTTGTGATCGTCGGCATCGACCGCAGACAACTGCGTTCTCAAGAGTTCTGTCTCCGACAAGTCGAGTTCCAGCTGGCACAGCCACTGCTGCAATCCTTCGGGTCCCGTATTGGCCGCCGCATGCGCGGCCGCCGTCCGGGATCGCCTTGCTAGATCGATCTGTGCGGGCAGCGCCTCGATTGCCGCGCGCAGCGATTCCTGCTCGGCGCGTAGTTCCGAACGCACGTCGCTCGCAGTCCAGTTTTGCGCCGTGCGTTTTGCGGAGCGACGATACGCCGAGTACGTGGTCACGGCACCGGCCACGGCTACCGCAATTACGGCAAGGATGTTATGTAAACTCGGCATGGCGGTATCCCTATCGGCCAGCGCGTCGTTGGGAACCTGCGCGTCCTCCCGCAAGTGTACGGGCCCAAAGGCCCCGACGTACCGGCGGATAATGAACAATTCGTGTCGGAATTGTCTCACGGCTGTATCGGCCTGCGCGGGCGGCGGAACCGCAGAGCTGCAAGTTCGCCGACGATTCCCCGGCGAAAAGCCAAAACGCAGGCGACGAACACTGTGCCGATGATGACGGTCACCCAGCCGCCGACGATATCCGACAGGTACTCCTGCAGCGTGACCACCAGCGCCGCGCCGACGACGGGCCCGAAGAATGTCCCTGAGCCACCCAGCAACGTCATCAGGATGACCTCGCCGGAGTTCGCTTGCAAAACGTCCGACAGCGTCGTGAATCCGAGCACCAAGGTCTTCAGGGATCCGGCGAGACCCGAAAGCGTCGCCGACAGGACGAACGCCAGAAGTTTGTAGCGGTTGATATCGTATCCGAGCGAGATCGCGCGAGGTTCGTTGTCGCGGATGGCCTTGATCACCTGGCCGAACGGCGAGTGAACGATACGCCGGATCAACGCGAAGACCGCAGCGAATGCGGTGAGGACGACGTAGTACATGGCGACGTCGGACTTCAGCGGCAGCAGGCCGATGAGGCTGCCGCGCGGTACATCCTGCAGTCCGTTCTCGCCGCCGGTGAAGGGCGCCTCGAGGCAGACGAAATACACCAATTGCGAGAGCGCCAGCGTCACCATCGCAAAGTAGATGCCGCGCCTGCGGATGGCGATCATACCGATGACGCATCCGAGAGCCGCAGCGACGATGACGCCGGCCAGAATCGCCGGGACGGTTCCCCACCCATGCGCGGTCACCAACCAGCCGGTTGCGTAAGCAGCGGTCCCGAAAAAAGCGGCATGGCCGAAAGACAGCATTCCGCTGAAGCCCAACAGGAGATTGAAAGCGCAGGCGAACATCGCAAAGCAAAGAAGTTTCATCATGAAGATCGGGTAGATGCCGAGTATCGGCACGCAGAGTGCGAACAGCCCGGCGAGCGCATAGATGATTCCCGCCTTGCGCATCTATTCTTTGCCAAAGAGGCCGGCCGGCCTCAGGATCAGTACGAGAGCCATGATCACGAATACGACGATGTTCGAGGCCTCTGGATAAATGACTTTGGTGAAACCCTCGACGATCCCGAGGGTCAGGCCGCTTACCACCGAGCCCAATATCGAACCCATCCCGCCGATGACGACCACCGCAAACACGACCGTCACCAACGAGTTGCCCATGAGCGGCGACACGACGATGACCGGAGCCGCAAGTACGCCGGCCAGCGCCGCCAACGCCACGCCGCCGCCGTAGGTCGCAGCGAACAGCAACGGCACGTTGACGCCGAATGCCTGCAGTAGCTTTGCATTCTCGGTGGCGGCGCGCAGCGTAGATCCGAGGCGGGTCCGCTCGATCAGGAACCACGTCCCGCCGCATATGACCAGGGATGCGAGGATCACCCAGGCGCGATAGATCGGCAGGATCATGAACCCCATGTTGATCGCTCCCTGCAGGGCATCGGGCACGGGGTAGGAACGGCCGGAGGAACCGAAGAGCTCGCGCAGGCTCCCTTCCACTATCAGCGACAATCCGAATGTCAGAAGCAGACCATACAGGGGCTCGAGTTTGTACACGTGACGGAGAAACAGTCTTTCCGACACCACGCCCAGAATCCCGACCGCCAGCGGCGCGAGCACCAGAGCGCCCCAATAGTTGACGCCGAACCACTGCAACCCGAGGAGCGCGGCAAAGGCACCGAGGGTGTAGAACGCTCCATGCGCAAAATTGACCACGCCCATGAGCCCGAAGATCACTGCGAGCCCGAGGCTCAACAGAGCATAGAACGCCCCGTTCACGAGGCCGAGCATCAGTTGACCCAGGATGACCGTCGTCGGAACGCCGAACACGGACGTCACGTCACGCTTATTTCGGGGCCAGCACGCAGGCGCCGGTGATCGGGCCGAATGCCTCCTCGCCGGCCATCTGCTTGATGACTTTGTAGTAGTCCCACGGGTACTTGGACTCCTGCGGCGATTTCACCTGCATGACGTACATCGTGTGCACCATGACGCCGTCCGCGCGCACATACCCTCCTTTGGCAAACATGTCGTTGATCTTCATTTTTTTCAGCTCCGCCATCACCTTGTCGGAATCGGTGGAACCCACCGTCTTGACGGCCGTGAGATAGCTCATGGTCGCCGAATAAGCACCCGCGTGATCCATCGTCGGTTCCACCTGCATCTTCGCGAAATATCTCTTGGCGAATGCCCGCGTGTCGTCGTTGAGGTCCCAATACCAGCCCGTGGTCAGAAAAAGCCCTTGAGCCGTCTGCAGCCCCAGGCGGTGAATGTCGCTGATGAAGGCGAGCAGCGCCGCCGGCTTCATGGTTTTCGTGATCCCGAACTCGTTCGCGGCCTTCAGCGAGTTGCTGAAATCAGCGCCCGCATTGGCAAGCCCGAGCACCGCCGCGCCTGATCCCTGCGCCTGCAGAAGAAAAGAGGAGAAATCCATCGACGCCAGAGGTGCGCGCACGGCGCCCAAGTTCTTTCCGCCGTTGGCTTCGACCACCTTGGAGGCGGCATTCTGGAGTTGCGAACCAAAAGCATAATCCGCCGTCAGATAGAACCAGGTTTTTCCACCGCTCTTGACGATGGTGCTGGCGGTGCCGTTCGCGAGCGCCGTCGTGTCGTATACATAGTGCACGGTATACGCGGTGCAGTCCTCGTTCGTCAGGGATGCGCCGCCCGCTCCGATGACGAAGAGAGGCACCTTCTTCGCGGCCGCGACCTTCGCCATGGCGATGTTGACACCGGTGTTGGAGCCGCCGATCAGCATGTTGAGGCCGCTCTGGTCCGACCACTCGCGGAATTTCGATGCGCCGACATCGGGTTTGTTCTGATGATCGGCTGTGAGCAGGACGATCTTCTTCCCAAGCACCGTCCCGCCGAAATCGGCGATCGCCATTTTAATGGCCTCTATGCCGCCCACACCCTGGGCATCCGCGTAAGTTCCGGACAAATCGTCGATGTCGCCGATCACGATGTCGCTGCCCGCAGCAACGGCCGCGGTCCCGCCCGCGAGCGCCGCCAACGCCGCAGCCAAGCGGAACGCTGCAGCCAGATGGGTGGCCCATTTCCTGCCTTTCATCTTGATTCTCCCTTCTTGTTACACATGGTTCAGATGCCGAGCCTGACTTGCAGCATGCCCAGTTTGCCTTGAAGTTCGGATACCGTAAAACCGTCCACGATCCGGCCGTGTTCCATGACGTAGAAGCGGTCCGCCAGAGGCAATGCGAAGCGGAAGTTCTGTTCCACCAAGACGATGGTGTATCCCTTGTCGCGGAGCGCGTGAATCATGCGTGACAGCGCCTGCGCGATGACCGGCGCGAGACCCTCCGAGATCTCGTCGAGCAGCAGGAGCTTGGCGCCGGTCCGCAATATGCGCGCCACCGCCAGCATTTGCTGTTCCCCGCCGGATAGCCTCGTGCCCTGAGTACCACGCCTATCTTTGAGGTTTGGAAACATGGAAAAGATTTCATCGATGGACATCCCTCCCGGAGCCACCTGCGGCGGCAGGAGCAGATTCTCCTCCGTCGTCAGGCTCGAATAGATGCCCCGCTCCTCGGGGCAATACCCGACGCCGAGGCGGGCGATCTTGTGCGGCGGCAGACCAATCGCCTCATGGCCGTCGATCCTCACGGAACCGGACCTCGTGTCCACCAACCCAAGAATTGCCTTGAGGGTCGTGGTGCGGCCGGCACCGTTGCGCCCCAACAGTATCACCACCTCGCCGCGATCCACCCTGAAATCGACGCCATGCAGGATGTGCGAGTCGCCGTACTGGGCGTGCAGACCGGTGACACGCAGAAGTTCCATGGACCTTCAGTGCGTGCTCGAGTGTGTGCTTGCGAATTCGGAGTCGGCGCTTCCCATGTAGGCTTCCATCACGAGCGGATCCTTTGATACGTCGGCGTAGCTTCCGTCGGCGATGACCTGGCCCCGCTGCAGCACCGTGATCCTGTCCGCAATCGTCGACACCACGCTCATGTTGTGCTCCACCATCAGAACGGTGCGATTCTGCGCAACCTTGCGGATCAGGGCCGTGATTCGGCCCACGTCCTCGTGGCTCATTCCCTGCGTCGGTTCGTCGAGAAGCATCAATTGGGGATCCATCGCAAGCGTCGTCGCAATCTCCAGCGCCCTCTTACGGCCGTACGGCAACTCGACCGCGACCCTTTGCGCGAATGAAGCGAGGTCGACCGATTCCAACAGTTCCATGGCGTTGGAATCGAGTATGCGCAAGCTCGACACCGGCTTCCAGAAGTGAAATGACGTCCCCAAGGTACGCTGCAACCCGACGCGAACGTTGTCGAGCACCGTCATATGCGGGAACACGGCGGACATTTGAAAGGAACGCACGATGCCCCGGCGCGCAAGCTCCGCCGGGCTTGCAGAGGTAATGTCGATTCCCTCGAAGAAAATCTTACCGCGCGTCGGTACCAGGAATTTAGTGAGCAAGTTGAAAAAAGTCGTCTTGCCGGCCCCGTTCGGACCGATCAACGCGTGGATGTGGCCCCGGCGCACCTGCAAATCGACGCCGCCCACGGCGACGAAGCCGTTGAACTCCTTCGTCAGGCCGCGAGTTTCGATGATTATCTCGTCGGTCATGGGGAAACCGGACCTGTGAATGACGCGCATGCCATCGGACTGGTACCCGGCGCGGCCGGTCACCATCCCACTGCCGCGCCGTCTTTGCGGTGATCGGATCCGCCGCGGTAGATCCCACCGACATGACTCTTCCCGTCGCTCGCGGCCGGATCCGCCGTGAACAGAATCGACTGAACGCCGCCCATCGAAGAGCCGTCCACCGATTTGACCTTGTGTCCCATGCCGGACAGCTGCGTACCCAAGGTATTGAACAGCTCGCTTTCGAGCACTGGCAGCAGCGCGAGCGCGAGGGATATTGTGCGTACGCCGAACCACCGTGCCGTCGCGGGCACAATCGGGCATCCCTTGGTCTTCATGCCGCATATTATGGCGCTTTCGCGACGGATGGACACGGACTTCCCGAGCTCGGCCCGTTCCGCTACGGCCTTTTCTCAACGAGCATGGCCTTTCTCAATGAACACGTCCTTTCTCATTGAAGACATCAGTTTGATTCCTTGACGCGCGTGGCGCGGATGGGCGATATGTATTGCTAATCGGCCCCCGCTCCCGGCTCCTACTCCGGTCAGACATCGATGAAGGCAGACTTCGCTTGACGTAGTCGGCGGGCCGACGAGTTACTCCAAAGCGCAGGACATGGCGGCCCGAACGAGCACGTCGCGGCCGCGACGCTGTAGCAATGTTGAGGTCACAGCTCCGGACGGCGCGGGCCGACGATCAACTCGTCGGCCAGTGATCTGCGATCCCGAGTTGTTCCGGGATGCTCTCAGCCGCTCACCCCAGGAGCGGATGACCCTTCGGCAGCTGATGGGCGTACCACAACGCCAACCGGTGGCGCACGCTTTTCTCAGCCACCTGCTCCTCGGGCATCGGCGTGATGATCTTGTCGTGCACCAGCAACCGGTACACGTAGAGCGCCTTGTCGCTCGCGGAGTCGGTCGGCTCGAACTCTACCGCCCCGCGACCCTCCGCATATTTGATGCCCGCCAGCAACGCCGCCTTGAACAGTTCCGCTTCGTGCTTAGGCTTTTTCATGGTGCCCGGCAGTTTGGCATTTTTACACGTCTCCTGTACATGGGGGCGCGATCAGTTGGGGATGCGGCCGGCGATCCGGCTTTGCAATGAAATCATGCTTCGTACTCGCGAAGGGGCGGGATGCGCATCCTATCCTCGTGCTGCGCGAGGATGCAACGCACGGTACACTTCGGCATGCAGAAGGTGGATGTCGTTATCGCCGGCGGCGGAGCGGTGGGTTCTGCCACGGCGTATTTTCTCCTCAACCAACCCGCATTCTCCGGATCCATCGCGGTGATCGAGCCCGACCCGACGTATTCCTTCGCCGCGAGCGCTTTGTCGGCGAGCTCCATCCGCCAGCAGTTCTCGACACCGCTCAATATCACGCTCTCGGCGTTCGGGCTCGAGTTCCTGCGGGACTGCGGCCGCGGGCTCGCCGACGTGAACCTGGTGGAGTCGACCTACCTCTATCTCGCCTCCGCACGGGGCGAATCCACATTGAAGCGAAACGTGGATGTGCAGAGGCACTGCGGGGTGGGGACGCGGCTGCTGGACGCTGCCGGCCTGCTCGCGTGCTATCCGTGGATCAACGCTTCCGATGTGGCCGCCGCCGCCGACACGTCGAGCGGCGAGGGTTGGTTCGACGGCTATGGGTTGCTGCGTGGATTGCGCCAGGCAAGCGAGCGAGGCGGCGTGCGCTATCTGCGCGACCGGGTCGTGTCGGTGGTCATGGATGGTGCGAATTCGGTCGCGGGAGTGCGCCTGCACGGAGGCGAGACGCTGAGATGCCGGTGGCTGGTGAATGCGGCGGGCACCCACTCGCGGGCGATCGCGGCTGAGGCGGGAATCGATCTTCCCGTCCATGCGCGAAAGCGGAACGTATTCGTATTCACCAGTTCGTCGCCGCCCGCCCGCTGTCCCCTGGTCGTCGACCCATCCGGTCTGTGGTTTCGGCCGGAACGGGACCGCTTCATCTGCGGAGTGGTGCCCGCGAATGATCCCAATGTCGCGTTGGACGACTTTGAGGTCGATCATCATCTGTTCGACGAGCTCGCGTGGCCGGCGCTGGCTCATCGCGTACCTGCGTTCGAGGCCATCCGGATGGCCGGCGCCTGGGCGGGACACTACGACTATAACGTCTTCGATCAAAATGCGTTCCTGGGCGCATGCGAGACCGTGCCAAACCTGATTCTCGCGAGCGGCTTCAGCGGTCACGGGCTGCAGCACGCGCCTGCAATCGGCCGTGCGCTCGCCGAATTCGTGGCTTTCGGAGAATACCGTACCATCGACCTATCGCCGTTTTCCTACTCGCGCTACTTGCGCGGCCGGCCGCTGCAAGAGCACAACGTCATTTAGGAGAGGCCCGCATGTTGCAGCTCGACGCTCCACAAGTTGCCGCCCGGCTCGGCCGCGAACCCTTGATCGACGCGCTGATGCGCGCATTTCAAGAGGACTATCAAGTTCCGCACCGGCAGCACTATGCGGTGGGCGGCCCTCTGCAACCCAAGGACACGTTGCTCATCATGCCGGCCTGGCGCGTGGGCGGTTGTCTTGGGGTCAAGCTCGTCACGGTTTTTCCGGGCAACGCGCGGCTGGGCGAATCGGCGGTCCATGCGACCTACGCCGTATTCGACGCCGCCACCGGTCTCCCATTGGCGGTGCTCGACGGGACCGAGTTGACGCGCCGTCGCACCGCGGCGGCATCCGCGCTCGCGGCCCGCTACCTCGCGCCGCCCGACGCGACGCGGTTCTTGATGGTGGGCACCGGCGGCTTGGCGCCTCACGTCATCGAGAGCCACGCAGCCGTGAGGCCGATCAGTTCAGTGCGGGTTTGGGGACGGCGCATGGAAGCGGCCGAGGCAGTCGCGCGAGAATTCACAGACCGCCCCTACGCCGTCGAAGCGGTGAGCGATCTTGCGGCCGCGGTACGCTGGGCGGACATCATCAGCTGCGCGACACTGGCGGAGACGCCCATCGTTCACGGCGCGTGGTTGCGTCCCGGCCAACACCTGGATCTCATCGGATCCTTCACTCCCGCGATGCGCGAAGCGGACGATGGCGCGTTGGCGCGCGCCCGCATTTATGTGGACACCCGCGCCGCCGCGCTTGCCGACAGCGGTGAGCTTTTGCACGGCTTCGCATCCGGCGTAATCTCGGCGGCGGACGTACTCGGCGAGCTCTCGGATCTCGTGCGGGGCACCGTCTCGGGACGGCGCTCGGCCGAGGAAATCACCCTCTTCAAGAGCGTCGGCTGTGCCATCGAGGATCTGGCGGCGGCGGAGTTGGCGCTTCGCGTGCCGCCGGCCTGACGCGCTCACGCTCGCGCGGCGGCGGCGGCATCAGAGCTTCTGCACCACGACGCGACCCTTGGGATTGACAAAGACATGGTAGCGATTGCCATCCTTGCATGACGCCGTGTAATCGCTGTCGCCGTTGCGTTTCGCTTCGATGATCTGATCACAGGGCATTCCCTGCAACGCGATCGTGGCCTTCAAGTCATTGCTGAACGAGGCATCTTCCGCACCGGACGACGCTGCAGCGGCGAGCAATGCAGCGGCTGTTGAGACCAGAACGTAAATCGGACGACTCATAAAAGCTCCTGCTAACCCATTTGAATTTTTTGAAATTTATTGCGATCCGCCAGGAGAACCCAGATAGCCTCCCGCGATGCAGAAATGGCAGACGCCAGCGGCGGATCGCCGTCCTGCAAAAGCGTGAGCACCTTGAGCAGCAGGAGGTCATAGCGCTGCCGCAGGTCGGAAAGAGGCGGCTGTGTCTGTCCACCGTGGAACGCGCGAAATGCGCCGAGCAGGTCGTCGACCTGATTCTTCAGCGACAGCTTCGTGAACAGGCCAATGGCATGCGTGTCTTTAAGCCGCTGCTCCAAGCCCGCCAAATCGAGAGCCGGCGGTGCCGGCGGTCTCGCGACCGGCGGAGAAACTGCTGCCTCCGCAGCGGGCGGCGTCCCGCGCTGGCCGGACGGCAAGGGCTTGGACGAATCTCCGGCCGGCGACCCGGCGGCCGGCGGCTCGGTGCCGCGCGGACTCGTGGGATTCGCATTGCCGGCGGTTTTATGCTGAGCCGGTTTGGCCGTGGAAGGTGGCGGCGCAGGCGGCAATGCGGCGGGCGGCGGTGCGGCGGCCGATGGTGCGGCCGGCGGCAATGCGGCGGCCGATGGTGCGGCGGCCGATGGTGCGGCGGGGGGCGATTCCGTGGCCGATGGTGCGGCGGGCTGGGTATCAGGCGCCCGGGCGGCCGTTTGTCCATCCGAGGAGGGCGGCACATCGGGCGCCGATCGAGCCGGGGGTTCCGCAGCGGGTGACGGACTCCCGCTGAAATGCGTGCAACCGGTCAAGGTGACGAGGTAGACCAATCCCACGCCTACACTTCGCGGCATCGACAATTTCCATGGGTTCCCTTGCATCGGCTGCAACGGTACCACACCCGCCATGCGCTAACGAGGGCCGGCTAGCGGCTATGCTTCATCGTGCATCAGCATTCGCGGCGCCGCGTCCATCCGGTATCTGTGCATGCCGGTTTCTTGGCCGGTAAACCAGTTGATCGCGTACTGCACGAGTTGGGTACCGGTATGCAGATTGAGCTTGGTCTTGATCCGCTGGCGGTGCGATTCGACCGTCTTGATGCTCAGGGTGAGCGAATCTGCAGTCTCGCGAGTGCTCATCCCCTTGCCGATCAGGTGCAGGATCTGCAGTTCACGATTGCTCAGGCGATCGATGGGGTCGGAGGACACATAGCCTCCGCGAGCGATGGACCTCTTTTGTATCATCTTGCATCCAACATCGTGCGAAACGTAGATTTCGCCATCGAGCACCCGCCGCAGCGACACCAATATTTCTTCGCTCGTGGCATGCTTCATGATGTAACCGTTGGCGCCGACGGACAACAGCCGTTCGGCGTAGATGGTCTCATCGTGGCTCGAGAGTACGAGGATCGGCAACCGCGGGTAGTGAGCGCGCACATCGCGCACCAACTCGATTCCGTCACCTTGATTGAGTCCGATGTCCGCGATCATCACGTCCGGGTTGCGCTCTCTGATCGCGACTCGCGCGTCCCGCGCCGTATCAGCTTCGGCACACACGAACAGGTCGCCCTCGCCGTCGATGACCCGCCGCAGCCCCTCCCGAACGATGGGATGATTGTCGATGATGAGCACCCGGCGCGCGCCGCGCTTGGCGCCGGCGGTAGATGGGGCCGTAGTTGAAGTTATCCATGCATTGCCTGCAGTCATCGTCCATTCCTCGGTGAGTGTCGTGGCCGCACGGCGCGTGCGGTATACCGGGCCGACGCGTCCCGCCCGTTCAAACCTACAAAACTTGCGTCCTCACCGAGTAAAGCGACGTCAGGCCGTGAAAACCATCATGTTTTCGCAAAATGACAAAGAATATTTGCACGGCGGGGCGCAGGCATCCACCGCGTGGTTCCAACGGGCGCCGCCGGCGCTCAGCGGACCAGCGACGCCCCGCTCAGGCGCGCGAGCGCCCCGAGCGAGGTCTGTGCGGCATTCAATCCCAGGCGAAAGTCCTGGTCGTTGAAAGTGGTGAATATGTCCGAGGGCTGGTGCCAATGCGGATCCCACCCAGCGCCGATCTCCCGGCCTCGTTCGTTCTCCCTAAGACTGATTGCGGCCACCCGGTCCATGAAGGGGGTGCTGTCGGTATTTGTCATATGTGGACCGATGGCGGCAGGGTAATCCGATGCGTAGGCTTCGTTGGCCGCATAAAACGTCCACGCAAGCTTCTGCGCCTCATCCGCCATCTTGGCGCCGGACTGAAATTCGATATTGATGTCCGCCTCCGGACGTTGCTCCATCGACACCGTCCCGTCCACCCGCGGCATTCCGTGATCGAAGAGCATCATGTCGTGCTGGACCATGCCCAGCCACTTGGGCTCCGGGTAGCGGCCGGATCCGGGCGGATCCTCCCGGCCCTGCAGTGCCGCGCGCTCCGCAACGTAGGCGTAGGCGCCATTGAGTCCCGTCTCTTCATTGTTCCATAGGACGAACCGGATCGACCGTTCGGTCTTGACGTCCGGAGAGGAGAAAATGCGCGCCAACTCCATGACCAGCGCCGTGCCTGAGCCGTCATCGTTGGCCGCTTCGCCCCATCCGTGGCCATCCATGTGCGCGCCGACGATGTACATCTCCTCGGGGTGCGTCGCGCCGACCTTTGTGCAGTAAATCTCTTCGCGGGCGCCGCCCTTGCTGGGTTCGGCATTGAGTGTACGAAGCTTCTCGTCCGGCTGCAGATGGGGATCGGTATTGACACCCGTATGGCTTCGGATGCCGCGGTAACGAGCGCCGCCGACCGCAGCATCGGGCCTGCGCGCGATCGGCGGACCACTCGGCAACTCCGGGTCGGAGGGGAAGTAGGTGTACTTGAGACGCGCTATGTTCGCGCAGCCGTGACTCTTCAACTGCGCCTCGATCCAATCGACGGCGGCGCGATTGCGCTCCGTGCCCTGCCGGCGATCGCCGAACTGCGTCAACCCCTTGATGGTCGATTTGTAGGTCGCAAGATCCAGACGACCCACGAGCGTCCGAATCGGGTCGTCATCCGCTGCCCCCGTGCGAGGTGCGACGGGAGCGCTCTGCGCAATAGCCGCCGATGCCAGAATGAGATTCGCCGACCATACCGTGATCAATGGATGCATGTTGTTCCGCTTCAGGGGTCGTTGCATCGCTTAGTCTACATATGAGCGTGTGGGCGGCCTTGGACGCGGCCTGCCATGCTGCATCGCAGCCTGTTGGAAGCGGAGTTCCGCAGTGCCGTAGCCGGCGGCTGGCCGCTCAGCATCGTATTCGCCGATCTGGATCACTTCAAGCGGGTCAATGACACCTATGGTCATCCCGCCGGCGACGGGTTTATCCGCTGTGCGACTTATTTGTTGTCAGGGCAATCCGACGCGGCGTATTTTCCGCGGATCCGTCACTCCAGCAAGTCGAGCTCCGTCGCGGGATTGAAGAGCTTGAAGTTATTGCGCCCGTGGTACTTGGCCTGATACATCGCGGAGTCGGCGCAGCGCAGCAGCGCCTCCGCTTCCCTGGCATCGTCGGGGAATATGGCCACGCCGATGCTGGCGGACACGCGCAGTTCATGCTCACCGATCCGGTACGGCGCCTCCAACGCGACCAGGAGCTTTTCCGCGCATGCCACGGCATCCTTGATATGGACGATATCGGCAAGCAAAACGACGAACTCGTCGCCGCCCTGCCGGCTCACCGTGTCGGTGCTGCGCACGCATCCCAACAATCGCCGCGCCACGGTCTGCAGCAGCTTGTCGCCGGTGGCGTGGCCCAGGGAATCGTTGATGTGCTTGAATCGATCCAAATCGACGTAGAGCAATGCCGCATAACCGCCATTCGCCTGGGCGGTTGCCGTGGCCTGGCTCAGCCTGTCGTTGAACAAGGCCCGATTGGGCAGATCGGTCAGGCTGTCATGCAATGCAAGCCGCGCCAGTTTCATGGACAGCTCACGCGCCGCGGTGACGTCATGCGCCACCATCACGGCGCCGATGACGCCGCCATTGCGGTCGTGGATGGGCGCGGCGGAGACTTCGACCGCGATTTCATCCCTGTCGCGCCGAATGAGCACGCACACGGCCTCCAGGGAAATTCTGCGATTTTCGATGATGGCCTGCGCCGTCGGGCAGGGAATCGTCTCATGCGTGGTCGTATCGACGAGTCGAAATATCTCGTCGACGGCGCTGCCGGACGCATCCGCCTGAACCCACCCGGTCATTTTTTCGGCGACGATATTCAGGTAGCTCACCTGGCCGCTGAAGTTCGTGCTGATCACGGCGTCGCCGATGGAATTGAGCGTCACCTGCGCGCGCTCCTTTTCCTCGAACAATGCTTCCGCGTTTGCGAGCAGCGACTCATTGGTAGTCTGCAGGGCGATCTCCGCGGTCTGGCGGCGCGCCCGGGAAACGATCACGGCACCCGCAAACCGCCCGTGCGGGTCACGCATGGCCACCGCGGTGTACTCGATCTCGACTTGGAGGCCCCTTCGGTTGACCACGGCTGCATGGGTCATTCCGGTCGTCGCCGCATCGAGATGCTTCACCCTATCAAGCGGGCTGTCGATGACCTTGTCGTTTTCCTGATCGATGAGGAAGAAGACCTGCGTCAGGGGTTTACCGAGCGCCTCGCTCGACCGCCAGCCCGTCATCGATTCCGCGGCGGGATTGAAGAAGGTGATGTGATCGTGCGCGTCGGTTCCAATGACGGCGTCGACCACCGTCGCCAGCGCAATTTCCAGAAGCTGGCAATGATGTCTCTCCTTCACTGCCTTCGTTCCGGGAATTCGTGGTTCGTCATTGCTTCGCGTGAGCGGTTTCAATTGACGGATGCTACCTTATTTTACCCGAAATACAGTCTGCCTGAGCGGGCGCCGCGAAGGGGCGCACAATGCTATCGGACTTCCTCCCACAGAGTCGTGGAACAGTCCTACAGGACCGCTCCTACAGCGGCGCGGCGCGGCGCGCCAGGGAACCGGACGGCACGGGCGATATTCTCTGCGAGATGAGCTGCACCGCTTTGCCGGCCAGCGCATGGTTGTTGCTCTCCACCGCGCCCGCGACCACGGTGCTGATCTGCAAGAGGCCGGCCTCGAGGCCCGTCTTGAGCCCCTTGCCGTAGTCACGTGCGCACGCCGCCGACAGGTGGGCGGCGGCATCCGGCCCGATGTGCGGAGCGAGGATGCGAGCTGTCCCGATGAGCGCCGCTATGCGCCACGAGTTCGCTTCCTGAATGAGCACAGCCAGCCCATGGCTCACCGCACAGGCCGCTTGACCGACCGCCGCGTGATGAGTGGCATCGAGCAGCCCGTTTCCGTCCGGCGTGCACGCATTCAGAGCTTGGTCGACGAAGTAGATGGTGGCGCACGCCAGATTGTCGCTGACGCGCGATTCACTGGACTGCACCCACTTCCGGCCCCTGGATCGCAGAAACGATTCCAGCGGGGCATGCCGGAGCCGCGTTTGAAGCGCTCCGTTCCAGCGCGCCGCCACTTTTTTGCTTGGGATGAGAACAGTCATAGGGCCACCGAGTTGTCCGGGCCGCCGGGCTTTCCCCGATGGAAAGCCTCAGCGTCTGACCAGAATAGTCGGCCGTCGCGCGATAAACTTGAGCGCGGGTCGGCACCCGACCGCCGGTTGACGCCGGCCAGGCTATGCGGCAGCAGCCTCCATCCCGTGCCGGAGTTTGGCCGCCGCGGTCGCGGGCGACGCCATGAACTCAAGGAGCCGTCGGGCCGCCGCCGGGTCGGCGCAGGAGACCGAAATTCCGCCTGAAAAAGTCGTCATGCTCTGGATCTCCGGCGGCAACGGTCCCACGACCTCGACGTTGGGCACGTTCTTGAGCTCGCTTAGCTGTTGAAATCCGAGTTCCGCCGCCCCGCTTGCAACCAGCGATCCTACCGCGACGCCGGGGGGCGGCACCACGATGCGGTTGCGGATGGCTTCAAGTATGCCCCAGCGTTCGAACAACTTTTCCAGATAGACGCCGCTCGGACCGGTCGAGTAGCTCACAGTACCCGCAGCCAGCACGGCGCTCCTTACCGCGTCTTCCGTCCCAACTTCCGGCCGCAGGCTGTTCGCTCGAACGGCGATCGCTATGCCGGACCTCACGAGATCCACGCGGCTGCCGGCAATCAATTTTTTCTCTTCGATCAGTTTGTCGATGGCGTTGCTCGCGAGCACGACGATGTCCACCGCCTCGCCGCCCTGTACGCGCCTGGCAACGTCGACTCCGCCCGCCGCTTCACTGTCCACGGGGCGAGCCGTATCCACCTGGTAGCGGGATACCATCTCGCGCAACACATCGCGGGCAGCCATCGAAGACAACAACTTCAGCGGGAGAGGCGTCATTTGAAAATCCGCTCAGGAAGCATCCAACTCAGCATAGTGGCGGAAAATCCCTTCTTGATTGAACGGAATACGCCGGGGAGACGCCAGGTAAGCGGCGATTCGCGGGCGTTCCTGCACCCGCGCATGCAACGCGAAGGGGCGCCGATAACTGGCCGCGGCCCGCGCCATGGCGCGCGGAAACGCGTAGCTCAGTCCCGCAATGACCTGGAACATCGAAAGGTCCACGTAGGTGAGTTTCGCGCCGATCAAATACCGATCGCTGCGCGCGTTGCGCGATAGCACCCGGTCGAAATAGCCCAGGAACTTGGGAGCGCGATTCTTGAGAAAATCGTCGGCGCGGCGGCGCGCCTCCCGCTTCTGATCCTCGTAATACAGGCCGGCGGCAATGGGATGATGGGTGTCGTGTATCTCGGCCACGAAATCTGCGATGGTGAGCTGAAGTTCGTTGGCCCATAGCTGCGCGGCCTCCTGCGGAGGAACGAGACCGTGGCGCGACCCTAAAAATCGCAAAATATTGGCCGTCTGCCCGATGACCAGCCGCCCCGCCTTCAAAAACGGCGGCGCGAACGGCGGCCGCCGGACGCCGCGGCTGTCCAGAAACCGCATCAGCGCCGCGACTCCGGCACCCGGGCCCGGGCGGCGCGCGACGTCCACATAACGCGCGCCGGCCTCCTCGAGGACCAGACGCACGAACTCGCCGCGCCCTTGAATCGTCGGCCAGTAGTAGAGTTGATAGACCATAGCCTGGCTCCGCATTCATTCGCCAAGATACAACGCCGCATAGGTCGACCGCAGTGCATTCTTTTGCACCTTGCCCATGGCGTTGCGCGGCAGATCGTCAAGAAAGAGAATCCTCTTGGGGATTTTGTATCCCGCCAGCCGCGTCTTGACGGCGCGGATGATGTCGGTCTCCGATACGGCGGCTCCGGGCTCCCGCACCACGGCTGCGGTCACGCCCTCGCCGAAGTCCGGATGCGGAACGCCGAAGACGGCGCTCTCCACGACGCCCGTCAACGCATCCAATTCCGTCTCCACTTCCTTCGGGTACACGTTGTATCCACCGCTGATCACGAGGTCCTTGGCCCGGCCCATGATGTACACGTAGCCGTCGTCCCCGATGCGGCCCACGTCGCCCGTTTTGAACCACCCGTCCGGCGTGAATTCGGCGCGGGTCCTTTCGGCGTCGTCCCAATAGCCGGCAAACACGTTCGGCCCCTTGATTTCGAGGCTGCCGATGCCGTCGGCGGCATTGGACACCCGTATGGACACGCCCGGCAGCGCCGGCCCCACGGATCCCGGCACTCTCGCGCAGTCGTAGGGGTTCGACGAATTCATCAATGTCTCGGTCATTCCATAGCGTTCGATGATTCGGTGTCCGGTCCGGTCCCCGAAATCGCGATGCGTTTCGGCCAGCAGCGGCGCGGATCCGGAGATGAACAATCGCATGCCGGCGGCCGCCGCACGATCGAGGCCCGGCTCCTGCAGCAGCCGGGTGTAGTGCGTCGGCACACCCATATAGACGGTGGCCGCGGGCAAATGCGTCAACACCGATGCCGCATCGAACTTCGGCAGCAACAGGAGACTCGACCCCGAGGCGAGCACGGTATTGATCGCGGCGAACAAGCCATGCACATGGAACAACGGCAGAGTATGCAGCAGCACATCGTTTTCCGTGAAACGCCAGACTTCGGCGAGCACCTCGGCATTGCAGGCGAGATTGCCGCGCGTCAGCATCGCTCCTTTCGCGCGGCCCGTCGTGCCGGACGTGTACACGATTGCCGCCAGCGAATCCCTGCCACACTGCCGCGCGGAGCGCGCCACTGCGGTACAGCTGCTCACCAATTGCGGCAGTGAACCTTCGCCGTCGGCTCCGAGAGTCTCCACGTGGCTGACATTGGCTCTCATAGCCGCCGGTTCGAGCAGCGCCCGGCTGCACGGCCTTACCACCGCGAGCCGCGGCCTGCAGTCGCGGAGGAAATAATCGACTTCATTCTCCGTGTTCGCGACATTGATGGGGACGAAGACGGCGCCCAGATCCAGGCAGGCGAGATACAGCAATACCGCATCCACGGACTTGTCGACCTGCGCCGCCACGCGATCGCCCGGCGCGACTCCCCTCGCGGTCAATGCCGACGCGAAACGGGCGGTTTGGCCGGCGAGTCCCGCGTAGCTCAGCTCGCGCCCCTCCGGCGTGCGCAGAAATGGCCGGTTCGGTCCCGTTCGGGCGCCGTCATCAATCCAATCGGCGGGATCTTTCGCGGATGCCATGCCCGAACGATACCTGGTTTGGCCTCAGGAGCCTGTCTGAGTATTCTACGTGGCCGCGACCGCGGCAGATTTCCCCTCAGGCAAGGCGGAGCCGACGCCGTTGGGTAATGACCCAATCAGGAGGCGACAACGCCGCATGAGGGGAAATCTGCCCGGTCCCGAAGGGTTGGCAAGGCACTTTGCTCGAGCGCAACCATTGTATTTGGCCGTGCCGGCGGATCCGTGCGCTGGGGCGTCTGCGGCGTTGCACGGCTTGTCCATAG